>ERZ1292644.412-Hain-H14-01um-R2-412-length-30347-cov-7_pt1 | contig 30347 bp, 57 predicted proteins | sample MGYA00564402_ERZ1292644 | MGnify/ENA primary metagenome ERZ1292644 (study PRJEB36523, sample SAMEA6512644) | groundwater metagenome | collected 2019-01-09 | study: AquaDiva: Metagenomics assemblies of 32 groundwater samples
TCATCCCGCTATCCCCGCGCTCACGTTGCCTTCCCTTGCGATGCTGAACCTGCTTTGATCCCTGATGACATATAACTGGTTCCCATCCTCATTCTGCGCGAGTATCGGCCACGGCTCATTAAATCTGTGAGTGAACAGAACGGGTTTGAAGTCCTCAAAGCTCTTCACGGTTTCATAAGTCACGAATATGAGGTTGCCGCAGATCAAGTCCGGTTCTTCATCTGCCAAGTAGCGTCCACCAACGATAAAAAGGCTCTCGTGACCTTGCGACCTCGACCTGAAGTCCGAGCACAGAAGAGGATAAGGCTTGTGGAACTTTTGAATCTCTTCCGGCTGCAGCCCGTACTCTTCATCGTCGCGCTCGTATGACAACGCCTTGAGCTCACCAAGCGCCGAAACCCACTTGGGTAGCTTAGGAAGGAAGTTCCCAAAGTAGACAGTGAGTTCATAGGGCGGCGGAAAGTCGAAGTCGTCCAGCACAACCTTTTCAGACTCCTTGCCGTGAAAGAATTCGTATCCCTCCGCGGCAAGGTCTTCTGCTTTTGAAGGATTGCGCCTAACCGTTCTAACCATTGTTGGGTTGCGTCTCGGCATGTCGCTTCAGTTCTCGATAAACGCTCTTCAACGAAACTCCGCTGAGGCAAGCCAGACAAAGCAGAGCGTCAATCAGTCGATATTTGCTCTGCTTCATCAGGAGTTCTCGCACTGCCGTTTCGAGTCTGGACATTACGGCGTAGGCGGTTCTGGCGGAGTCACGATTGCTTCAACCTGAGCCTGCACTCCGCTCAGAGCCGAAGAGAACGCCGTCTGAATTCCAGTGACTTTTGCGGAGATGGCTGCCAAATCCTGCCCGGCTGCGATGGCATCCAATACTTGCTGCGTCTCGGTTGTGACTACATTTCCGAGCGTCGTGAAGCCTTCTCCGATGGCCGTACCAAGTTGGTCGACCTGTGTTTCGAGTTCTGCTTTGCTTACCATGATGAGTCTCCTTAGATCAAGATAAAGAACTGCCCAAATCAACATCGAACCTACGATAGCTGCAGCAGATAAAACAACGAGTGTTATTTCTGGAGGTGTCATTTTCTGACATGAATTTCTAGGAGTTCCCTGCGCCCCCAGAAGAGGAAGCCGGGGAAGACGGCTTCAAGAAATCTGCTGATCTTCCCGCGTTTGCAAGCAGAAACAATAAATGTCCCATCCGTTCCAAAGTCGCAGCGGATAGTTTCGGAACAATAACATCTTCCCAAATCCGATCTTGCATGGGCGTAGTAGGTAAAGGTCGTCCACTTCTCAAGCTGTCCTCCAAGCGGCTCTTCACATCGCGTTCTGGTTTCAAGTGCGGCTCCCCAGCCTGCGTGTCTCATTCGGTCCAACCAGCTTCACAGTCGCAACCTACCATGTCACATTTACCCCAACCGTGCTCGCCAAGTTCATGCTCACAAGTGCAAGGCCCTTCAAACGACACATGGTCTTCTGGAGCGTCGTATTCTTCGTTCACCGTCCAAACCCCTGCCCGGTGCACCACGAGCCCCGCGAGACTTCATGCACCTTCCCGCGCTCGCGGAGGGAGGCAAGGATCTCTTTAATCACTGTCTCAGGCACTCCCAGAGCCGCAGCAATCGTGCCCTGCGGGATTGAGCACGCCCGACCGCCACGTGACTCCTTGATGTCCTCAATGTACTTCAAAACCGATGTGGGATTTGCTGCCGACATTTTCTCTCCTTTTGTTTCAAGCCGCCAAGCTCTCACGTGGCATCCCTACCCCACACGCCTTGAATCGCGTTCCTGACGGACTGAAAGTCTCGCCCGCCGCTTTCGCTTCGTTGGCTTCCCGGATTCCTCTAGAAGTCCTCCGGACCTATCCACGCAGCATCTGCGGGCTGCCTGAAAGCGGGCGACTCGTGAGGTGAGCCAATTATGCCGCGCCCCGATTCCACACGGCCCCGCAAAACTTTCGGCGAGGGCCGAAACTTAGAACAATTTCTTCCGATACTTCCAAGCCAGATAGATAGCCCCGCCGATCACGATGTAGGTCACCCAGCTTGTCGCTGCTTGTTCAACTACCGTAATCGTCTGAGTTGCCGACATCGACGGATCGCAGTAACCATAAGTATCATAGTACATCTCAGGCGTCCGTTCCGTTGCCGGATGAACATAGGGCGTCCCTTGACACGGTCGATGAAACTGCGACGGCGAAGGCCAGATTTCAGGTACTAGGGCTGATTTGAGCATACAGCTTCCTTGGCTTCGTAAGTATACCTGAGCTTCTGATTGATCTTTTCACAAACCCAATCATTGAGAGCCTTGCGCACTTCTTCTTCAGTGAACGAGTCAGGAAGGTTGACAGTTTCTCTCACATTAAAGTCAACAATGAAGCCATATGTCTTCAAAACGTCACCCAAAAACTCTTCGTTACTTTCTTCCGCGTCCCTGGAGTCGCGCCAGTCGTTTTCGATGACCTGCCGCCTGCGAAGGCTCCCAGAAGCATTAGCAACGCAAGACCGATGCCAGCGTACATGAGGAAGTTCGTCGGCGCTGTTGCTTGGCCTCCAGGAACGTCAACTGTGATGTCTGGATTATCCAGAACGCACCCGCCGAAGGCATCTGAGAAGTGGTAGCCAGCGTCACAGGTTTGACCAGATTCGAATGAAAGGGCCTTGATCATCGCTTTCTCATGAATAGCGGAGCTAAAACAAAGAGATAGAGTCCAACTAACACAATGATTTTAGACGTGCTGCCAATACACGTGCCAGGAATATTAAAAATGAGCTCTTGACCTGCAGGACAAAGACCCGTCGGCGTTGTTGAATCAGTTGCACATCCACCGAACTGGTCTGACCAGTGCTGACCTGCCGGGCATTCTTGAGCGAGGGCTTTAATCATTTTCTAAAGGCCTGAAAGAGTCCGAGGGCGACCAATAGAATGCCCCCTATCATAATCAGATTGGAAGGAATTCCTGCCCCTGGACCTTCTCCAGGTTCAGTGAGTCCGATACAACTCTTTCCTTGCTTCAGTAGATTGCCACATTGATTGTTGTACTCTCTTTCCGCATTGTAGTGTGCCGCCTGAGCTTCGTAGCTTGCCTTCACTTGGAGATTGTTGCTGATCTGCCACGCCGCGAGTGCCGCTGTTCCGAAAGTGGCAAGAGCAATATAAGTCCAAGGTATGACCGGCAAAACTCCGAGCCTACCGACTCCGTTACGTTTGAGTCCAGCCAAGCCGATGCTGGCAAACGGAGCAACCTTGGATTCGAATTCGTCCTGCATTGCTGAGTCTTGCGCCATGAGATTCTGAGCATCTTGGAATGCGCTTTGAGCGCGAGCAAGGGCAGAAGACTTCTCCGAGCTTTCTGGCCAAGTCTGAATGTCTTGAATCCCTTGATACCAAGCGTTAGCTAGGTCAATGATGGCCGTGTGAGCATTCGCAAGTTCCGTGCGAGCGTTAATGATCCACATTGAGCACATCGGATATGTCAGAGGATTCCAGATCGAGCATCCTTCAGGGTCACCGAGCCCGCCCATGTACGAGTACGCACGCGCTTTTGGAAGAGTTGAGAAGTCAAAGGCCATCACTGCACCGCCCACTGCATCAATTGATGCACCTTGTTGTAGTGTTGTCCGCAGTAGCCTTCCTTATCTGGATGAGCTTTCGCTGGACATTGACTTCCGTTGTGAACTGTAAACTTGCAGCGTGAAATCAGTTGGCGTTTCTGAATTCGATTGTGCTCTGAATTCCGACGATTGGTTTCTTGACGAAGATCATTTATCAACTTTGCTTCTGAAGAAGTCAGATGCATTGTGATTCTGTCTTTCACTTCTTCCCTCCCATTGCCAGCATCAGTACGAGTGCAGCCACTCCGCCGTAGAGGTACAAGTCAGGAATCGAACAGACGAAAGTGCCAACACAATCTCCAGTATCCACAACAGGAGGCACGGTTCCACCTGGCACCGCCGTTCCGCACTTGCCGTTGACGTTCGTCAAGCCTTCGCAGCAACGATTCCCGATGCCTCCAGGCCCTGCCCATTGGCCCGCCTGAGCGCATGGTGCGTTCCAGCACGAGAAACCGTCATAGGCGACCCCAGAGTTCGCATCATACGCCCACGGGACGAGGCTTTCGCAGCAGACGCCGGTCTGCGCAATTTCACCGTGTGCTACGCAGGCTTGGGAGAGGAAGGGCATGCTACTTATCCCTCCACTCAAAGTAGAGCATTAGAGTCAAACCGCATATGAAAAAGTCATCGGTTGACGCCCAGTACCAAGCTCTCGGAGACTGATCGAAAAGCTTGATGACGCCAGACAGCGCATTCACTATTGCGGCTACGATCATCATTTTCATCTCTTCCCCATCATCATCAGCGCCAAAATCCCCAAACCGCCGTAAATCCACAGATCCGGGATGCTGCAAGCCCAAGTGCCGACACATGTTTCAACCGGAACATCTCCAGCAATGTTGCAGACGTTGAAGGGATCCTTCACAAGCCCGGTGCAGCACGCCTGCCCTGCAATCGGGCTCTTGCCGACCGTCGCGCACTGCGTTGTGATCGGCGGCTGCGTTCCCCCGTTCGTTGGCGGTGGAGTTGCCGTGGCAGGACCGAGGTACGCTCTGCCCCATGCTTCGACAGCTGACAGGATACCAGCTCCGGCGGCGCTTAACAGGTTCGCTGTTCCTGCCGCTATCAGGCACGTCGTGTCCCATGTCACACCCAGGAAGAGGTTGCCGCCTGCTTTGATGCAGGCAGAATTGAATTTCTTATTCCAATCCTCGTAGACAAAGTGGATCAGCATGTCTGGACTCTGGCGATAGAAGTCCCTCCCTGCTGCGCTATCGGCTGCCAATGGAACGCGAAGGTCGAAGGTATAGTTCGGACCGGTTACCACGCCGTTATTGAACGTGAAGCTGAACGGTTCCATTGTGCCGAGACCTTTGAACATTAGAGTGGTCTTGCTGACAACACTTCTGGGTGATAAATTTCTTCAGATTTTTCAATGCATGGCTCACGAACGACCTTGAGATAGTCCCAAGAGATGATTGATTTCTGTTCGTTATCTTCGCCCCATCCAACCTTGGATTGGCATTGTCCTTCATGGCCCAAGCGAAGATTACAGAAGAAAGCCATCCCTTGGAACATGTCCGGTTGATAAACGCTGTTGCACCGTTGGTTCTGTCCAGTTGTCTTCTCTTGGAAGGCAGAGAGCGAAGCCGCAAAGTCAACAAGGCTGACAAGTCTTTCTGAGTACCACTTGTTGAGGTTTTCGGCGTGTTTGGCCTCTTTCAAGTTTCCATGCTCACGATTTGTTGTCGAAACGGATTCAGTATGAGCTGCATACTTTTTATCCTGCTGATAAAAGCGAAGCTCCTCTTCAATCCATTGCTTGAAGACTTCAATTCGCTCGAATGCCAATCTCACTTTATCCATTGTTCATTTCCCGATCTTGATCTTCTTCGGTGCAGGACGTTTCGGCCCACGAGGCTTAGCAAGTAAAACGGCAGCCGCTGCAGCTCCAGCGATTAGCCAGTTCGAATTTAACCCTGTCACGGCAGGCTCAGCGGTGCGCGGGATCAGGACGGGAACCATCATGTTGTCGGTGTTCATTTGAATGAATGGCATAAGAATTCCTTTCAATCCCCCAACAGTAACGCTGCTCCGATGACTCCCGCAATCAAAAACGGAATAGCAACTTGAGAAGTCGAAGGCCCCGAAGGCTGCGAGGTTTGCTGCTCCGTTGGTGGCGTCTGCTGTGAAACATCGACATTGGTCGGAGGCGGAAGCCCGCACGCTGTCAGTGAATTATTCTTCAATGTTCCACCTGAGACGTTTTTGATCTTCGCCGGATCAACGCAATTGTTTTCGACCATCGTTGGCCCGGATTCTATCCAGATTTCCGTCGCTCCGTTGTTAGCAAAAGAATTCCCAGAAACCGTACCACTACCGCCGTAGCGTATTGCGATACCGCCAGAGGCTTGTTGCTGACCATTCTTGAAAACACGGTTATTTTGGGCGACCAAGTTAGTTCCAGCATAAAGGCCGATTCCAAAAGACCCATTGTCGGAAGCCTCGGCATTTCGGATTACAGTCCCATTCGTCGCGCCGCCAGTATCTGAGTAAACATGAATCCCGTGACCGAAGTTCTGCGAATACTTCCCCCCATCAACTAAATTATCACGGGAAGAAATATAGACTCCATGATCCAATTTATTACTACCGTTGTTGATTGCAGAACAGTTCAGCAGACGAATATTAGAACTGACACCCGATTGCCGAACTCCAACATTAAAACCTGCTCCCCCTGATCCGCCGCCAACCCAATTTCTGGCGACAGCATTCTCTAGCGTGATAAAGGTTGCCGGGGCATCGGTTGTGCTTGACCTGCCAACGTGGTTTGGATAGCCGTTGAAAATTAATCCGCGAACAGTAATGAAACTACGGCTGTAGATATCCAGGCCATTCGTGATTACGGTTGCCCCTGGAGCGCTTTGAACTAGGGTTGGCGACAATGAGCTAACTCCTGAAGGAATCTTGTTGATAACTTGCGGATAGGTTCCTGAATTTATTATAAGCGTTCCACCTGCGGGCAAACTCGACAAGATTGCGTTCAAATCATCGCCGGGATTAGCAACCGCTCCAAGGGTTCGAAGCGAGCTAAAGATGCCCCCTAGTAAGAACGCGAATAGGGCGACGACGATAGGTTGTGTCTTCACGAAGTGCATGCATCGCATGTTATCTCCAGCAGCGCTTTAGAAGACCTGGAGGCCCGTTGGTATGGGCACACCGAGCTGACACTCCGTTGAGTTGGAGTCGCCACTTTCGACGGTTCCCCCTCCTGAAGTGAAGTAGCTACGAACGACATAGAAAGTCTTCACCGTCCCTGTTGCGAAGGTCACGGGTGCCGCTGCAGCTCGTGCGGTAGCTGCCGCGCTCGCCAAGAGATTGTTGAACGGTCCGCTCTGAATCGGCGAGGAGTAGAGCCGGAATCCGCTGATTTTTGGCTCATCCGCAACTAGAAAGTTCCAAGTGAAGTTTCCATTTTGTCCAGGCTGTTTGACGCATTGCGCGAACAATCCAAACGGTATGAGCAACAGCGTGATGACTACTAGTGTTTTTTTCATGGCATTTGATTGATTGAGTCTATTTCACTTTCAACAGCGGTCTTAACAGCACTCATGCTTAGTTTGCCTTCAGCCATACCAATCAGCCAGGTAGACTTTCCGTGCTTAACTTCAGCCCAATCGTTTTTCACAACTTTTATGGTGATTACTTCCGGCTTTGGTCTCTTCATGGCATCAGCGGAAGAATCATAGTGATAGTTAGAAACCAAGAGAGAATGAAAGCGAGAACGATCACGAGAAAAGCGGTGTCCCAATTTTCACGAAGGAAGTTCATACCCAAGTTTGAATCAGAACAAAAACCGAGAAAAAGACAAGGCCAACATTTCGAAGCACCTTGTTCGGCTCTTCTGGATAGCAGTCCAGTGAATTGAAAAAGGAAAGCAAGAGCAAGAATCCGAAGAGAATGGTCGTGATCAGTTTCATGGATAGAATCATGTCCGCTTGCTCCCAAACATGATCACCAGAACGATCACGGCAATGACGGCCATCCAGAGCAGCGCTTGCTTGGCATTCTCGCCGGTCTGAGCGATGGCGTTCTGAATGTCCTCTTGCGGAGTTGTGGCTAGGAATGCCATCTAGTTCTTATTAAAAAACATGAAGTACGCTAAAGCAGCAATCGCAGCAAAGATCGCCAGGTTCGTCGTGGAAATGCCCATCACGCTTCCGCCAAGCTCAGTCGGTGTTGGCGGAATGGGCTGGCCTGCGGCAATGGCTGCCTTGGCATTCTCATAGTAAGCCGCAAGTGCGGAAAGCTTCGATTGCTCGGTTGCTACGGCGGTTTGAAGCCCGCCAAGATCGTCGCCACGAAGACCAGCAAGGTTCGCGACGGCGGGAGTCTGAATGTTCTGTGTGGCTGCGCTGGCAGCGGCTGCTTTGAAGCTCTCGACAAGGTTGCGAATCGCCGCCCGACGCTCTTCGAAAAGTGCCTGCATCTTCGCCTGGAGTTCGGTCTTATTCTCGGCTTCGACGTTGGTGCGCAAGTCGTTGTAGCTCTGAACAAGCTGACTCATCTGCGAGCCTAGATTATCAAGCTGTGATTTGATCTGAGCTCTTCCTGCATCGGTCGATTGAATTGGGATTACTACTCCAGTGGCCGCTGCCATTTGCCCTCCTTTATGCCGGTTGGCATTCTGTCCCTTTGAAGGCTTCCCTAACTTGCTGCTGTATGTTTTCTTCGACGGCAAGACCTTTCAAAAGAATAAGTAAATCTAGTTGTTCGTGTCTGTCCAGGTTTTTCAATCCCTTTTCTACTAGCTGAGTTACTTTCTTTCTGCCGGCGTCGGTTGTTTTCAGATAGATGATCTCATCAGTTTGTTCACCGCTGCGAATCACAGAAAGAATGCGCTTCATGTCCTTCCGGTTTGCAAGTTTCCAATCTCCGTGGCCATCTGAAACTCGAATCTCCAAGAAGTGCTCGAACTTAACTCCAATAGACATCCACGGAGAAAAAGGAATTCTCACTTCATCACCGCCAAGAGAATCACGAGCGCGACGCCAGCGGCGAGGTACTCGTTCGGAACGCCACTGATCCAATTGGTTTGACCGTCTCCGAAGATTGTTCCCATGCCTGAGCGGCTGATGCGCTGGTGCATGCCACCTGTGTCGTTCGGAACGCTCTCAACTGGTCCTGTAGTCGTGATGTAGGAGCGTTCTGTAGCCGGAACATACTCGCCAAAGTGGCCGAGGCTGCGGCTGCCGATGACCCTTCCGGTTGTTTTGATGGTGCTTTGTGAAGTGGCAGGGACGTAGGCTTTCAGTCCACCGCTACAGGATGAGCAGCCCATACGATACCCTCCGTAAGACCGAGAACAAAAAGCAGAGTCGAAAAAATTAAAGTGCAGATATTACAAAACGCGCCGTGCTCAACAGTCCCAAAGATGAAGGCACACGAAATCGAAAACGATCCAATTGTAAATAAGAGGAAAAATTTCAGCATAGCACTTCCTTCCTGAAATAATGCTCTGCCTGCCAGCCCCACGGTTCTTGCGCGTTCACGGCGTCAATTGGAGTCCACGAGCCGTCAAGATTGGCAATCAGGTAGATGTGGCTGAATTCTCCTCGCATCGAAGGATCAAGCGCGACAACAACAGGGCACCACTGGATTCCAGCGATAGAATGAAAGGCGCCGAGGCCGGTAACAAAGTCGTCGCAGTCGCCCTTTCTCACACGCAAGATTTCAGGCACATCGGAAACCATTTCGACGGCCTCGCATTGCTTGTACCGCTGCGGACAAGCGTTTATGTTGATCCACTTCAAGCCTTCCTCGGTGTAGCTCATGTCATCGTCGTGAACGTAGCGTATGTTTGCCATCCACCACCGCACGAGGGCTTTACTCATTTCCGTCTGGCTTGAGCCTGACGGTATTCCCTGCAGGATACTTCTCACCGTTTGAATCACGCTCGGTTGTGAGAGAGCTTCCCGCGCTTTCTGTTTGATCAAGTGAACGGTCTGATAAATACCCGTGTCGCCTGAGCCAATCACGATATGTTGGACTGGTGTGCTCGTTGAGACGCCGCCCGAACGGAAATTCCCGCTTTGATTCAGTGAGCCGAGAAACATTCATTTCCCATTCTCAGAAGCGCCACTTTGATGTTTGGACGATTCAATACTTTTCGCAAAGCCACCCTTAGTATGTCTTCATCATCCGCATCATTGCTTTCCTTAAAATCAATGAATGGCCACACCTTCAAGGCAGTTCCTTGGTCGATTCCTTCTCTTGAAGTGACTTTTAGAAAAGTCTCCAGCTTCATTTCCGCCGCCCTTACTTGAACAGTTTCCACGCTGCGTAAGCCGCTGCCAGAGCTGCGAGAATCCCGCCGCCAGCGGCTGCTGCCGTTGCGTTCGACACGCCTGGAATGAGCGACGCTGACGCGGGCTGATAGTTCAGCCAGTTTTCATTCTTCCAGCCACGGTCAACGAATTCGCCGAGCCTGCCTACGCCTCGCCCTCTTAGTCCTTTGGTGAACATAGATTTCTCCTATCGTGATATTACAATGACGGCCAAGATTGCGGCAAGAATACCAAACATGCCGGATTTACTCAATGTTGCTTGTGGAAGCGGAATGTACTGGCCTGCCTCGTCGATCGCTGGTGGAAGCGTAGCCGGTGACAGCGGCGTGCAAACGCCGTTCTTGAGATAGAATCCCGGAGGACAAGAGAGCGGCGTGCATTTGCCGTTGACGAGCTGAAAGTCTGGAGGGCATTGGACGGGAGCCGGAGCTGGCGTGCTCGTCTCGTTCTGACAATAACCGAGATAGGCGTCTAGCTTCCGCTGCACAAGTCGCAGTGTTTCCAGTCCCCACTCGTCAGCCCATTTCTTAAAGTAGGGAGCCTCTTTCGTGTCTTCCGTTGCCTTCTCGTACATCTGACGGGCTAGGAAAGTGATCATGCCTTGAGCTTCATTGAGTTTACATTCTTCGATTTTCTTGCTGACTGAATCTTCTTCGGGAGGGCTATTCGGCTCCAGCGTGCCCCAGATGCTTTTAACGAAGTCTTCAGCCTTGGCTGTGGCTGCAATCTTGAGCTCTCCACGCTGACTCCACGCTCGCCAGAGTTGAATCAGGCTGACCGCTGCAAGTCCTGCTGTGATAGCCCAGCCCACAGGCCCGAGAGCCGAGAACCAAGCGCCCCATGTGTTCAGAATTCCAGTTCCCGGCAGCTTTCCCACGACGTTGACTGCGAGAGTGTAGTCACCGAGTCCTTGAAGTTGTTTTCTTTGAGCTGAAACGTACATTTCACCGCTTCATGAACATCATGACTGCAAAGATTCCCGCGATTCCGACTAGCATTAAAGTCGAAACACCGCCACCAGCGCCGCCTTCGCCTGGATAGACGCATTTCAATTGTGTGCTGCTCCAGACTTGTGGAGCGGTGCAGAGCTTGGGAATATCACCAGTGATCCCGCATGTTCCGCCGGCGCTTGAAATCGTGGCCTTGAGCCTCGAATCGTTTCCGATGCCATAGTCTTGCCACCAGCGATTGATGTATGGCCCCATTGGATCTTGCTGGTTATTGATCCGAGCGAGAAACTGAGTCTTGATGCTATTCAAGGCGTTCGTGGCTTCGTAGATTCGGCAACGTTCAATCATTCCAGCGACTGAGCTCGCGCAGAACTTGGGAGTTGTGTTGTTTGGGATGACTGGAATATTGGGAACAGGATCTGTACACCCAGGCTCCATGCCGTAGTAAAGCCGGTTCATGCCTTCCGCAAACTGCGTTGCTTCAATCTTGAGCTGACCGCCGCGAAGCATGCTGAGAAAATCCGTCCATTCGATTTGTTGATTCGTCGAAGTGCCACGAATCGGCGGGGTGGATTGACTGCCAGTCGAACCAGTGAAGATGTCTGTCCAGTCTCCTAACCCCTTCAGTCGATTCTCAACCCGTTTGATCGTGCGTCTCGTGATTGTTTGAGTTTGGTACATTAGGATGCCTCTTTGATGTCTCCGGCTCGCGTGAATGGCGGCTCCAGCGGCCTGCCGCACATGCTGCAAAGAATGATCACCACCGGAACGATTTCAGGCTTGGCGCCTACGACCATTGAATGCTTCGGCAGGAAGGCCGCTTGGAAGATTAGCCCAACGCCGCCGCACGCGCAAACAAGCATGTCTTTCTTGTCCATGTGGACCACTGCCTGCATCTGAGGTTGCATTGCTGGAACTCCGTTGTGGTTCATAGGTCAATCGCAGTCTTTTGAGAATCTCTGAGGCCGCATGATCCACGCTGCAAAAAGAAAGCAGACGGTTGCAATCATTTGAATTTGACTCATCGGATAAAAAAGAATCGAGACGAAAACCAGAATGAAAATCAAATGTCCTAAATGTCTGAGGTCTCTTGCGTTCATAGGCCACCTGGATTCTTCTTGTAGCGTTCGTCGCGTCTGAGAAGCCACTTTTCAAGCGACTCGCAACCTTTACACTGCTTCACAGTCCGTCGTACCTTCGCCAGAATGGCCGTGCGCTCATCATTTGCGCCTTCGTGGTAAGTGGGAGTGTGCCCGCGAACGCCTTTTGGTCCTGGATATGGCGAATCAATGAACGTCGATGGTTCACCTTTCTTGTTATAAACAGTTTCTCCGTTCTTTGGATTCCGCTTCACGATGCCGCCTTCCATTTCGCGTCTTCGACGATGCGAGATTCACGACGACAATAGATCATATTCTTACAGTGCTTGCACCACACGACCACAATGTCTTCAGTTTTCGTGAAAGGAATGCGACTGGTATAGGTTTCCAGTTTGTTGAAGCATTGAGCACAAGTGACTGGAGGTTCGGAGTCCATATCATAAAAAGGCGTGATGTTTCGGTGCTGGCCCTAGCAACTGATAGAGTGCAATATTGTCCTGATCGTTCCTGCAAAGTATTCTGCAACCATCAAGCTCAGTTCTGCAATGCTTTTTTCTTCTCCAGATGTCTTCCAGTGATTCGGTGAGCAGGTTTCCGAGTGCTGAATCAGGATAGCCGCGGCGCTGAACGCATTCCCACATTTGACCGTCAGGGCCGACAAGTGCAACCAGATCGGTTGACAAGCAAACGTCGTACTCCCGTTTCCCTCCATTGAGAAGGCCGTTAAATTTGTACTCGCTCCACGTGATCCTCGGTTCGTCGTGAGACATTTGCTTCAGCATGAAGATGGATTTCTCAACCCAATCGTAGTTGAGTGGCTTCGCGTCGGGCTTGTTCTCTGGGCAGAGCGGACGGAAGTCCACGCCGTCGAAAAAGTTCAAATCGACCTTGGAGGCCATTTCTGCGGCCTTGTGCCAGTTGGATTCGTCGAGTAGGAAGCCGGCAGTCCAGTGACATCGGCGAGAGGCAACGCCGGTGACGATGATTCCTCTTTCAAACCTTGAAGCGTTAAATGGATGACTGTAAACCCAATCAAGTTTCACATCAAAGGTATCAATCTTTGCTTGAGTCGGTTCTGGCATCCACGTGTAGAGGCCAATCTTCAGACCAAGATCGTAAGCAAGATTGACAGCGTAAAAGAAGTGAGGGCTTTCCATCGGATCGCCACCGCCGCTGAAGGTGACGGCTTCCAGTCCGTGCGCGTGAAGTTCGGTCATGATCGTCTTAATTTGGTCGGGCTGGAGTTCGATGCCTGAATGCAGCCATTTGGAATGGCATCCCTTGCAATCGAGCGAACAGCGCCAAGTTAGATCAATCTCCGCGTGGACTGGGTAGGTAAAGCCATGCTGCTTCCGGTGGACGAGCGTTTCCGGATGGTTGATTAGGTAGTGGGTGAGCTTCGAGGCGGGATCGGAAAGTGAGTTCATGGCTTGTAAGCCTTGGCAATATGTTGCGCCAGCCAGAATGGAATTTTTGCAATCTGAGCAGACCATTCCTTGCGCTGTTTTGATCTTGATGAGAAACGAAGTGCAGAGTTCTGGTAATTATCGTAGAACCATGAAGAACCGCCGTTCTGCTTTCGATACTTTCCGAATGGCATTAGGGCAGGTACGTCTCCCCACAAATACATCGAACCCCCATGCCACTTCGCCTTGCCGACCCACTTCTGAGCTCCGCAGACGTTCTCAACGACCATCGGGATGTATCGACCTGCTGACTCGCACGCCTCGCGCTGGATGCGAAAGCAGGCATCAAATAGCGCATTGTCTGGCGGTGGCAGAGCCTTCGCGCGTTTCCACGGCATCGCACGGTAGCTGTAGGCTTGGCAGGGCGGTGAGCAGACAATAAGACCAGCGTTTTTGAATTGGCTTCCGTGAATAGTGAGAACATCCTGAAGGACGAGGTAAAAATAATCCGGCTTGGAAAAACCAAATTCAGCGGACATATCAATAATGTCAAAACCAACGACACGCCAACCCTCAGCCAAGAATCCTTCCGCCCAGCCCCCAAGCCCGCAGAAAAGGTCTATAACGAGAGGTTTCATACTTTAAGCTCCAAACATCCTCTTTGCTTCCATGATCTTATCAGCCGGATAGCCTGGAAGGTTCATGACTGGATGGCAACCATCGTACTGACTCACGTCTTCGGTGAGCAAGCGCCCTTCCTTGAGAGCTTCCGCATACATCGGCGTTCCGGGTTGCGGTGTAGATACCGAGTTCTGCCACGTGCGGATATAACCCTGCTGACGAAGCTCTTGCATCGTTTGCAGCGTTGCGATGTCCGAATCGAACGTACTCCCAGGCGCTCCGACTTGCGTTGTTCCGTAGACAAATATGCCGTACTTTTTGCACCATTCAAGGACGTGCGCGAGTTTTTCGGGGATGATCCTTTTGCCGATTTTCTTGCCGACGTTTTCACTGGTGCTTTCGATGCCAATTCGAATTTGACAGTAACCGGCCCTCGCGGCGAGTCGAAGTGAATCTTCTGTGAACGGCCAGTATCCGCACATCGCGTCATAGCGGTATTTATCAAGTCCGCGATGTATGAGGGTTTCAGCAAAGGTATTGAACCATTCGATGTTTGCATTATGCGTTTCTTCATTGAAAAAGCACCCCGAGAATTTTCCTTCGTATTTGCGCGCTAGGTATTCGATTTCGTCGCAGACATTATCAATATCACGGCAGCGATGAGATGAGAAACTATGACCATGCCCACCGTAGTAGCCAGGGACCACACAAAAAGAACATGAGAGAGGACAGCCACGAGTTGCATACAACTGAACCATACCAGGATACGGATTAGACCATTCGCCATAGTCAGCCCTCGAAATATCTTGATCCTCTGGAAACGGAAGCCAGTCTAGGTCGATGTAGGGCTTCTTGAGACTCCAGCCAGGCTCCAATGCGTTCGGAATCGTGCGATGCATCAAACCTGCTTCGGTGTGCTGTGCCCGCGTCCAGCCTTGTAGTTCCCAAAGGATATCTTGCTCGTACTCACCGCGGAAGACCATGTCCCAACCGTCAGTCAACGCCTTGGCTTCGTTGTTGGCTCCGTAGGGACCACAGAGCCATGCCTTGACGCCTTCTTGCTTCCAGTAGTTTCCAAGCTTGATTCTACGCATGACTTTGGTCATATCTGGATACGTCAATGCTGAGCATTCAGTGATTAGGATATCTGGGGTCATTTCCTCCATTGCATACAGAGCCGTCTCTTCCCAGTTGTAGTCATGCCAGTTCGGATCTAGCAGCTTGACATTGGCACCATTCAAATCACGCTTGAGAAGGGTAGAGAGGTAGGCGAGCTCGTACATGTAGTATGGCGGGTTTTTCCAAGCCGTGCCAGCGTCCCAACGGGAAGGGAACGCACAGACGAAGCGGCCATCGCTGAGCTTTCCGACTACGTTTAGGATGAGGATGTTCACGACGGATGATCTTCCTTCCAGCTCACACTATGCGGATTGAAACGGTGCGCGTCAAGGACTTCAGGGATGCAGTGGAACTTGTAGCCAGCCGCCTGAAGTCGAGCCCAGAAGTAGGCGTCGCCATAGCGCATGGGAGCCTCTTCGTCCCATCCGCCAGCCTTCTCGAAGCATTCGCGGCGGTGCATGACGCTGGAGTGATCGACTGTGCCTGCGGGTTGTTCTGGGTTGCCTTGGCGCGTGAAACCTTCGCCTGCTAGGTGCATTTCTCCGTTAACTTCGTCCATCAAGCGTTGCCATCCAAAGCAAACGTCAGCCGCGCCCAGTGGAGCAGTTTTGAAATATCGCACCATCATCTCCAACCGCCACGGCAGATAAAGGTCATCGTGGCAGAGATAGGTAATGAAGTCGCCTTTTGCATATTGGAAAGCACTATTGATGCTGCGAGCAAAACGGCATGGCACATCTGGGATGTCATCGAAATACCAATATCTCAGCCGCGAATCAGATATTGCATCCCTTGCAATGTCGTATGGACCATCCGTTGCAACAATACACTCCCAATCCTCGAAAGTCTGCGCCAGCACGCTTCCAATGGCTTGCTTGAGGTAGGGCGCTTGGCCGTGAGTGGTTAGGATGATGGAGACTTTAGGCATTTTTCCTCACTGACAACTCAGTCTTTTTGCTCACCGTTTCGACGTGAGAGAATTTATAGACAAAGACTTTGGCCTCGTAGCCATCGTAAAACTCTTTGACCAAATCCTCCCTTGTAGTAAAGAAATATCCACCATTCGGATGAACGGTAAAGATTTCCTGAGATGGAACACAATCTTCCTCTTTGTATTTCATGACTTCCTCACCGCGTAGAACCGTTGGTCGATCAACTCTGAATCGAAGTGGCCGAGGATTGTGAAAGCATCTAATAGTCCTTCAAAGAAATCGTGAGTGTATGTGACCTTGCCCCAATCGCCGCCAGTAAGCGATTCAAGCGAATCATCAACGCAAATTGAGATCGACGCTCTTCCGTTTGGCGCAAGAAGATCATAAATAGTATGAACCAAATCAATCGCGTCGTGCATTGTGATGTGGGTAAAAACCGAATGGCAGACGATGAAGTCCCACTTGATTCCATCCATCAAGCTCAACCGTTCAGGGACAATCCAAAAATCGTGCTTTGGAAATAGAAACTCTTTGCAGCAGAATTGAATCATGTCTTGGCTGACATCGGCGCCGTCATATTTCGCATCCGGCCACAGTTCCTCAATCACTGGGATCAGCAAGCCGGTTCCACAGCCGTAGTCCAGGATGCGTTTGGGATTCGGCGGAGCAGTGACTTTGAAGACTTCAAGGTAAAGCGAGCGATACTCTTCCGGTGTCAGGTGTGTGATGACCGAGCGCGGATCGTGCGTGCGGAAGCGATTATCCCAGGCGTTGCGGTAGATTTGCGGATCGAGTTTAGAGGTCGGCCAGTTCATGAACCCCACCTTCCCTGATTAATACCACCGACGTACCAGTTATCCCCTGAATGATGGAAGCAGGGCCCTCGCCTGTGGATTGTGACTGTAGTAGGTCTCTTCGTTCACTTCCATGTTCTCTCCAAGGTGCGGAAGGATGAGGTCTGTATCGCAGTAGATGTCAATCCCGGCGTCCTTGCACGCGAGACAGAAAGCAAAGTCCTCTCCAAGTTCGCCCCACTTGAACCAATCCAGTTTCTTTTCGGTTAGCGTCTCGAACACGCTGAGCCGGATCAGCACGCCGGCGAAGCCAACGGCATCGACCTTGCGGACTCCGGTTTTGATCCAGTCCGGACGAAGGAACACGCCTGTCTGGCCGTTCTGCATCAAGCCCCACTGGCCTACAACTGGCTCGTGAGGAGCGATTCGCTTGAAGGCGAGGGCTGCGGCCACGGGAGCATCCATCTTCCAGAGTCGCAGGAAGGTATCTGACGGCAAGCGGTGATCGTCATCGAGAAACATGATATGCGTCATTCGAAGTTCGATGGCGCGGCGCACGGCTGCGTTTCTGGCGCTTTCGACGTGAGCTCGTGGGATGTCTACGCATTCGAAATGGAACGGCTTTACCATTGTGCTGAAGGTGAAGGCAAATTTGCGGTGCAGGTAGTCGTGACGCATTGGGACGGCGCAGAGGATGCGGGTAGGATGCTCTAAGAGGTCTTTCCATGCTTCGCTTCCGTGCTTGGCAATGACGGCGGTGTTGGCATCTCCACAGAGTTGCTTGTACTCTTGATCTGTGAGTTTATCTTTAAGACTTTGAGATCCCGAGTGGTACACAAATACGTCACGAGCGATACAAAGGCGATATCCGTGCATTCGAATTCTAATTGAGTAATCCAAATCGTCTCCGCCACTGTTCACGCTCCCTTCCTTCTCGAATGAATGCAGATCGTCCAGCAAGCCGACTTCTTCGATGACGCGCTTTTGGACGCACATGAAGAAGCCAATCAAGAACTTGGTTTCTTCTTCTTCAATTCCCGCATGGTCAAACACACGGTTTTGTCGCCCGGCAACGTAATTACTTGTCGGCCCGACTGCTCCAACTGTCGCATCAAAATGAGCCAACAGTTTCCGTTCCCATCCGGCGCTAGCAACGACAACGTCATTATTTGAGAAGATGACAAATTCTGCATCGGTATCAACATAATCCAACCCCTTATTGATTCCTCCAACCCAGCCGAGGTTTGTGTCTGAGTTCAAAACGCAGAGGCTGATATGTTGAGGAAATGTGAGACTTGGGAAAAGCAACCATTCCTGAGTCCCATCCGTGCTCGCATTGTTGACCACGATTATCTGAAGCGGATTGACCGTGAAGCGGCGAAGAGAGTTGATGAACGCTTTCGTGTGCGTGAGTTGGTTGTGAACGACGGTTATTACGGTGATCTTGGCTTTGACAGTCTGCCAGTAGTTGCGGTGCTCTATCGCGGCTTCCTGCGTCTGCGCGGCTTCTGGGAGTTGATGGAAGACGGGATAGTTCTTGTAGTAAAGGCGAGACTCGCGGATATCGGTTACGAGTCCAGTGGCATGGTCGATCTTGTGGAGAGATATGGAGGTATAGGATTTCATTATAGGGAAGTCCATCCTTTCGGATGCTCTGGGAGCTTCCCCGAACGCAGAGCGGCGTCTTCCCTGGGAGGGAATTTACGCGATGATGCTGTGATACCGCTGGCAGATGACATCGGCGGTTGTGGCGTTGCCGATTGACTGGACTGTGACCTTGATGCTGTCGGAGAGTGAGACGAAGACGATTGAACCGTTACCGGCTGATCGTAGTGTGATTCGTGTTTCTCCGAAGCTTCCGGCTGGGGTGCATGAGCTTCCATCTGGGTTGACGAGTGCATGGGTGAAGATTGTGCCGAGAGAGCTGATTAGCATGTTCTCGGACTTCTGAATGAAGTTTGGAGCGGTCATAAAGTTCTCCTATGATGAAGAATGAAAACGACCGCTGATTTTCAGCTTGGAGCTTGACGTCTCAAGTCCCAGGCTCAAAGCCAGCGGGTGCTGCTACAGCAAAAATTCACGGCCCGATTCTAATCTGTTGCAACCTTCCAGTCACGCCGAATGCTTGCAGAACAAAGTACACTAGCGAAACGATCACCACAACCACAACCACTTTTGTGATGATGTCCTTGATCGCTGGTTCCATTGGGACGATATATAAAATCAGTCCCACGACCACGAGTAACATAATCAAGCCTAGAAGTGTCATGTCAAAACCTCCCTACTTTCTTAGAGCTTCCAGCGCTTTCAGTAACCGATCTGAATTTGCGGCGGCTTCGACCACGTTTGCCCCAAGCACGTTCCGAGCCTTCACGCGAGCGACGATGCCAGCGGGAGCGCCTGACGAGCCTTGCGCCAATGCCGTGGCAATGATGTTCAGCGCTACGCCTGCGATTGCTAGGATGCCACTGACGATCTTTACCTGTGGGCCGGAGAGCAAAGCCAAGTCTGTGAGAATCTGTTGGAAGAGTCCATTCGGAGCAAGAAGTTTATTTAACAGTTCGATCGCGGTTTCACTTCCTGCGCTCAGAGCGGCTTTTAGGTCTTTGGCTATGGCGATTGCTTGCGTGAGAACGCCGACGGAGTTAGGCAAGAGATCTTGAAAGTAGGGCAAGGTTTGCTCTAGGAAGCTCACAGCCGTTCCGGCCCATGCAGCAAGGCTCTTGACGCTGCAGGCTGTGAAGAACGCGCCAACCCAAGCTAGGAGAGCTGAGAGGCCGAGCATTTTGAACAGTTCGCGGCGTTTCATTCCAGTCCTTTTGGTAACAGCTTCCGCTCTAATTCAAGCTCAACTGCTGTCTGCAAGTAAAGCTCTTTCACAAATTGTTGCATCTGACTTTGAGGCGAATCTTCGATAGCCTCGCGCATTTCGGTGAGCACTGCAAGCGCAATTTCGGAACGCGTCTTGGAAATGCGCTTGGAACCGAGCTCTTTACAGAGCGTGTCAATGGCGGCTTGGCGGAGTTCGGAGTCAGTGGGCATTGAACATCTTCCCTTCTCTCTTTCCCATTTCTGTTCCAAGTTTCTTGAGCTTATCTGCTAAGTTCGAAACCGCATCCTGACGAGTCCAGCCAGAAGCACTTTCTATTGAACCGTTGAACATTCTACAAAATTCCTCATCTTGCACCAAAAGCATATATTCGCAAGTCACTTTCCATCGTAGCCCAAAGAAGGCTGGTTCACTTTTTGTAATAGCAAGATTTTGCCAGCGCAATGGACGCGGAATGAAGGCAGGATAGCCATCAGCAAGAATCCCCCACATCACGCGGCCCCCTTCGCTCTTCCGTTGATGCGCTTCTGTCTGGGATTCGTCGCTACGCCTTTTGGATCAACCATGATGATTTCCGGCTCGTCTTCCTCAGTCTCTTCAGGGAATATCTTGTCGATATTATCTGGGAATTTGATTGCATCGATGACCTTGGACATGAAGACATTCGCTTGCTCGTGCTCGGCAATGGCCTTGCCCCACGGCTCGAAATTAGCAATGGACTGGAGCACAGTTTCTTTCGGCTGATTCACGATGTCAACGTGAACCTGGCCGTACTCCGCTTCGATCATGTCGACGATGTATGGCCCGTTGTAGTTCGCCGGGTCACGCTGAAGGTACTTCGCGATGCGGATAATCATTTCATGGAACGGTGGCGGTGCCTGGGGTTGCGCTTGCGGATTCTGCATCTGTGCGACTTGTGCGGGCGGAGCACCCTTTAGGGCTGCGACGATAGCAGGGCCTTGCTGGAGCACGCCGTCTGCGACTTGTCCGACCAGATCCCACGGCCCTTTTGGACCGCCGCCCATTGTGTCATCGATGGTTTCCTTGACCTTCATGAAGGACGTGAGCAGACCGGTCATTTGGTTGAGGGAGTCGGCTTTGGACTCAGCTTGCTTCAGCATCAGGCCGAAAAATTCCTTGTCTCGTTCGCGCTGGCGTTCTGATTCGGCTTTTTGTTCTGTCGCCCTGCGTTCTGAGTCACGTTCACGCCTCTCTGCGTCTTCTTTCGCTCGCTGCTCTCTCCGATCGGCGTCCTTTTCGGCTGCATCGGCTCTGCGTTGCGCGTCTGTGATGAGGAACTGAATCATTGTGTTGTCTTGCTTGGGGATCAAGGCAGCCACGGCGGAGACAACCGCAGTTACGATGCCTGCAACGTCAGGCTGCTTGCTGTTCTCAAATCGAATGTCTTTCTGCAGGTCAATTGCCGTCTTTGCCGAGTGCTCCAACATGCTGGAGCTCGCCTTGATCATCTCAGTAAAGCCGGAGGCGTCGGAGTTGCTTGATGCGCCTTTCTGACCTGCATTCCTGGGTAGTGACTCGGAGTCGAAGCTGAAGACTTCGCCGCACGGGCGCGTCAAGTGCGCGAGGCCATGTGTGAGCTGCACGCGATAGTTTCCTGGCCCGTGCTTGATGGCATAGTCTTTGATTTCTTCCAGCGTGATCGGACGGCGGACGCCCTTGAAGAGTGGCAGATTGCCACCGGATTGGATTTTGTAGCCGTACAGGCCAGACATGAGCGTATTCGACCAATCGGCGGGCGTGATAGCCCTGGCGATGTATTCCAGGAAGTCCTCATCCTGTTGGCGCTGTGTGTCGATTGGAGCGGCTTTGCGAGGTCTGCCGCGTGGTTTCTCGGGTGGGTACTCTTCGTTGGACAACGGCATTCGTTCGGTTTCCTGTGCTTCTGTTTCGGTTTCTGGCAAGGGTGAATCCTCTTTGTCCACTACTGGTTCGTGTCCATCTTCCGTGGACACTGTCTGATCTGTGGACGGTTCATCAATTGAGCGCGGGAAGTGTGGAGCGTCAATAACCGTCTGCACGGTCTTCAACGCACGGGCGTGCGCTCTTTCTCTGACTGTTTCGGCTGATGGTGCTTTCGGCATTTCGGGTTTACGGCAATGTGGGCAGAATTCTTGTACTCCAAAAGTTTTTTTTAGTAAAGTTCATTTTGTGCTTGACCGATAATTCAAATGATGCTTAAATACGAATCTCAAGAGAGGTAACACACAATGCGCGATACAAAAGACGGCGATGCAAGGTTGAATGTGAACATCGAGCGCGCCGAATTGATCGACTTGAAACGGAAGGCTCTTGACGCCGGTACAAGTCTGAAAAAGTACATCCGCCTACGTCTCGGGCTCGATGCTCCGGAAAAGGGGAAGAAGTAGATGGGCTACATGAGGCATCACGCTATTGTCGTCACTTCTTGGGATGAAAAGTTGGCCAACAAGGCTCACAAAAAGGCGGTCAAACTATTCCCAATCGTTTCTGAGATTACCAAAACCGCAATAAACGGCTACCGCTCGTTTCTAGTGCCACCAGATGGAAGCAAAGAAGGCTGGGAGGATTCAGACAGGGGTGATGCCGCTAGGAAAAAGTTTAACGAGTACCTTGAGTCTCTTCGGTATGAGGATGGGAGTACATCTATCGCATGGATCGAAGTTCAATTTGCAGACGACAATAACGAAACATTGATAGTGAGCCATTCCTGAAAAGGGGAAAAAATGAAGAGATACCCAAAGCAAGTTGCTGTGTTCTGGCAGAACGAAGGCGAGGAAGATGAATTCCTTGAAGTTTGGAAGGATATTGACGACTTGGCAGTTGTTGGAGAATCGCGCAAGGTCGCGCTTTATGAGTTGAAAGAGGTCGTCACAGTGACAGCCGAAGTGAAGGTATCGAAATGAAAATCCTTTTCATCATCCATCTCCAGCGCGGCGAGTGCCGCTGTTTTTCTGAGCGCGATTTGGCTGTCAATCTGGAGTTCGCGCTGCGTGAAGGGTTCAAGATCGTCACGGTTGAGCGGGTTTTGGAATTGGAGTGTGCAGCGTGAGTCATACGCCTGGACCGTGGTATGTTGGGTTTGGACTTCGCATTGTTACTGAGAGTGGTAAGTCTGTAGCTCTTTGTGCTGGAGATGGTAGCAGTTTTCCAGTCGAACAAAACAAAGCTAACGCTAACTTGATCGCCTCCGCTCCCGACATGCAGCTCGCCCTTCAGGGCTTGGCCGATGCGCTTTTGAAGAGTATTGAAGGCGGAGAGGCAGACGGCTTCGACATGAGCGAAGAACGCGTAGCCCTCCACGCAGCCAAGGCGTTCCTGAAATGAAACTCATCCTGACAATCGCTCTAGTCGCGTGGATTGGATACACTGTTTTCAGTTTCCTGATCGTGAAGATCAACGAATGGATTGGACCGTGACCATGATCTATCTCAACCTCTTCGCACTACTCGCAGGCGGCTTGTGGCTGTGGATCTGCAAGCGGCAGAAGCGGCGTGGCGCGTCTATTAACTGGATTCAGTATCTTCAGAGCACGGCCAGGAAGGCAGTCAGGACGCAGGATGTTAGGGAGATTTGGAAGGAAAAAGGAGTGGGACAGTGAAAAAAGAATCCACAGCGTTTCCAACTGATCCCGCAATGTACGGCTCTAAAGCTGTCCCAGGAATGTCTCTGCGCGACTGGTTTGCTGGGATGGCTATGCAGGGCCTAGCAACTGGATTGGAATGGCGTTCCGGAAGAATCTTTAACTCTGACGAATTGGCCTTTGACGCTTATAACATTGCCGACGCCATGCTATTGGCTAGGGGATTGATGGTGGAAAGAGAGAAAGAGAAATGAACGCACCTGCGCAAGCCAAGCTTGAACCTGGCGTGTATCCTGGGATTCCAGAGGATGAATACTTCTCATGGAAAGCTGTCAGCAACTCTAAACTCTCTCCGATGGCGGGAAAAACCCCATTACATTGTAAATACGCAATGGATCATCCATCAGAACCAAAAGAAGCAATGATCCTCGGCTCTGCGGTTGATACACTCGTCTTCATTCCTACGCTGTTCGGAGAACGGTTTGCGATTGCTGGGCAGTGTGAGGCGATTACGCAGAAGAAAGCACAGTGCTCAAAAATGGGCTCGATGCGTTGGGATAGGCGTCTGGAAAGTCAAGGACGGTTTTGGTGGATATGCAAGACTCACGGCACAGGTGATATTCGTTGGGGACTGCCAGACGCGATCACCATTCTAACTCCCGATCAATCCTCCACCGCCTACGCAATGGCCAAGGCTGTTCTGAATGATCCTGGCGCGTCTGTGCTGCTTGCCGCGTGCGAGCACACGCAACTCAGCCTCGTCTGGCATGAAATAAACAATCCATCATTGCCTGGACTTCTCTGCAAGGCAAGACTGGACGGTATTTCGACCGAGTTGAAAACAATCGTCGACCTGAAGAAATGTCAGGACGCGTCGCCGGAAGCGTTTGCTCGGTCGATTGCCAATTATGGATACCATCGACAGGCTGCAATGTATCTGCGAGGGGCGACGTACCATGAATTCGACGTGCAGAACTACGTCATTATCGCCGTAGAAGAGCCTCCGCCACATGCTGTAGCTCTGTACACGTTGACAGAGCGGACGCCCTGTAACAAACAAATCATTCAAGTCAATCCGTCGCCAGTCGAATACGGCAACCATGAACTGATGCGACTCTTGGACCTTTACGAGCGGTGCGAGACAAGCGGAGAGTGGCCGGGGTATCCGAGCAAGCCGGTGCCGATTGCGCTACCTGCGTGGACGATGGCGAAAATGGAGAGGGAGTGATGGGAAAGATTCAAATCTGGTTACGCCCAGATCAATTAACAACTCTAACTGAGGTGATTTCTTTCGTTCATCGGTGTTTCCTGTCTGAGATACGTGGAGAAAGATTTCAACTGTGTACGTAGAAGAGTTGTTTGATTTGTTGCTGTCTAAATCACCAAAGGAGAAACCAAATGAACGCGAAGAGTGAATCTTTAGTTGTCAAACAACCCGACCTGCTGGAGCAGATCATCCAGAGTACGAACGATTGCGGGATCACAATCACTGAGAAGGGCGCACTTGGTTTCCAGAATTTCACCGGACTGGCGATGCTTTCCAAATTGATCTTCGATTCTGGCATCTGCCCTTCTTCGATGGACTCGTCCAAGAAAGTTCTAGTAGCTATCGCCCGTGGACTCTCTATCGGGCTAGACCCATTCCAGTCGATGGAATCGTTTTACGTTGTGAACGGGATTGCTACTCTTTATGGAACGGCGCCGCTGTCACTCGCACGACAGCATCCTCAATGGGTAGAGGAAGGCTTTGACGAGTGGTTTGAAGTGGGCGGTAAGCGCGTTCCTGGACACCCAAAGGACTGGACGGATGACGTTACGGCGGTCTGTCAAACACAGAGAGGAAAAGCTGAAGCCAAGCAAAGACGGTTCAGTGTGGCCGATGCAAAAAAGGCCAGCCTGTGGAGTCATCCAAAGAAACTCTACGGGGTTTATCCTTTCAGGATGCTTCCGGCAAGGGCTCGCGGTTATGCAATTCAAGACAATTTCGGAGACTCTCTAAAGGGAATTCAAATCAGAGAAACTTTCGATGAAGAGGTTGACGGCAGACCAGTGGAGTCGAACGGAGATCAGTTGCGGGGCGAGGTGGAGAAGAGGAAGGGAAAGCAGCACAACGCCGGACTTCATCCGATCCAGCCAATCGAGCAAGTATCAAACTCGCCGGACCGCAACGCAGGAATAATCCAGAACGCCATGAAGCAGTCATTTCCTGATCCGCTGGAAGGAAAGAAGCCTGGACCAATTGACGACATCGAAGGAGCCCGTTCCTGGGTCCGATCCGTCTTCGACAAGATCCCGATTCGCATGGGAGCGTCATCGATGCTGAAGGATGCCAGCCTACGGGATGGGAAATATATTTCTTACGAACACATCGAGAACATCGACGATGTTGAGTACCTGAAGAGCATCGCTGCGAATCTGGAGGACGCGTTGAAAGCCGAGGTAACTCAACGGTAGAGTGGCGGTCTGAAAAGCCGTTGGTAGTCGGTTCGACTCCGACCCTTGGCACCAAGTTTGCTTCCCGTTCCTGTGCGGGACGATAGCCGACTATGGGACCCATTGGGACTGTTGAGGCGAAGCGTGAGAGCGCACAGCAAACGACTTCCTTCGTTATCGAGAAGGGACTCTCACGGCGGGAAGCAATTTTTTTCTGTTTACTTTCGACCGAAATGTGATATTAACCTTTTGTCAGTGTGGGACTGACGTAAAACAATTCATTGGTCCAGGCGACCGAAACGGCATTGTATGAGAGGCTGGCACCTCTTTTCGGACCCCACCTCCGACTAGAGAAAGACCTGGACCAGCCAGCATCTCATAGAGTGCCGTTTTTGTTTTTACCTACCTCTCGCCTAAGAAATTCATGGCACGTGGCCGCTTTATCTCCAAAAGTCTTGGAAGTTCAGAGAAATTTGCGAGATTAGGCCAAGAAGCTGGGAAACTTGGAGAATTCTCTCAAAGTCTTTACCCTCTACTTGTTAGCAACGCAGATGACTTCGGTAGACTATGTGGAGATGCCTTTACAGTGAAGCATAGATACTTTTCAACCTCTCAACGGAAGCAAGCTGAGTTTGACTTTGTGTTGAACGTAATGCACAAGGTAGGCATCATTAAACGTTATTCTGTAGACAGTCTACAAGTGATCCAAGTAGTTGTTTTTGAAGAACATCAACAAGGTTTACACAAACGATCCAAGTCTTATTTCCCGGAAGTTCCGGGAAATTCCGGGAAAATTGGGGGATTCCCGCCTAATATTAATAGTAATCTCAATCAGAATCTCAATCAGAATCTCAATCAGAATCTTAATCAGGAAGTAACAGCTTGCGCCGCGCCAGCAAAATACGCTGACCCGCCGCAACAATCTCCCAGCGATTCCGTCGTCATGGTTTTTCCGACCAGTGGCAAACCTTCCACCTGGCCCCTCTTACAGTCAAAACTCGATGAGTATCACGAAACCTATTCCGCGTTGGATGTCGTTCGTGAATGCAAAGAGGCTCGCCAGTGGTGTGTTGACAATGTGAGCAACAGGAAAACTGGAAGCGGGATGCTGAAGTTTTTGAATAGCTGGCTAAAGAGATCCCAAAATAATTCTCGGCCAATTGGCGGGAACGGAAGTGGGAAGCACAGCCAATTCGAGACTCGTTCTGAGCGCACGATCAGGCTTGTAAAAGAGCACTTGAAGGAACCTGAAAATGAGCCAAAGACAAACTAGTTTGAAGAAAATTATTGGTGGATTGTGTCTGATCTTCGACCGTGATTATGTGCCGCTGCTGGTTGAAGTTTGGGATTCTGCGCTATCTGATCTGGCGATTGAAGAAATTGAGCATGCTTGTGCAAAGTGGACATCAACAAACGGGAAGAAATTTCCAGTTCCAGCCGAAATTCGAGAGTTGATCCAAGGAGACCCTAAAAGCCGTTCACATCAAGCGTTGGAGTTGCTTGTCCGAGCGATGGAGAAAAGTGGATCTGGAAAATCTATTTCATTCAACGACAAGTTTCTGATAGTCGCCGTTGAACACTACGGTGGCTGGCCGGAAATCTGCAGTGAGTACCGAGAATTACGAAGCCAAGATCAATCCTACTGGGAGCACAATTTTCGAGAGGTCTACCAATCGGCTCTCAGGATGGGCAGGAAACCACGCGGGAGTTACTTGGAAGGGCGCTACGAACGCTATAACTCTGAAAATGTAGGATCTTTCACACGAGGTGTTTTGCCGACTCCAGAGGTTGAGTTTTACGGCATTTCTGGAGAACTTCAGGTGCTTGCTTTGGAAGAGTTTAACGATAAATCAAAACTAGTTGAAATCAGCAGGAAACAGCTCTCAGAGGTAAGTAAATGACCCACTCCGACTTCCTGCAATCCAAGCGCATTGTCGACGCGTCGACTCTGTTTCCAATTTTTTCCAATGAGCAAGTTGGAAGTTATTTGCCAATCCTGACAGCAATTGAAAACGAAAAAGGAGTTCTTGATGTCGACACAGTGAAGGGTTGTACAAGTGGGATGCGAGCTTATCCAGGTACAGGTTGTTATGGTGAGTGTTACGCCAACAAGACGGCTGAAAGGTACAGTAGAGATTTTTCAGTTAGTGTCTCAAGAAAGATAACCTCTCAGGCACATTGGCGCGACATTTTTTGCTCTGTTCGAGATCACTACAACTCGTGGTATCGAATCGGAGTATCTGGAGATCCTTGCCATGATTGGGAAAACACGCTTCAGGTCTGCGAACGCTTGAAAGAAACAACTAAACTTCCGGTGATCATAACGAAGCACTGGAGTGTTCTTTCAGATGACCACATTGAGAGGCTCAGGCTGCTTTCAGCGGTCGTCAATACCTCCACTAGTGGACTTGATACCGACGCTGAAATGAAACACCGCGTCCGGCAAATAGAACGCTTGAGATCGTCCGGTGTCCGCAGTGTGAATAGAGTTATCACCTGTGATTATGGAGATTCTGAATGGGCTCAGAGGTGCAAAGAGAGGCAAGATTATCTACTGACCATCAAGCCAATAATTGACAATCCGCTTCGGGCGAGCAAATCAAATCCAAGAGTGATTTCAGGAGAAATCAAAGTAGCACATAATGAAGCTTCAATCGGTGGAGGTAAACTAGTTTCTCTGCACGATCAAAATGTGTACCTCAGCCATTGCCGAGAATGTCCAGACCAATGTGGAATTGACAAAATGAACTTCGTAAACACTCAACCAGCCACTCTCATACCGGTAGAATTACAACAGGCTTTATTCAAACAAGAGGTTGAATGGATTCACGTTAAGACAGTTATTGGATCAGGGTTTGAAGCTGATGTAGCTCGCCTTGCGTTGGAGGACGGAATAGCTAAAAGAGCGGCACGAAAGAACATGCAGATTCACTCAGCTATAATCCTGAAGATCAATGGTGAATTCAGCGGGTTCATGACCTTTCAGAATAACGATGAGTGCAAAGAGTTTTGCTTGCTCCAATCCGTGGTTGAACCCTCTTGGTTCACCAAAGAACTATACTCACAGATGGTTCTAAAAGTGATTGAACAGAACACGCGTCAGTACCCGGCGATTATCACAACTGATCCGAAGAGCAAGTTTGAAACTGAGGAATTGTTTGAAAGTCTTGGATTTGTGACATACCAGAAGGTTTCTGGATTCTGCTACATGGTCCATGGAAAGCTATCTGACGTTCGCATGAAGCTCCTGGCTCGCATCACAATGACAAACGCTTGGAGTTCAATGAAGGGGGACTGGCTACGATTGAAGGCTGAGTGGCGAGAGAGAATCAAAGCCGCCGGAGAGCGGGTTGAAGTTCCTAACCCTGACTTTGCTACCCGTGAGGGTTGTTGGCAAGGTGAGTCTGGATTTGCGAACGTTGTCACTCGTTCCAAGAAGCAGCCTGAGGGCAGAGCTCATAACGGCAATGCCTCGGTGCTTGATCCTGTAGCTTGTGAAGTGATAGCTCGGTTCTTTATGCCGAAGAACGGCTGCAGAGTATATAACCCATTCGGCGGAGGAGTTCAATTTGGATATGTAGCTGGTGCCTGCGGCTATGAGTATGTCGCTAGTGAGATCAGGCAGAATCAATGCGATGCTAACAACAAAATTTGCTCAGAGTTTCAGAACGTGAAGTGGGTTCAGAGTGATAGCACTTCGTACGATCCTGACGGTATGTTTGATCTAGTATTTACCTGCCCTCCGTACTACAGGGTTGAGCGGTATGTCGACTACAATGGTAACTCCCCAGAAGGAGAGATCAACTCATTCGATACCTATGAAAAGTTCAGAGACGCGCTCTTTTCCGGCTACAAGAAAGCAATTGAGCATCTGAATGGTAACTGCTTCTTTGTTGTGATGACTGGTGATAGCAGAGACAAGCATGGAGCTTACTACTGCTCTGAGTCGGAAACGGAATTATTCCTGAAACAGTGCGGTCTCTCGATCTATAACAAGATTGTCTACCTAGAATGTGAGTTCACGCGCTTGGCTCAAGCAAAGAAGACTCTTCACATGCGCAAGTTCCCGAAACGTGAACAGAAGATCATTGTTGCCTACAAAGGCGCCATCAAAAACATCAAGGAATTTTATGGTCCGATTGGAAGGCTGTAGCGACAAGACGAATAAGGAAATCAACAAGGTGCTGCGCTTTCTGGACCGGACTGACATCTCCGAACGAGACCGTGAAGCTGCCGAACTCGGGTTGAATGACTGGTTTTTCGAGTCGATTTTGGATGAAATTCATTCCATAACTGACAAAAATTGTCACTATTAAGCCAGTGTCAGGTCTCTTTTGTGACAATTTTTGTCAGTTTTTACGTCTGATTTCTTGAACATGACTGAATCACTGACAAAAATTGTCACTTCTATTCCAATTCAAGCATCCACCGACACTCAACTAATCGAAATGTGGCTGCACGACCGCCCTGTGAACACTCAGAAGGCGTATAGGCAGCATATAGGGAAGTTCTTGAGCTATGTAGAAGGATACAGGCTGCAGGAGATCACTTTGGCAGTGCTCCAAGGATTTCATGGACTATTAAAGGTATCTGGTTTGAAAGAAAAGTCTGTTTCCTGCCACCTCTCCACCGTCAAAAGCCTCTTCACCTTCGCACAAAGGCTCGGATACATCCAATTCAACCC
>ERZ1292644.413-Hain-H14-01um-R2-413-length-30262-cov-5_pt1 | contig 30262 bp, 41 predicted proteins | sample MGYA00564402_ERZ1292644 | MGnify/ENA primary metagenome ERZ1292644 (study PRJEB36523, sample SAMEA6512644) | groundwater metagenome | collected 2019-01-09 | study: AquaDiva: Metagenomics assemblies of 32 groundwater samples
GCCGCAGGTTAAAGACTTGTAATATTTTACCTCTCCATCAAAACTATCAAGCGCAGCAAATCCGTTTGTGTTCGGCTTTAGAAAAAAGAACAAACTTGCTATTACTAAAATTCCAATTCCAAAAATAAAAAATTTATTTAGTTTCATTTTAATGAATCAGCATCCACCAACCATACCGGAGTATTTTGCAGCCGCCTGTCCTGACGCGCCAACTATTTCTGTATTAAAACTTCCCTTAAAGAAAGTCACATAAACAACTGCCAAAAACAAAACAGCAATAACTCCCCACAAAACAGCTTTTTTTATGTCCATTTTTTTGCCTCCATATTTTTCTTTATTTTCACAGCATTCCATATTAACATCCTCCAACCATCCCTCCGCTTGCTTTTCCCTGTTCAATTCCCCTGTACTTGTTTGTTGTAAGATTAATATAATCAACTTCTATTCCCTGGCTTTTCATTACATCTGCTTTTCCCTGGATAATTCCGGGAAAGAAGAGAACTTTCCATTTCCCAACTTCTGTGAGAATTTCCTCGTCAGTAAATTCATCGCCATGGTATTTTATCAGATACTTAGTCAAACCGCGCATTGCATAACTATGCGCGCATCCGCATGCAGGCTGTCCGTTTTCAAAAATTATAGAGCGCGCTCCGCAGCAATATTCACATGAAATTCCATCGTTCATATTATACAAGATGTTAATGAATCTCTCCATCTCTGCACTTTCCAAACTCTCACTCCTATCAATATTTCCTAAAAGTCTTATTGTTGCATCTGTTGTTTTAGGATCATTAGGACTAACATCATCGTACTTTATTCCAAGTTCATTTCCATAAATTGCAGGGATTCCCGAAGGAATTACAGATGAAGCTGAAACAATTCCTAATCCCGTAGAATTTCCCGTCGGCTTTCCGATATTATAAATTAACAAAGATGCAAGCACGATTATGATTACAATTTGCGCATAAAATTCAATGTTGCTCCTCTTGATTTTTATTTCCATGGAAAACAAAAGAAAGAGAATTATTTAACCGCTTTGATGAAACTGGTTACTGGGGTTATTGGTGTGAGGAGGGAGGAAGTGGAATTTTATCCCATTTTTTGACATTACTACTAAATGGTCCAAAAAGTTTATATTCTCTTGTTTCCATGTTAAGATATGACTGAGTTAAAGGAGGGTTTTTTAAATCGCAGGATTTTAAATCTAAATGAGGCAGCAATATGGGCATCTGAATACTTAGATAGACCTGTAACTCCTTCTAATATTAGTTATTTAATTCAATATGCTAAAATTAAAAAGTATCTTGATGAACAAAGAAAAATAAAAGTAAATCTCGAAGAATTAAAAGATTATTATGATGAATATATAAAAGGAAAACAAAAATCTTGGAAAGATAAACTTGGTAATGATTTAAATTGGAGTTTGTCATTCTCACATTTAAGAGAGTCTGACACTACAAAGCATGTTCATCGATTACACCCTTACAAAGGAAAATTTATTCCTCAATTAGTAGATTATTTCTTGAACTCCCATGTTAATACATTCAAAAAGCAGATTTTCTTCAACGAAGGAGATATAATTCTGGACCCTTTTATGGGAAGTGGAACAACACTTGTCCAATCCTCAGAATTAGGTTTGCACTCTATCGGGATAGATGTTTCTGATTTTAATTGCTTGATATCAAAAGTTAAATTAGACAAATATGACTTAGTTAGATTAGACAGGACTGCCAGAGATGTATGTTTCAAAACAAGAGAATTTAGCCAGAAAGTATTTGATGATTCTTTTGATGTAGAACTAAAAGAAAAATTAAACGAATTCAATAAAAAATACTTTCCAAATCCAGAATTTAAAGGAGATGTTTTGAGAAGAATAATAAAAGATGAAAAAAGATATGGGGAAGAAAAACTTAAAGAATTTTTAGGAGAAAATAAAGAGTTTTTTGAAAAGAACGGAACAAAAAATTCATCAGAATTATTAAATGAAAAAAATATGAATAGTTTCTTGCATAAATGGTTTCCTAAAAGAGTAAGGCAAGAATTATTTTATTACATTAAATTTCTAGAAAGAATTGAAGATGAAAAATTAAAAAATGCTTTAAGGATTATTTTAAGTAGAACCGCACGTTCATGCAGGGCTACAAAACACTCAGACTTAGCGACTCTAACAGAACCCCAAATTGGTCCATATTATTGTTCAAAACATAAAAAAATATGCACTCCAATAAACTCTATTGTTAAACATTTAATAAGATATACTTATGATACAATAAAACGACTAAATGAATTTTCTACTCTTAAAAAAGAAGTTCATTCAGAAGTAATACATGGAGATTCTAGAGAAGTAGACATATTTAAAGAAATAAAAAAGAAAAATCCAGAATTTCATAAACTTCTTTTAAAGAAAAAGATAGATGGTATTTTTACTTCTCCGCCGTATGTTGGGCAAATAGACTATCACGAACAACATGCTTATTCTTATGAATTATTTAACATTCCAAGAGAAGATGACAAAGAAATAGGTCCTTTACATAAAGGACAAGGAAAACAAGCAAAAGATAAATATATCGAGGGCATAAGTAAAGTTTTAATTAATATAAGTAAATTTGTTAAACCTAACGGAGACTATTTTATTGTAGCGAATGACAAATATAATCTTTACCCTTTAATTGCTGAAAAAAGCGGTTTAATAATCGTTGATAAATTCAAAAGACCTGTTTTAAACAGAACAGAAAAAGACAGACAACCTTATGCAGAAATTATTTTTCATATGAGAAAAAAGTAAATGATGGAGAGATTTGATTGTAAAAAGAGTGCGATAAAAACAAAGAGAGGGTATTAGAATTTTTCAAACCAAAAGAAATATAAAACAAGAGAATTTAAAAAAACTATGTCTCAATTACAATTTGATGCAGAAGACAAAAAAATAGAAGACTTATTTGAGAAAGAGAAATATATTATTCCGAGATATCAAAGACCTTATTCTTGGACGATTACTGAAATAGAAGACTTATGGAATGATTTAACTCAAGATGATTCAACTTTTATAGGTTCCTTTGTTTTTAATTATGAAAACACAGATAAAACGAAATTTGTAGAAGTTATTGATGGACAACAAAGATTGATTAGCTTGACTATATTTTTTGCTGTTTTGCGAGATTTATATAAAGAATTAAAAGAAGAAAAGAAAGCAAATAAAACTCAAGAGTTGATAGCATTTGTAGATAAAATTGATTTGACAGAAGAATTTAGACTGAGATGTGGAGATTCATTATTCGATTTTTTTGAGAAACATATTCAAAAAAGAGAACCTTTTCCAACAAAGATTAAACGAAGAGAACATAAACAAGTTAAAGAGAATTATTTGTTTTTGAAAGACAAAATTAAAAAAGAGATAGATCAAAAAGATACTTCAGAGAAAATAAAATATTTAGATGACTTAAAAAAGAAGATTTTTAATTTTAAAATAATTCTTATCCAAACTGGAAGTAGCGAAGATGCATATTCTCTTTTTGAAACAGTTAATGCTCGCGGTGCTAGTTTAACAACTGCAGATTTGCTCAAAAATTATATTTTTGGTGAATTAAAACCACAAAAAGATGAAGAAGATTCTGCAAAAGATAAATGGTCGGAAATAGAGAATAATGTTGAAGATGTTAAGGGTAAACTAACTGTTTCTAAATTGATTAGATACTTTTGGTTGTCTAAATATGGCTTTGTTACTGAAAAAAAACTATATAGAGAAATTAAAAAAGAGATTAAAAATTATGATGAGCTTTTAGAGAACATACATTCAGCATCAGTGTTTTATAATAAAATAGTCGGCGATACCTTTGTTGATGATTGGGGAGATTTTGATCCAAAGAAAGTTCAAAAAATGATAGATGTTTTTAAGGCATTGAGGATTATGGGGATTACCCAACCTTTTCCAATATTTTTTGCTTTGTTAATGAACCATAAAAGAATTCCCTTAGACTTTTCAAATTTTCTAAAAATGTTAGAAAATCACCATTTTGCTTTTTCTGCAATTTCTAAATTATCAGGTAATGTTGTTGAAAAAATCTATTTTAGATATGCATTAGAAATACAAAAGGCTGTAAAAGAAGATAAAGAAGAAGTTAGGCGGGTAAATATAGAAAAAATCTTCAGTAATCTTAAAAATGAATTAAAAGAAAAACATTATCCCACTAAAGAAACCTTTATTGAAAAGTTTATGGATTTAGAGTATCCCGATAATTTGATTAAATATATTCTTTCTAAAATTGAAAATCAAAAAAAGGGTAAGAGTGAAGAAACAGATTTTAATTCTGTAAATATTGAACATATCTTGCCAAAAGATCCAAAAGAATGGAATTTGAACAAAAAAGAGGTAAAAGACTATGTCAATTTACTTGGTAATTTAACTTTGGTTTCTAAAAGAATAAATGGTTCCATTGGAAATAAGCCATTAAAAGAAAAAATTGAAGAATTCAGGAAAACAAAACTTAAATTAAATGAAGAGTTATTAAAACAGTGGAGAAATACTAATTATAAATGGACAAAAGCAGAAATTGAAGCAAGGCAAAGAGTATTAGCAGAATATGCCTATGATGTGGTTTGGAAATTTTAGTTATAATAGAGAAATAAATCTTAAAAATTAGATATCCATTTTCTTTTCGGCAACTTCTTTAATCTTATTCTGTATTTTTTCTTTAAACTCTTTTCCCACTTCATCAAAGATTTCCAAAACTTCTTCATATGTTCCTTTTCCACCAAGAAGTTCCCAGAATTTTTCAGCAACATAAAGCTCTTTTTCCTCGTCCAAATAACCTTGCATTGTAAATCTGCTATATGGCTCTGGATGATAAGGATTGTAAGGAATTGCTAAGATTGTATTTACTTTCTTTTTTCTAAGTGCAACCCATTCTAATAATTTTTGTTTGGATTTTACAAAAACATCTATATTTGGTTTTGCTGTTTTTATCTCAATATAATATTCATCATTTCCCCTTCTTAAAAATAAATCTGCCCTAATCTTTATCTTTCTTCCACCATTGCTTTTTGCTTTCAAGATTTCTTTAATTTCTTGTTCTTTATTTGTCGTTCTTGCTCCATTTTTAATTTCTTGAAGAATTTGAGAAATTACTGAGTTTTCTTCGTTTGTAATTTCTCCTTCAACATCATAACCGGTTTTAACTTCATCATATTTAGTTGATGCTACGATTTCGGCAATCTTCTCGTAAACAGACATTCCTAATGTTGTGGCTAATGAATGTATAAATGAATAAGATGCCACCTTTTCAGAATCCTGCATAAGCTTCACAAGGAAAGGCATAGAAGTTGTTTCTCTTACATATTTGGATAATTTATCATTTAGTTTGGTTCTTAGTAGTTCTTTGATTTTCTCTTTTTGATTTTTACTTAAATTCATTTTAGTTATAAACAAGAATCAGATTATAAATATATTTCTACATCCCCACATAAAACTTCTTCGCCATTGCATAAACTTTTTTGTTAATTTCATATTTGCTTGCAAGCAAAACCTGAAGGGCAAACAGCATTTCTCTTTTTAGCAAATTTTCTTTTGTCGGCTTTTCTTTATGCACTTCTTTTGTTATAAAATTCCATTCTTTATTTGTGTTCATTTTGTTATTAGAAATCCTTAACTTAAAATCATTTCCCTATCCCCTCAACACAACAATATTATTCACCTTCTCCTAAAACTTCTTCCGCCGCTTCTTTGCCTCGTGTTTCTTCCACTTGAATTATTTTTGTTATCTCTTCTTCCTCTGCTAAAACTTCTTCCCGAACTTCTTCCGCCTGTTCTGTTTCCGAAACTTCTTCTTGGTTTGTCTCTAAAATTTCTTTCTTCTCCGTCGTCTCTTCTTGGTTTGTTTTCGTATCTTCTTCCCGTGTCTTCCCTGTCTTTGGTATCCCATCTTGGCTTCTTATTTTCCCTTCCGAAATTTTTCTTCTCGGAAAATTTCTCTCTTCGGGTAAAATTACTGCTAACTTCAACTTTGTCAAATTCTGGAACTTCCTCCTTGACAATTTTCAAAGAGCTGTCCTTGGAGATATTTCTGAAATTCTCATAATCCCTTCCTGATAAAAGACTTATTGCAATTCCTTCCTTGCCTGCTCTTGCGGTTCTTCCGATTCTGTGCGTGTATTCCTTTGCTGTGGGGGGAATATCATAATTGTAAATGTGAGTTACTTCTTTAATGTCCAAGCCTCTTGCCGCGACATCTGTGCAGACTAAAATACCGATTCTCTTTTGGTGGAAATCTTTCAAGATTGCAATTCTCCTGCTTTGAACCAATCCTCCGTGAATAGCCATTGCGTTAATGCCTATTTTCTGCAGGTTGTGGGCGATGAAGTCTGCGTTCCTTCTTGTGCTGCAAAAAACCATTCCGAAATTTGAACCTCCTTTTTTCAGCAGATGAACGAGAAGCGAGAATTTCATTTTGCTGTCAACATCGTAATAAACCTGCTTTAGTTTTGAACTATCAACATAAGATTTTGCGGAAATTTCAACGGCATTGGTTGTGTATTTTCTGGCGAGATGATCTATGTCGCCAGAAATCGTCGCTGAAAACATCATTGTCTGCCTATTTTTCGGGCATTGGCTTATTATTTTTTCAACATCTCTATGAAATCCCATGTCAAACATCTTGTCAACTTCATCTAGGACAAGAATTTTCACTTCGCTTAATTTTAAAGTTCTTTTTTCCAGATGGTCCAGAATTCTTCCGGGAGTTCCGACGACAACGTCTGCAACTGAAAGTTTCCTTATTTGTGGTTCAATGCTTACTCCTCCGTAAACAGCTGAAACGACAAGTTTATTGCTGCCTGAAAAATTTTCAATTGCTTTTGAAACCTGTTCCGCCAGTTCTCTCGTCGGTGTTAAAATCAGCGCCTGAACCGTTTTCATTGGTTTCAAATTTTCAACTATTGGAGATGCAAACGCATGAGTTTTTCCGCTGCCTGTTGCAGAACCACCGACGATATCTTTTCCGGCAAGAGCTAAGGGAATTGTTTTTTCCTGAATTTCAGTCGGTTCTGTGAAACCTTCTTTGTTCAAAACTTTCAATAAATCCTTGCTTATTCCAAGCTCTTCAAATGTTTTCATATTACAATATCTGTTTTACTATTTATTAATATCAAGAAATATTTCTTGAGTTACAAGCTCTTTAAGCTTACGCCCAAGAACTTACCACATAACCTAAAGGTCATTATTATATAATTTCATCTTGAACTTGATTTATAAAAGTATGTTTTTAAATTTATTTTAAATTTTTCTTCAGTTTAATCTTTCAAAACAACAATATTATTCATTCCTCTTCTTTTCCTTTCTATGAGTTGTTTTGCTTCAAGCTTGTCAAGAAGTCGCGTTGTTTTCACTTTTCCAATTTCAAGTTTTTCCATTAACGTGGATTGAAACATTGCGTTGTTCTCCTCAAGAAGAAGATTGACAACTTTTTTTTCATCCTTGTCAAGTCCTTCAAGATTTAACTTTTTCTTTTTCTCTCTTATTGTTTTAACAATTATTTTTTCCCTCGGCTTTGTAAAAATCAAAACTCCTGCGATAACAATTAAGACTCCGACAATCGCAAGAGCAAGATAAGTCTGCTGATTTATTGTGGTGTACATTGGGCATGAATCTCCTCCGTGAGCAAGAGTGCAGTTTCCCTTGACAATTTCTTTTAATGCAAACTGAAAAAGAAAAATTATGACTACAAGTAATGCCGCGATTCCCAAAATCAAATAGCCGACGTTTTTGTTTTCCATTGTAAATTATGAAACATAAAAACTTTTTAAACCTATATTCTCCAGTATATAAATCGTATTCTTAAAATGACGTCTGTAATTGAAGCTGAAAAATATACCGAGAAGGAGATTAAAGAAATTCTCAATCCTTTGGTTAGTGAATGGTTTTTTTCAAAGTTCAAGGAGTTTTCTCTGACACAGCAGTACGGAGTTTTGAATATCTGGAAAAGAAAAGACATTTTAATTTCAGCACCGACAGGAGGAACAAAAACACTCACGGCATTTCTTTCAATTCTTAACTATCTTGTCGGGCTTGCCGAGAGAAATAATCTTGATGACAGGATTGTTGCGGTTTACACCTCACCATTAAAAGCATTGAGTAATGACATTCACAAAAATCTTGTCGAGCCTCTTGAAGAAATCAATGAACTTGCGAAAAGCAAGGGAATAAAACTTCAGGAAATCCGTGTTGGCTTGAGAACAGGCGATACAACGACGAGCGAAAGGGCAAAGATGCTTAGAAAACCGCCGCACATTCTTGTAACAACTCCCGAATCGCTCGCAATAATTTTGACAAGCAAGAAATTCGTCGAGAAAATGGAAGCGGTTGAATTCTGCATCGTTGATGAAATTCACGCGATGGACAACAAAAGAGGAACATATCTTTCTCTGACTTTGGAAAGATTAAATGAAGTAAGCAAAATCTGGCCGACTAAAATTGGATTAAGCGCAACCGTCGAACCAATGGAGGAAGTTGCAAGATATTTAGTCGGAGAAGACAAAGAGCGGGAAGTAAGTTTTGTAAAAGTTCCGCTTGACAAAAAAATTGACGTTGATGTTTTAACGCCTGTCGAAGATTTGATTGAAGGCAAGGACGTAATGCCGAATTTTTATAGTTTAGTTGACGCTTTAATTAAAAAACACAAGACAACGCTGATTTTCACAAACACGCGCTCTGCAACAGAAAGAATTGTAAGTCATCTCAAGGATAAATTTCCGACAGATTACGGCGATGACAATATTGCTGCGCATCATTCATCCCTAAGCAAAACATACAGATTTGACATTGAAGAAAAATTAAGAAACGGGGAACTGAAAGTCGTTGTCTGCTCAACTTCGCTTGAACTGGGAATTGACATTGGCTACATCGACTTGGTTCTGATGATTGGCTCGCCAAAATCCTCGGCAAGGGCATTGCAAAGACTCGGAAGAGCAGGGCACAAACTTCACGAAACAGCGAAGGGAAGATTTATCGTAACAGACAGGGACGATTTGGTTGAATGCTGCGTAATTCAGAAAGAAATGATTGAAAAAAAAATAAACAAGATTTATTTTCCAAAAAACTGCCTCGACGTTCTCTCACAACAAATTTTCGGCATGGCAATTTACAAGATATGGAACATTGACGAATTGTTTTCATTGATAAGAAAAAGTTATTGTTATTCCTCGCTACTGAGAAAAGATTTCCTTGATATAATAAGCTATCTTGCGGGAGAATATGACTTGGACAAAAATAATGTTTACAGCAAAATCTGGTATGATACTACAACAAGACAAATAGGAAAAAGAGGAAAAATGGCGAGGGTTTTGTATCTAACAAACATCGGGACAATTCCGGAGGAATCTTTTATAACGGTAAAACTTGCAAAAGTAGAAGAGCAAATAGGATTTATCGACGAGGGATTTCTTGAGAGAATGAAAAAGGGGGACATTTTCGTTCTTGGCGGAAAAAAATATGTTTACGGATACACAAGAGGCATGAACCTTTATGTAATGCCTGAAATAAGCAGGGCACCGACAATTCCGTCGTGGTTTTCAGAAATGCTGCCTTTAAGCTTTGACTCTGGCTTGGAAATAAACAAGTTCAGGAAATTCATGAAGCAGAAATTGAATTCAAAAATACCAAGAAAAGAAATTGAAAAACTTATTTCAGATTATCTTTACATAAGGCAGGAAACAGCAGAATCAATTTACAATTATTTTAATGAGCAGGACAAGTTCCTTGAAATTCCCGACGAAAACTTCATTCTTGTTGAAAGATACAAGTCGCAGAAGAATTATCTGATTTTTCACAGCATGTACGGAAGAAGAGTTAACGACGCACTTTCAAGAGCTATTGGATTTTTAATTGGAAGAGCTGGCGGAAGAGATGTTGAAATCGGAATTAATGACAACGGATTTTACATTGCCGGCGAGAAATTAAATATTGAAAAAGTTCTAAATGTTATTTCTCCTGAAAATCTTCCTGAAATTCTGAAGGAAGCGATTGAAAAAACAGACGTTCTTGCAAGAAGATTCAGGCATTGCGCAACAAGAAGTTTAATGATTTTAAGAAGTTACAAGGGACGAAGCAAAACCGTTGGAAAACAGCAGATGAAAAGTCATTTTCTTTTTCATGCTGTAAAAAAAATAACAAACGAATTTCCTATTTTAAGGGAAGCAAGAAGAGAAGTTATGGAAGACTTGATGGATATTGAAAATGCAAAACTTGTTATAAGTTGGATTAAAGACGGCAAAGTAAAAATTAAAATCAAGGATACAAAATTGCCGTCGCCGTTTGCAATGAATCTAATCATTCAGGGATACAGCGACTTGATAAAAATAGAAGACAGGCAGGAATTCCTGAAAAGAATTCACGAAGAGCATTTGAAAGTTATTGGAGAGAGGAAATGAAAATTAGGAAGACAAACTAATCCTATATTGAGCAAATCCTGCCAGCGGTTCTCTCTTGGATTTTACCGGAACTATTTCTTTTACACCCCGGAAAGTCAAAATATTTCCATCTTTAACTGAAAAAATTCCGGGCAGAGATAAATTACTATTATTTTTTGAATTCCAATCTGTAGAATTTATAGCTTTTTCCAAATCTCTTTCAGACATAGACAGCCTTAAGGTGCCATTTCTAAATTCATAAAGTTTTCTTCTGCCAATCCTTAATATCTCTCCATTACCAAAATATCTTACTCCGCCAATTTCTGTGTAAACTGAATCCATTTTTAAGGAAATAACTCAATCTTTTTAAGTATTTATCTTCTTCAGAATACATGCCACAACACATCTTCATCCAAAAATCTGTTTTCTTCCCCGAGAATGGAATCCTTGCAGTCGGCGATTTGCATCTTGGCTATGAGCATTCATTAAGAGAATCAGGAATTTTAATTCCGGAGACGCAGCTTGAAGACATAATAAATAATTTGAAAAGTATCATTGAAACAATAAAAAAGAAAAATTATGAATTAAAGAAAATTGTTTTTCTCGGCGACTTGAAGCATTATTTCAGCTATGAAAAAAAAGAAAAAGATTATATAAATAAAATATTTGAATTCCTGAAGAATTATGTAAGGGATTCAGACATTATTTTGATAAAAGGAAATCACGACAAATTTGATTTCGCGGGAAAAAAGATGAAAAATTATTATTTCTCAAACGGAATAATGTTTTTTCACGGGCACATGAGTTTTCCACAAATCCTGGATGAAAAAGTCAAAACATGGGTGATAGGGCATTTGCATCCGTCAGTTTTTTTATCAGACAAGGCAAACATAAAACGCGAAAAATATAAATGCTTTCTCACGGGAAAATACAATGAGAAAGAAGTTATTATTGCACCGAGTTTCTTTGGCATGATTGAAGGCACGCCTGTTAACGAAGAATATTACGAAAATGAAAAAGAATTTTCTGTAATCCCGCACAATTATTTGAAAAACTTTGAAGTTAATGCAATCAACGACGACGGAGAAGTTTTTGATTTTGGGAAGGTGAAGAATCTGTGAATCAATAAACTTTCCCTTCTTCAAACCTCTTCTTACCAAATGGATGCAGTTCTTTCATTGCATTGCATTCATTGCAACCCGAATCCTTGCAATGTCTTCCGAGAACAAAGGTTCCGTCTTCCTTAACTTCACAACCGCATTTTAATTTTACAGGCATATCTAAAGAAGCCGAAAGAGATTTATATTTTTTATGATTCGTATTCCTCTGTTTCGCATTCTACACAAAACCATCTTTCCACCGCAGGGCTGTAGTATTTTATCTTTTGGTGCTTTTTGCAAATGTAATGTTCGCCGTTAAGAGACATTTTTACCTCAATTAATTTAGAAGAGATTATCTCTTTTTGCAAGTTTAAAAAGAAGTGTTTTATTTTTGGAGTGAAAAAAATATTAAATTAAGTTTATAAATTTTGATTACAAATAATTTTCAATTAATCCAGAGAGATAAAAAAATGAGTAGAACTGTAAATATAAAATGCGCGGACTGCAAAAAGGAAGTGGATGTAGTTCAACGTTCAAAATTTAAAAGAAAATATTGCGATGAATGTTCTGCTAAAAACAAGAAAGAGTGGAAAGAATATGAAGCAAACAGGTGGAAATTGACGATGGATGATATGGAAGAGGAGGATTAAGAAAGAAAATAAAAAGATAAACAAAAAGCATTAAAAATCAGTTATTTCTTATTTCTATCAAGGGTGCGTAGGCTAGTGGTAGACTACCTGGCTCCAGCGTAGAAATAAAATTTTACGGAGAGCCCAGGAGATGGGGGTTCGATTCCCTCCGTGCCCATGACGTTTTGCTTGCAAAACGGAATTAACGGAATTTTGAAAAAATTCCAGTCATGAGCATTTCCCTAGGGAAAATGCGGGTAAGAAAAAATATAAAAATGCATAATTCTCGGAAGATTAATGGTAAAAGAAAAGAAACTTCCCAGATGTGTAGTAGCAACTGATAAAAAAACAGGAGCCAAGCATAATATTTGTGCGAGAGTAAATAAGGATAGGGGAGACATAGTCATAGTAGATGAATATAGAAATAGGCATAAAATAATGTCTAACTTAAAAGAAGTTCTTGACCATTCCAGAGAGAATTTTAAATCAAAAGATGTTAGCAGAATCGGAAAAATGTCTACGAAATCTTTTAGATTAGCAAAAAAATCTTCAAGAGAAATATCTGGCGGAGCAAGTTATTCTAAATTTGGTATTTTCGGTAAAAGAGAAGATTCTTCTTCGGTTTGAAAATTACTTTTGGCATCTCATCCCATCCTTTTTATCTCGTCAATTTCATCGCCTGAAATCGCGGCACCCTTGAATTTCAACGCATAAAGCAGAGCGTCGAGAACATCGCCTTTCTTGAATCTTACAATTCCTTTTTTGTACGCGACATAAATCAGTTCAGTCGAGCGTATGAATCGGAATTCTTCAAAATATTGATAGTTTTCCTTTTTTGCATAAACCGGCATGTGAAGTTTATCTTCCATAAACTTTCTCAAATTCTCCGGTTTTTCGCCGAGCATTCTTGTTGTTCTTTCATCGACGGCAATTACATTTTCAATTTTTCTTGAATTTAATATCTTGCTCAATGCAAGGCACGAAGCCTCGCCGTAATCAATTAAATGCACTGCTCTTTCTTTTGTAAACAGAGTATTGTTTGAAATATCAAGAATTTTTTGATTCTCTGCTGCAATCTCGGCATTTTTAACTCCGAATGATTCAGGCATTTCCAGAACTTTCTCGTCGATGAGCTGCTGAATTTTCATCGCCTCAAGCTCGTATTTTTTTATTTTTAACGGCGTGTCAACAAGTTCCTTCTTAACCTGTTCTGTTATCAAAAATTTCCCGTTGAAAATCTTTTTTAATTCACGCAACTCCTGAATCAAACCCGCCATGGTAAGACTTATCAATGCGCCGGAATCAAAAATTATTGATTTTGTCATTTTAATTTTTTATAAAAACAAATATATTTTTTACCTTTAGCATAATCTCTACCTTTTAGGATTTTCTGCATTTTCAAATTATCTTCCTCAACAAAAGATTCTATCAAAAATTTCCCGTTTTTCATAGCTAAATTGTCTCTGAAATTCATTAATGCTCTTCCAATACCTATTCCTTGATAATTTTTGTCCACAAAAATAAGATGAGAATGAATATAATTCTTCCAAAACTGCGCAATAAAAACCCCTGCAATTTTCTTGTCAATCTCACAAACATAAACTCTGTTTAATTTTTGGTTTAAATAATCTCTCACATCGCTTAAATCAAAACCATCCCCAAGATAAATCTTCAAATAACCCTCGTCGCTGTTCAGCAATCTTGTAATTTCTTTCGCATCTCTCATCGTCGCCTTTCGTATTTTCATTTTTCAAACATCTTCATCGCAAGTTTAATTCTATCCTTGACTGATTGCGTTTTCGTCAACGGAGTTGTCCTGTCTTCTCTTTGTCCGACATAACCTGCAAGTTCATACATTGTAATTCCAAGAAGCTTTGCCGTCTGCTCCATGGAAATTCCGTGCTCGTAAATTTTCGACGCCTTGTTTATCCTCGCCTTTGCAAAAACATCCTGCATATATTTCTTGAAATTAGAAGAAAGTTTGTTTATTCTTTTGATTATTTCTTCAAGATTCTGGTTAAACGATTTTTCATCGTTTTTCTTCAGGGAATTTATTGCCTTGTCAATTTCCTCCGACGCGAACCTGCAAAAATCAGAGCATTGTTTTGCATTATGCGGGTTTTTTCTCTCGATAATTTTGCTTAAGGAATAAATTATAACTGCAATCATAATGCTGTCCGTATCCTGCTCGACAGATGAAGTGTGAACGGTCTGATTGCTCAATTCTTTCAATTTAAGAACATTATCTTCTTTCAGCGCTTTTTTTGTTTCTTCAAGAACCTTCAGCAGATGTTCTTTTTCATGCATAAATGTAAATAAGCAAATTAGTTAATAAATGTTTTTAGAAAAATTATTTTTGTAAAAGTTTTCCCAAATCAGATTCTCCTATTAATTTTCTGCGTTCGTCGGGAATTTCAATGTTAGATAAATCATAAACAACCACATGGCGGATTGCATCTGGCCAAGATATTCTTTCAAAATTAAATTCTTCAAGTTTTCTTCCGTGTTCAAGAAATGTCCTGATTTTTCCATCAGACGGAACAAAATATATTGTCTCCGGCCATCCATTTTCTTTATTATAATCCTTGGAAACTTCAACACACATTATGCCTTTATATCCGGAGTTTAACATTTTAATTATTATATTTCATAATATTAAAACATTTATATGGTGCGAAATATAATGCGCTATATTTTTATATTAGAGATTACTCATTAAAGCATGAAAAAAATTCTCTTGGATACAAATTTTATTCTCACATGCGTGAAACAAAAAATAGATTTTTTTGAAGAGCTGGAAATGCTGGGAATGAAAATATTGATTCCTGACAAAGTTATAAAAGAACTGAGGGGACTAAAAAAAGAACTTGCATTAAAATTGCTGAACGCGAACAATTTTGAAACATTTAAATTGGACGGAAAAAACACAGACAGAGCAATTATAAATTTCGCTGATGAAAATCCCGAAATTATCATTGCAACTCTTGACAGGGAAATCAAAAGGGAAATCAAAAATCCAAAGATGGTAATAAGAGGAAAGAAAAAACTGGGAATTATTTAATCAACACGAAAGCGTTATTTTCCCTCGATAAATCCTCAAGAAATTCGCTGAATCGCTTGCTGTTTGTTCCTTCGTTTTCCAAATAAACTTCATTTGTAAATCTTCCGTCATAACTGCCATATCCTGTAATTTCCATTCCGTAACCTTCTGGAAAAATAAAATCTTCATCTGAAACCAGTTTAACTTTAAGACCTTTTGAAATTTCCGTGTGCAAGATATGCCTGCTGTCCTGCACGGGAATAACATAAATGGTTCCTTCTTTCATTCTTGCGGGCGTTCTTTCTGCGATAAATATCCTTCTTTGTTTTTTCATTTTAATTAAGCAACAAATTCCTTTTAAAATTAATCGGTGGTTGGCTGTTAAAAAACTTTAAAAACCAATTTTTGCTCTAATTTTAACAATGTTCTATCTGGCGGAAGTCGAGGATTATGTGAGAGTTGAGCCGAAATTATTTGGCATGCCAACTGCAGAGGCTGTCGAGAATCAGCTTCGGGAAACATATGAAAATTATTACGACAAAGAAATAGGGAAGAGCATTGCCGTCGTCGAAGTTTTGGAAGTCGGCGAGGGAGTGATAATTCCCGGCGATGGAGCTGCTTATTACAGTTCAAGATTTACATTAGTTGTCTGGAAACCGGAACTTCATGAAATTGTTCTTGGAGTTATTTCTGAAATAACAAATTTCGGGGCGTTCATTGACCTCGGCGCAATGAAAGGCATGATTCACATCAGCCAGACAATGGAAGACTATGTCAGTTTCAGCAAGACAAATTCGCTTCTTGGGAAATCCTCAAAGAGGACTCTTAAACAGGGCGATTTATGCGTTGCAAGAATTGTTGCAATAAGCCACAAAGAACACGCGCTGAAAATAGGTTTGACAATGAGACAACCCGGACTTGGAAAAATTGAATGGATTAAAGAAGAGCAAATGAAAAAAGAAAAAGAAGAAAAAAAGATGCTAAAAGTAGAAGAAAAAACAGGGAAAACAAAAACAAAGGGAGAGAAGAAGAAATGAGTTTGAGCATAGGAAAAGATCATAGTTTAGATGAATTAGAGAGAAAAGGATGTTGTTTGCAGGAGAACCCTGCTGATTTTTAAAATGACAAAACAAAAAGCATGCAGAAATTGCAACAGAATTTATGAAGGAGAGAGATGTCCTAATTGCGAGTCCAAAGAATCTGTTGAGAGTTTCAAGGGGAGAATGGTTGTTTTTAATCCGGAGAAATCCGAGATTGCGAAAAAATTAAATGTAAAGGGAAAGGGAAATTTCGCCATTAAAACGCGCTGAACATGAATCTTGAAATTGTAAAAAATACGGGGAATCCTTTGTTCAAAAGAAAGGAAATTTTCGCGCGGACTGAAAAGGAAGTTGTCCCTAGCAAAAGCGAAGTTGAAAAAATGTTCTCTGAAAAATTTTCGGTTCCCTCTGAAAACATAAAAATTAAAAAAATCGACGGCAGATTTGGAACAAAAAAATTCAACATTACCGCGTTTATTTATGATTCAAAGGAAAGCAAGGAAAAAACAGAAATTAAAACAAGGAAACAAAGAAAGGCGGAGAAAAATCCAAAAAAGGAAGAACAAAAAAATGGTTAAGAGCTTAAAAAGGTGGAGCGGAAAGATAACAACTTTGCAAGTCGGAGATGAGAAATATGTAGGGGAAGTTGTAAAATTTGATTACAGACCAAATTTAAATTCGCCTTTTCAACCGGGTTATTTTTTCCAATTTTATGAAGGCGAAAGAGACAGAATAAAAATTAAATCAAGACAGGTTGTTGCAGAAAACGGAGGATTGGTTTTGAAGATTTAAATGGGAAAAAAGAAAAAAACAGTAAAGAAGGGAAAGAAACCGCACAAGAACAAACCGACGAGCAAGAAATATAAAATGTATAAAATCGACGGCGACAAAATCACCAGGAGAAGAAGTTGCCCGAGATGCGGAGCCGGGGTTTTTTTAATGGAATCAAAAGGAAGAGTTTATTGCGGCAAGTGCCATTATGCCGAGTTTGAAAGCAAAAAATAATAAAATGAACAAACTATTAAATCAAATCCTGCTTAATGAATTAAGATTCAGTGAATTTAAGATGCAACCGGAATGGCACGATTTTAAATTAGAAGTCGCAATGGACAGAAACGGGGATTTATATTTTAAAAAAATAGAAAATGGGGCAATATATACTAAACGAGGAGAAGATTTTCATTGCTTTACTTGTAATGGAAAGATTTATGTTGTTATGAGAGAACATAAAGGCGGCGAATTTGGGAATAGATATGAAAAAGTTCCTTTTTGCCAAAATTGTGAGAATGTATTGGATTATGCTGGAGTTTTTTCCGACAAAAACAAAAGAAGTTCAGGAAATTTTATTAATTAGAAATAATATTATGCGTGGATACAAACACTAAATAATGTTAGTTACAATCCACGACTTAAATAAATTAGAATCATACTATAACCCTATCGACGATTTTTTCGTCTCAAGTGTTAATTACTTTGTAATTAACCCTGGGAGAGTTTTCAAGTCCGTCAAAAAGAGTAGACTTGAATGCTCTCCTGGGGAAAAAGAGGTGATAAGATATATGAGAAGGACTTCTATTTAAACCTTTCGGTTTTGTTACTCTTAAAGAATGACTAGAGATAGTTAGTATATAGTGATAATTGTGGAATGAATATGTAGGCACTATAAACCCCTAATTAGGCACTACTTTTTAATTTTAGGATGCGGTTTGCTGATTTTAATTTAAACAATTTTATAAAATAGGTTTTCCTGTAAGATAAATGGAAAAAAAGAGCGAAAATTCAGGGGTTGAAAAGACGGAAAAAAATGCAAATCCGCATCAGGAGCAGGTTCATAGTGTTATCTTTGGAAAAGAAATCGGATGGCAGGAAATAATTTATGATTTAATCAACACCGAACAACTTGATCCGTGGAATGTTGACATCATTATTCTTACAAATCATTATCTTGGGAGAATACAAAAATACGAAGAGGAGAATTATTTTGTCTCGAGCAAAGTTCTTCTTGCAGCTGCGTTGCTTTTAAGAATAAAATCGGAAATCTTGCTTAACAAATACATAAAAAGCATTGATGAAATTCTTTTTGGGAAAAAAGAAATCAAAAAAACTGAAATAGAAAGAATTGAACTTGAAGATGAAATTCCCGAATTAATTCCCAGAAGTCCTATGGCAAGATTTAGAAAAGTCACGCTGAACGAACTGGTTGAATCGCTGAACAAGGCGATAATAACAGAGAACAGAAGAATAAAAAAAGAAATTGTCGGGAGAAATGCATTTAGAGAAGCGGGAATATCGCTGCCAAAAAGAAAATATATAATGCATGAAAAAATCAGGGAAATTTTTGAAGTTCTGTTCGGACATTTAAATGAAGAAAACAAAAGCATAAAGTTTGACGAATTAGTTGGGGAAAGCAAGGAGGAAAAAATAATTTATTTCACATCTCTGCTGCATCTTGAAAATCAGAAAAAAATATGGCTTGAGCAAAACGAGCATTTCGGCGACATTCACATCTGGCTAAAAGATACATATTTCAAACATAATAATCCTTTCAAAGATTTAATAGAAGTTGAAGGGGAAAAAGAAAGCGAAAAGTTTAACAAACGCCAAAATATTGCTTCTGAATGAAACTCGGCGTTTTATTTTCAGGAGGAAAGGATTCAACTTTTGCAACATACACTGCAAAAAAACAAGGAAACGAAATTGTATGTTTGATTTCAGTAATCTCTGAAAACAAGGACAGCTACATGTTTCACACGCCGTCAATAAGTAAAACACAAAAACAGGCAGAAGTCATGGGAATCCCTTTGCTTTTGGGAAAAACAAAAGGCGAAAAGGAAAAAGAACTGGTTGATTTGGAAGACATTATAAAAAAAGCAAAAGAAAAATACAAGATTGAAGGAATTGTTACAGGTGCTCTTCATTCAAATTATCAGGCATCGCGAATACAGAAAATCTGCGACAATCTAAAATTAAAATGCGTCAATCCGTTATGGCATAAAAATGAATTTGAATATTTGCAGGAATTAATTGACAATAATTTTGACATTTTAGTCATAGGAGTTTCTGCTTACCCGCTTGATAAAAGCTGGATTGGAAGAAAAGTCGACGGGAAATTTATTGAAGATGTAAAAAAACTAAATGAGAAATACAAAATTCATCCTGCAGGCGAGGGCGGAGAATTTGAAACTTTTGTGCTTAATTGTCCTCTGTTCAAAAGAGAGTTAAAAGTTGTTGGTTCAAAAATTCACGGAGAAAATCATTATTGGAGAATGGAAGTTGAGGTGGAGTGAAAACTGAAAATAAAACCTAATCAAATCTAAACTTAAAAGGGAGTTCCAGTTTAATACTATCTGATTTAGTTCTTGTTTTAAAGCTATGGACAACAATTCCTTTTATTTCGTTTGTATTCTTATCAACAATTCTAAAAATACCATTACCCAAATTATCAAAAAAACAATTGGAAATATTCCCGTTAGTTATCTCTAAAAAATCTCCTTCTTCATCATAATAAATATTCATGTTTTCCATTTTGAACCTGTTATTTTATTAGTATAAAATGACGTTATCACAAAACCCTCACCGTTTAAATATTTAACTGAAACAAAAAGATATCTTTCTCTGGGTTCCATTTCTTTATATTCCCTATAAAAATAATTAACACTTTCATCAAATTCATCAAATCTTTTTGTCAGCGGATTTTTTATAGTATCTTTAATTATTTCAAGAGATTCATGCATATGAGGGTGTTTTTGAATATGCTTCCACTGTTTTTTAGTTAGTCGGATTTTTCTTCCTATTTTTTCAGTAACCTCAAAAATAATTTCATCCATTTCTAACAGCAGAATTATATTATATAAAAAGTTTTACAGTTATAAATAATAAATGGACTCATCGAGAATTGAACTCGAGCCTTATCGTTTTCCGATTGCGCGCTGTGCGCAAATATAGTTTTTTCTGCCATGGAGAATTTTAGTTTTCTTTACCATGGTAGTTGCGAACGATAAATTCTGCCGTTAAACTATGAGCCCGAACTAAGATACATCACAATATACTACAATAATATTTAAATATAAAACTTGCTGTTATTTGACATGGCTAATAAAACCTTGAAAGAATTATCTAATGTAAAATTCCCGAGAGCTGTCGAGAAAAGCGAAGTGGAAAAAATCCTTATACATTTATCCTCTCGTAATTCATTTAGAGGCATGTATCTCCCGCAAGAGGTTCAAGGTACATATAAAAATGGTAAAATGACAATAAGCGCAACAAGTATCGGGGGGACCATTGGAAGAGATGGAACAACCTTGTATTTTGATTTCAAAAGACAAAAACATGGAGAACTATTTGATGGGTTATCCCTTTTTTCTTTTCAAACAGAAGTTTCACCTTGGGACGAGGATATTTCAAGAGATGTTAATCAATATGTAAGGGAATATTTTGCGCAATAAGAATAACAAGAAGTATGCTTTTCTTAATTAAACCCCCTTATTTAAAAATTTAAATTTGTATTTTAGAAACATTAAAACAGCTTTGTTTAATAAGTAATTTCTGTTTAAAATTTGCCTCGCTTCGCTCGCAATTCACAAATAATTAACTGAAGAACAGCGGTTTTATATTAACATTGTCATCAATATGCGAGCGAATAAAATGAGCGAGCCATCTTGTTTAATAAGTCAAATAAAATTAGGACTTTCTAAACAAATCCCATTAAAACAAAAGCTTTAAAAATAAACCTGTAATGAAAATTAAATGGAATATATAGATGAAATGATTGAAGCAGAAATTCATGAACAGGAAATTTTCGAGGATTTCAAAAGAAGAACATGCGCCCTCCAAAATCAAATTAGGGGTGTTGTGACAAATGGTCGTGGCTATATAGAAACATATCCCCCATTATCAGAAGAAGGTAGAGAATTAAAGGAAAAACGAAGAAATACATTATGGGACGTTCAAGCACATCTTTGGGTTATGGACAACCCCCCAGGGGCTAGATACATTGACAGCTCATACGTCTTTACTGAAATGAGAAAAAGCGGAGAAATATACTCAATAACAGATCTTGGAGAATTTATAAAAAGATATGAGGAAATTGAGATAATAGGTATAAAACAGCAAAAAAGAGAATCTACGAGAAATGTTCTTAGAAGTATTGAAAGGAAAGAGATAATCAAGAAACTGCTAGAGAAAGGTTGGAGAGACGCAGAAGAGAGAAAAAGTATTTGGACGAGAGAATAAGAAGGGGTATGTATAGCCTTCAATAAAAATAAAATCTATCTCCATCATCTAAATCTTCAAAACAATTTCCTTCCCGCTCTTCATATCCTTGACTTTAAACTTTTTCGCTTTAACTTCTTTTTCCCCGACGAAAATTACCTTTTCAATTTTGTACGCATTTGCATATTCAAGTGCCTTGCTCGGCTTTCCATAATAAATCGAAACTATTTTATTTTTGCTTCTTAATTTTTGTGCAAGTTTTATTGCCTCTCTGTCTTCTCCGAGAGAAACTATCAAATATTTTTCTTTTACAATTTTAATTTTCGCCAAAATCAAAAGTCTTTCCAAACCGAATGAAATCCCTGTGCATTGAACTCCATTAACAAGATAACTTCCCCCGGCAACAATAGTTTCCCTCACGTTTTTAACTTTTATTTCAAAAACAGTTCCGTTGTAATAACTCAAACCGCGAACAATTGTCGGAGAAAACAAAATCTTAACTCCGTAAATCCTGCAATAATCCATAAGTGAAATAATTTCCTTATAACTCTCAAACTTGTTGAAATAATCTTCTCCTTGTTTTAATGCATCAATAATTTTCTCTGCATTCAATTTCTTTAAGTTGGCTCGGATTTCATTTTCAGAAAGTTTATCAAACTTGTCTATTTCCCTCAAAACCTGTTCCTTGTTTTTTTGAATTTTCAAATCATCAAGAATTTCATTCAAAAGTTTTCTGTTATTAATAAAAATAATTGGCTCAATTCCAAGCTTTTTTAAAATTTCATTCGCCATAGATAAAATCTCTGCCTCTTCCCTTGTTCCAGAATCTGACACGCCGATGATATCCGCATCGCACTGCGTGAACTGTCTCAATCTATTTGAACTTGTTGGTTCATCTCTAAACACTTCTCCAATTTGATATCTTTTGTAAGGAAGTTTCCTGTTCTGCATCAATCTCTTAAGTTGAAATGTAAATTCGTATCTCAAGGCAAGATTTCTCTTTCCCTTGTCTTTCAATTTGAAAATGTCTGAAACAGCCTCGTCATTTTTGTTTTCTCCCTTCACAAATTCCTCGTATTCAACTACCGGCGTTTCAGCAGGCTCAAAATTATATTTTTCAAAAACATTTTTTATAATTTCTTTTATCCCTGATTTTCTCTCAGCTTCTTCGCCGGTGTAATCGCGGAATCCTTTGACTGTTTCAGTTGTCATTTTTTATTCTCCAAATTTTTAATCAGTTTATTTACTCTAAGCCCGATTGATTTAATAATTTTCTCTATTTTCTTTTTGTCTCCCGTGAAATTGTCCGGAATTTTCCAAACAATGATTTTCTGGATATATCTTCCCTCGTAATTAAATGTGCTCTTTGGAACATCATTAGCAACAATTATCACCAAATCTGTTTTCATTAATTTATCCACACTTATCGCCTCTGGTTTTTTATTAATTTTAATTCCAAATTTTTTTACAACACCCGTTTCTGTTTTATCAAGAGGATATCTTCCTTCCAATAGCCCGGCACTGCTAGCAATGATATTCCTGTTCTTATTATATTCCTTGAAAAATTGCTCTGCTATCTGGCTTCTGAATCGGTTATATTTGCATACAAATAATATTTTCATTTTTCTTCCTCCAAAAAATCTTTCAGTTTATTTAAAGCTATAATCCTGTGACTTATTTTATTTTTTTCTTTAGTTGTCATCTCCGCAAAAGTCCTGTCATAACCTTCTGGTTGAAAAATTGTATCAAATCCAAAATTTGATTCTCCTCGGGGTTTGACTATTCTTCCCATTATTTCCCCTTCAAAAAAATACATCTTACCTTTTTTATCACGATATCCTATTACATCCCTTACATATGCAGAATTATCTTTATATTTCGAAACTAATTCATAAATTCCTTTATTTCCGAGAGTTTGAAAAAACCACTTGATTAAAGGTCCGGGAAATCCATTCAAACAATTAATTCCCAAAGAAGTATCTTCACAAAATAATTCTGCGTCTTTCCTGACTTTTGCTACCTCCAATAATTTACTTTGGATTATTTTTCTTGTATTCATCTCTTGTATCTCGGGCAAATCCAAAGCAAGCATTTCGATTTCAGGCATTATAAGTTTTACTTCATTAAACTTGTTTTGATTTCCTGTTATAAAATAAAGTGTCATTTTGTCATCACTACTCTTAATTTAATTAACACTGGTTCTAATATAAAATCAAAATTTTTTCCATTAATTTCTTTATCATAAACTTCTTTTGACATTTTTACATTTATTCCTTCGTTATCCCATCCGCAAATATCTTCCCCCTCACATTTATTTTATTATTTTTGTCAGATGAAACAGAGACATCCTCAATTTTAATTTCTTTATTCCAAAATTCAAAATCAGGAAATTTTTTTACTTCTTCCCTCGTTTCATCACATTTATCTTCTAATTCATCAGAACCAAAACTGTCTTCTACTTCGCTAACTGAAATTCTATCAGTTCCCCATATTTTTGCCAATTGAAGTATGGACATTTTTATTTCTGCTTTTTCCCCCCAAGAATTTGGACTAACTGATTCTCCGTCTATTACTACACTTCTTCCGTAATTTACTAATCTCATTTTCTTAAATTCTATTATCATCTTTCTTTCTCCTTAACCCGAACACTATTAAAAAGGGCGGAAGCTGAAATTCTTGCGAATTTCGCAAACCACCTTTTGACTCCGCCCAAGCGTGGTCGTCGTAAGGGCGGAAGGAGAGAATCGAACTCTCGTTTTGCGGACCACAACCACACGTCTTACCATTAGACGACAACCGCCATTGTAAGGAACCAAACTATCTTTCTTGAAAGATTCGCTCCAGACGTTTAGATTAAACGTCGCGATGAAAATTTTGATTTTCATCTGAAGACTGATTCCATTGTTTAATTCAATTAAAGAGTATATAAAAATCTTATCAGAAAAAATCCCCGAGTTACAACTAAAAGAATCCCTGTTCCGAATGATGCCGATAGTTTTCCATTTTAGCCATTATAAAAATAAAAGAAAAAGTTAATTTAAAAAGTTAACTAAAAAAATTAAAATTCAAATGTTGATGTTGTGCATCCCTGTTCGTTGCCTGAAGCATCTGTAATATAAGGAGTCACTTCTATCTTGTTCGCATCAGCAAGAGTTCCGGTTTCTGCAGCAGTAAGGGAAATTGTTGAAGTTCCCAATGTCTCCAATGCCTGTGCTTTTTTAATCACTTCTGTATTTGCTGTATCGCTGAACAATACCATTTTTACTCCTGATATTTCTTCTCCACCCGCACTTCTTTTCAAAGTTACAGTGTAATCTCCATCTACAGCTCCCGCGACAACAGCATTCGCTCCGACGTCAATTTCAAGACATTGTGTGCCTGTTGAGATTTTTCCAGACTGCGTTTCAACTAAATTGCCTATTACAACCCAGACAATGCCGACAGCTACGAGAGATAAAAGCACCAGGATTAAAGTAACAACGATTGCAGAAAGTCCTTGTTTGTTGTTTATCATTTAACCTCTTTTAATTTAATTATATTTATTATGAAGAACCAGTTTATAAAGATTTTTATGATTTGTTAAAATTATCCAGCAATTTGAAAAAATCTTTTCTTTCCATAACTTTGTCATTTTCGGAAATTCCGATTTGTTCTGCAAATCTCCAGAAAGCCTGCGGCTTGTATCCTTGTTTCCTCAAGGATGAAATTGTCGGCAGTTTTTCATCGTCCCATCCTTTGTATTTTCCCGATTCGATTCCTTCCCTGATTTTTGTCTTTGAAAGCATGAAATCACCGAACTTGAATCTTCCCAAAAAAGCACTCCAAGGATATTTTTTTCCAAGAACTTTGTAAATCATCTTTTGCCTTTCTGCATTGTCGCGGTGGTCTTTGCCGCGGATAATATGCGTCATCTTCATTTCAATGTCATCAACAGCGACGGCAAGATTCATCAACGGCCAAACGCGGTATTTATTTTTCTGCAAAGGATGCTCTGTTTCGTTAATTCGCGCGAGCGGAAAATCCCTGAAGGCAGGATTTTTATTTTTCATTCCGGATTTAAAACGCAAAACAGCATCGCCCTGTTTAAAATTATTTTTTGAACGGGAAAGCATTTTTTTCCATCTTTCAATATTTTCCTTCATAGAAATTTTTCTGCACGAACAATCTTTCATCTCATTAAGATATTTCTCAAATTCCTCGCGTGAACAAGTGCAAACATAAGCCGCTTTTTTTCGGATTAACTTTTCAATGTATTTATAATAAATTTCCATTCTGTAAGACTGAATTACAATTTCCGCCGAGTTTTCAAACAGCCATTTGGAATCTTCTTCAATAAGTTCATATGCAGGCTTGTAAATATTTTCCGGATTTGTGTCCTCAATCCTGACATAAAACTTTCCGCCGTATTTTTTCACATAAAGATAATTCATCGACGCAACCATCGCGTTACCGACATGCATTGGACCGCTTGGAGCAGGAGAGATTCTCATTATAACTTTTCCTTTTTTTACATTAGGCAAATCAGACAGCCCTTCACGCCCTTTCCTCTCGCTGACTTCTTTTTCAAGTTTTTCAAATTCTTTTTTCTGCTCTTCCAAAGAAAGAGAATTAACTTCCGAGACAACCTTTGAAATTTCTTTTATGTATTTTCCAACCTCGCTTTTTTTCAAACCTTCATGGAACAATGCAGAAATAACTGCGCCTTGCTGTGCTTTTCCGTCATAAGCAATCGCATTTTTTAGCGCGTAAGCGCGGGCTTTTTTTGGAAGATTTTTCATTTTTCTAATTTTTTAATCTTCTCATTTAATTTTTTCTTTATTTTTAGTAAATTCTTTTTCCAGTTCTCTTTAAATAAACCATAAATATTTACATCATGAATTTTTCCAGTTGCTTTGGAACGTGTACCTTTTTTTCTACAACCTTCTAACTTATACCCCATACTTTGTTGTGTTTTATTTGAAGCCAAATTATCAGTAAAAACCTTGCTGTCTAATTTCCTAAGTTTTAATCTGTTAAAGGCAAAATTATTTACAGCAATTTTTGCCTCTGTGATATACCCCTTCCTCCAATATCTTTTATTTATCCAAGAGCCTGTTCCCGCAGTTCCATTAAATTTATCCACCCCTATCAAACTTATACATCCTACAACCTTCTTGTTTTCTTTTAACTCTATTAAAAATTCGTTCCCCTTTTTCTTTTCCCAATCTTTTATATATTTTTTTATCCACATCAAAGCATTTTTTTTTAGGTAAGGATAAGGTATTACCGACATACTCTTTGAAACGCTTATTTCCCCAACACCCTTTACAATATCTTTCCAGTCAGAAATTCTCGGTTTTCTTAAAATTAATCTTTTTGTTTCAAATTTCATCCCCCGAAAAAGAAACCCAGATTAATAAATTTATTCAAAACCGACTTTCGCCTTTCGTTCAAGAACCTCAACTCTCTGCTGCAGGTGATAAATCTGGTTTGAAAGTTCCTCGATTTTGTTTGTCATATCTGTCAATCTTTTTGCGAGTTTTCTTTTTTTCTCGTCGATATCTTTTGAGAAATCAGCGTACTAGCCTTCGCCGGAATTTGAAGAAAGGTTTTCCTGCTGTTTTCTGTACCTTTCAGACAAGTCCACCACTTTTTCCTTTCTAATGAAATCAAACATACCCATTTATTTCAAAAGAATATTTGGTTTTTAAGTTTTTTGAAAATAAAAGCGGGGAACATCAAACATTTTTTAAATAGCCCGCTCTTTAAAATATTTGATTATGGAAGAAAAAAAAATCAGGACAGTACAGGAAATAATAGAAGAAGTCTCGCCGTATTACGCCGGGAGGAAAAAAAAGAAGGAGGCGGGTCTGATAGACAGCGTGCCTGAAACAGAGCACAAACTCGTCTATGATTCCTCTTCGGAAACTCTTGAGCCGATGTATTTTTTTATCCTTGACTTGATGAACGGCGTGGGGCTGGCGCCTGAAAAACTTGTTGATAATTTTTCGTCAACTCCAGGAAGCGGACATTTTGCTGAACTCGGACAAAGAGCGACAATAATGCAGCAGCAGGCAACAAGAATCCTCGGAGATGTGAACAATGTCTTGAGAAGCGTGCTGAATTTAATTTATGATTTAAAAGAATTCAAAACAAGACTGCAATCTTACAGCGACATGAGAACCAACGACAAGGAAATGGCGGAGGCGGCAAAATTAACACTAAAACAAATCTGGCTCGACAAGGTTGATTTTCAAAAAGGAAACACGAGCATTAAAGCAATGGCTTTCCAGCAAGTCGGAGCGTTCCAGACTTTGATTGACGCTTTTCTCGTCGCTAAAGATGAAAAAGATGTTGATGCAATGGACTTGAATGAAAGAGTAAAAAGAATCCTTAGGCCGAGAATCAGGGAATTTAACATTTGGCTGACGCAGTCTGAAATGGAATTGAAAAAAAGATATGAACTTGAAAGAAATTATTTGCGAAGCCAGGTTAATTCATTAAAACTTTATTCACGATGGGCGAAACCTTATCTAAAAGCTGCGCAACAGCTTGAATCATCTGACAAAGGATTGAGAGAACCCGCACTCGTCAAAGCATTTAACACAATCCTTTTTGAACTTTCTCTCTTCGGAAAATCCAAAGTTGATACAAAAAAAGCGGCGCTTGAGGGAAATCTTCCCGCAGATTTCCAGAAACTTAAAACAAAAAGAGATTACTTTTCATGCGTTCTCGTTAACTTCAGATTCAGGGGAATTCCGCAGAGAGTCGGACAGCAGGCGAATTATGTGTTCGGCGGACGGGCGGAAATTTCTTTTATTGGATATGCACTAAATCAGGATGAGATAAACAAAATTAACAAGGAACTTGAAAAGTCAGACGTCGAGGATGTTTTGCAATTAATTGAGGGGATAACAAACGAGAGCCTTGGGCAATTGCAGGAAGAAATTAACATGTTTCTCGAGGATAAAACAAAAGAGCCGGAAAAAACCGAGAGCAAAAAGGCATCAGACACTTCAAATCCTTTTTTGGCTTTGACAGGATATTATAATAAAAAAGAAACTTCTGGAGAAAAAGAGGATGTGAAGAAAAAAGACGAAAACAAACCGATAAGGTCGGACGACTGGCTTGAGAAAACTCATCTAAGGGCTTTGGCAAGTAAGAATGCAAAAAACACAGGGTTTATTTTATTTGATGTCTACAAAGCTTCGCACGGCATGGTGAGTTATACCTGAACGCGTTTAATTCTATAGTATCGACGACGGCTTCGTTTAGAAAATCCGAATTTCTACAGACTTATCAAATATGTGCGTTCGCTGCTATATATAATTTCTATCAAATTCCGTTTTATATTAATTTTTACATTAACCTGCGAACGAAGTGAGCAGCATTTTTATTACAAGAAACAAGGCAGTTTAAACAAAAATTATTTATTAAACAAAGCCTTACTCAAAAAAATAATAGCAAAAATCATTTTTGCCAAATTTTATATACATCTTATTCTTTGATTATTCATGAGAAAAAAAGATAAAAAGAAAATTGAAATCGCGAAAAAGAAAAAAACTAAAACTAAAAACAGCAAAAAAGAAATTGAAAAGCTCAAGGAAAAAAGAGAAAGTTCAAAACTTGCGGAAGAAGTTTCAGAAGAAACCCCTAAAAATTTGAATCAACGAAGCGAATTTCACGAAGATGTCTCGCAAATCCTGCGGAGGTTAAGAGTTTCCCCTGTTCTTGAAAGAACTTTAGGAAGCGAAGAAATTCTCTCGAGAGATGTTGTTCAAAGAAGGGAAGATAAGAAAGACGATGGAATTGAATATTCATCTTCAAAAGAAATAGACTACAGAGCAACGAGAGAAACTCCAAGAAATGAAAACAGGACGCAGTACACTGAAACCGCGAATTACTCGGGGATAATCAAACAAAATAAAACAGCTAGGGAATCAACTAGGATGTTGACGACGCCGAAATCAGAATGGGAAAACGGAACAACAAGAAGAGACAGATGGATGATTGACGAAACATCAAAAATGCCGACAGAAGAAAGAGACGAAGACTACAAACCTGAAAAAATAAAAAGCGAATATGAGAGTTAGATTAATAAACAAAATTAGATTATAAATTAAACAAAAAAGATGGCTGAGAAAATAAAGGGATTTAATGGTTTAAGTTAATATGGAAATTGAAAAACTGAAAAAAGAAATTGATGAAAATTATTCATCTGAAAAATATAACTCCAAGAACATCTTAGACGAAATCGTCAAATTATTAAAGTGGAGATTTATCATGATTGTTGGCTGGATTTTTGATGAAAAAATCGCTAAAGAAATATTTAATTTTTTAACAAACAAAAAAAGAACGTGCAGACTTATTTTAGACCAAAGCGGGGCTTATTCTGTTGAAACGCCGTTAATGGACCGGGATTTTTTAAAGAAATATTATGATAAATTATTTAATCCAAGAGAGCATAGTTATTTTTTTGATGATTCCGCAAAAACGATTGAGATTTTTGAAGGAGGATTAAGAATAAAAAACAAATAATTAAAATGGCCGATTACACAATATCAGATATTTATCAGGGAAGTTATTCTTCTTTAGATTCAAATGCAAATTACGGAAACTCGTTTATAGGTTACAGAGGCACTGCTGAAAAACTCGGGATTTCAACCGACCCAAGAACAGCGAACATTTTAAAAGAAGTTTCTGAAAAAATTGCTCCGGGGCAGAAAGTTGTTGAGCTTTCAATGATTGATTTGGGAGCGCCGATTGAAACAATTCCTAAACAGCAACTTGAAGAAGTGAGGAGACTTGCAAAACTTACAGGAGTTGAAATCACTGTTCACGGACCGATAACCGATGCCTCTGGAT
>ERZ1292644.414-Hain-H14-01um-R2-414-length-30234-cov-6_pt1 | contig 30234 bp, 32 predicted proteins | sample MGYA00564402_ERZ1292644 | MGnify/ENA primary metagenome ERZ1292644 (study PRJEB36523, sample SAMEA6512644) | groundwater metagenome | collected 2019-01-09 | study: AquaDiva: Metagenomics assemblies of 32 groundwater samples
AGAAGGTAACTTACGATTGATCTGCCCGAATTGCCATGCGCAGACTCCCACGTTCGCGGGGCGAAACCGCGGACGCGGTCGCGCTGAACGCCGCGCGCGTTACATAAAGGTTCGCCCTCGTGATCTTGGAGACAGGCCTCTTTCGTAAGGAGGCTAAGCAGGTCCGATTCCTGCCGAGGGCTCGATTCGCAACCGGTTGTGTACAAACCGGGGTGACCCAAGTGAGCACGTCCGAAGCTTGGGGAGAATCTGAGGGCGCGACAGCCGGGAGAGACCGGCGTGCTACCGGTGGTTACGTAAGACGCACATAGAACGCAATCGCTGCCACCGGTTTTGCCTGCGTGGTGGAATGGCATACACAGCGGTCTTAGAAACCGTGGGGTAACACCCTCTGCAGGTTCAAGTCCTGCCGCAGGCACCGTGTTTGAGAGGTAGTTCAATGCGGCGGGGGAGGCCAGCGCCTCGAGCCGGCTTATACCCGGTTGCGCCAGATTAGCGCCTAGATCCTGGGGCAGCACCAGGCCGCCGTACCGTAATAGGAGCGAGGCTGAGGTAGCCGAGCGATCTCCAAAATCGCTGTTCGAGCAGGTTCGACTCCTGCCGCTCCTGCCTGTCTTGATGCGTGAGGCCGTCGGTATGGCCGGTGCCCTGTCACGGCACTGAAAGGGGTTCGACCCCCCTACGCATCGCAACTGGCTACGCAGGTCGCTGTGGAGCGACACCGCTCTCGAAAAGCGGGTGGTTCGGAAGAGCCCGGGTTCGACTCCTAACGTAGCCGCTACTTGCAAGGCGCATGCAGGAGCACGCGCGTTCTCTGGTCTGTACGAGTCCTCGCAAGTCAAGACTGCTCCTCGTACAGCCCCTCCAAAAGGGTCGCCCCGGCTTGACTCGAAGCGCGCGAAGCCGGGAATTGCTCTCGTAGCTCCAAGGCGGAGCAGCGGTCCTGTAAACCGTCGGGCCGGGTTCGATTCCCGGCGGGAGCTCCGGCGTACGTAGTACAATCGCTGCCGGCGTGGTGGAATGGTATACACAGCAGTTCGAGAAGCTGCGGGCCGTAAGGCCCCCTGCGGGTTCGAGTCCCGCCGTCGGTACTACTCGCGAGTGTCGCTCAATTGGAAGAAGCAACCGTTTCAAGAACGGCAAAGTGCAGGTTCGAGTCCTGCCACTCGCACTAGAAGTAAACTCACATGCACAACACGCTCGTCCTAGACCAAGGCTACCGTCCACTAAAGATCGTATCGTGGCAGCGGGCGGTCACGCTCCTATACCAAAATAAGATTGAGCTCGTGGAGGAGTACGCCGATTGTGAGATCCGCGCCGTGTCCATCACAATCAAGATGCCGGCGGTGGTGCGCCTTCTAAACGCTGTCCGGCGGACGAAGCGCAGCACCAAATTCTCGCGTTTGAACATCCTCACACGCGACAAATTTGCATGTCAGTACTGTGGCCGACGCAAGTCCTTCCGCGAGCTGAACTACGATCACGTTGTCCCGCGGAGTCAAGGTGGTAAGACGACTTGGACAAATATTGTAGCGTGCTGCATAATTTGTAACCAACGCAAGGGTGGCCGTACGCCTGAGCAGGCCGGTATGCGCTTGCTCTCCAAGCCCAGACGTCCAGAAGAACTGCCTTTGACAGCGCTACGCTTCGAACCTGGAACAAAGCTTCCTGACCAATGGCGGAGCTACGTGTACTGGCGCGGTGCACTTGAGGAGACTCCGTAAGATGGTCGCCGGATCTCAAGTTAACGTCGTGGTCGAGACGCCGTTCTACGTGGGCTGGCGGGTGTCTCTTACAGACGCCGGTTGGTGGGAAGCTGTCTGTGACAAGCTCGGCTTGATGGTGTCAGGGCGTACACACGCACAGGTAGTAGCGGCGGCTCTTGAGACCGTGAACCGTCTACTCCAAGACCTCCATGCTGGAGGCGAGCTCGATACGTTTCTGACGCAACGAGGCTGGCGGACGCGCGCACCGATCCCGGACGCGCCCAGCGAAGACCTCATTTTCCAGGTCCCGTGCACGTTCGAGCCTGGTTAGTAGGCGAGTCGCAGCACGGAGTTGCGCCCGCGGCGACCCCATAGCTATACTGGCTACGCCATGACCACCACGCACCTGGAACGTCTGCGGCACTACGGTACGATCCTAGGCGCACTCGCCGCGCTCTCGGGCGTCGGTGTCACGGTCTGGAAGACCTCGCAGGAGGCGAAGGCGGCCCGCGCAGGCGCCGGTAAGTCCTACGAGGTCTTGAACGAGCGCTTGATCGCGACGGAGGCAGAGCTTCGGCTGCTTCGGGAGGCCTGGCTAGCTCGGGCTGCGGCAGAGGCGCCGCCACTGGCAGCGGCCGCGCCCGCAGCCGGAGATGCCGGGCGTGCGGCCGATGGGCGCACGGTCGACTTGCGTACGCGTAAGTCAGCGCGCAGACCTTCGTCGGCTCGCCGCGCTGACCTGGCGCCATTGTCGGAGCGCTCAGAGTTGTCGTTGGCGCCGCCGTCTCCCGTACAGGACTCGCACGTAGGTGCGGCGGCAGACGCAGCAGATACAGAGCCTGTTCGCTGGGACAAGCTCTTGTCGAAGGCCCGAACTACACGGAAGGGTGAGGTGCCGGGGTCGCTCGACGCGCTGCTTGCGGAGTGACTGGCCCTGAGCCTAGCGGAGCGAGTAGGACCAGGACGCTTTCGGGTCGGGAACTTGAAGTAGTACCGGCCTGTCGCTAGAGATCGATGCGGGCATCCGGGGTTGCGCAGCCTCCAACGCCCCGTGCGCAGTCGTCGCTGAGCTGAGAACTTTTCGCATCTGCGTGTCCAATACAACCCACGCTCCCGGCGTGTAGTTGCGAAGTAGCTTTGCCAGGTCCGGGGCCTCGGGGGTCACGTCGACCACCATCCGAACAGGAAACCTAACAGGAAACCCCACGGTCCTGGGGCGCTGTCGTCATCGCGCTTCGCGCGTGAACAGGCCGAACATAGGCACGGGGTCGTCCCTCCGGGATACGCAGGCATGCCCATAGGTTAGCTCGCGGTAGCCCCGAACGTCTGGAACACGTCGCGAATGGTATCGGCGACGCCCAATCTCTTCAGGTCGACCTTGATCATCTTGTCCGGCGCGTACGACGAAGGTCCGACCATCGACGTGACCGCGTCGATGTACATCGAGAAGGCACCCTCTGCTACGTGGAAGAGGTACGGAGGGACCCCAGCCGCTTTCAACGCCTCGGTGGATTCGGCCGCTAGCGCCGTGTCGATGCCGATAGAGCGGATCTTGAGCGATCGAATATCGTCGATCCACGTTGAGTAGTCCGATGGTGCCACATCCGCGCCTCGACCCGTTCGCTTGTAGCCGAGTAGGGTGGTTCTGAGACCGGCTGCGTGCGCCGCCCTGACGACTTCGAGCATCTGCGCGCGGTCGTGTGCGCCCATGACGTACTGAACCGAGGCGCGGTCCGGCGCCAAGCCTGCGGTTTCAAGTGCATGCACGAGGCGACGAACGTCGCCGGTAGTATCGACCGAGAACGCGAAGGCGCCCATGTTCTCGATGATCGGCCCGCGCGCCTTCGGGTCGAGTAGCCACGAGAGGTTCCTCGTCGTGAAGTTGGGAACTACGCCGTGTCGTCGGAAGCTCGCGAGGATGTCTACGAAGCTCGGGTGTAGTGTTGGCTCGCCGCCGCCTAGCGCAACCTCGAAGACCTTCAGTTCGCCGAGCGCGTCAGCAATGCGGGAGATCTTGTTGTAATCCGGTACCTCGCCTTCAGGAGTGGAGCCCTGGTAGCAGTAACTGCAGCCGAAGCTGCATGCCCCGGTTATTTTGATGTCTACGAGCTCCGGCGTGCTAGCTGCCTCGACTGGCGCTGGGCTTTCCTCAAACCGAAAGCGGATCTTGGCGCCGGTCTTGCGGTTGAACAGCGCCCAGAAAGGTGCCGTGTCGCCGCGACCTGTGTCGCGGCGGGCTATGAGGTCCTCATGGCTATCGCGGGGGATCGGGAGACTGAAGGTCTCTCCTGTCGACGCTAGCGGGTGCTCGTCGTCGGTGTTGTCGTTCCCACCGAGAACGACCAAGCCATCTTGCAAGAAGAACTTCGTGAAAGCCCGGGCAAAGTCCATGTCGATAGCCTTGCCGTCCCACGTACGGGGGAGGTCGTACATGGATTGGTGGTCTACGTACGCGCTGTCGGCCTCCGTGCCCAATTGCGCGACTTGGCTGGCGTCGCCGGCTCCGACGAGCTTCTGGACGACGAGTCGGGCGATCTCCGGCGTAGTCGTACGTGTCAGGTTGTTGTAGAGTTGACAGGCGACGTACAGCTTGCGCGATGCGAGAGACGCTGCGGTGAAGAAGTTCCAACCGAATTCGCCGCCCTCGGCATCGTTATCCTCCGCTCGCGGGAGGAAGATCAGGCTGTGCGTGCTCGACGAGTTGGTAGCTAGCCCGAGGCGGATGTTGTGGATTTTCATGGGGCATTCTTCTTCGGCAGTCGGTTAACGTAGTCGTCGATTAGCATGCGGACGTAGTGTGCTCGCGGTGCGCCGGTTTCCGCGGACAGCGCCGCGAGCGCGTCCCACGTGCTCCGAGCGACGTGCAACGAGACCTTGACGAGGGGCTCCTCAGACGATGCTTCACGAGATCGGCGGGTTTTGGTCACGAGGCGATCCTATAGCATGACACGTATAGACACGTCAAGTCCTAGATTCCCGCACCGGTGCGGAACGAGTGCAGCACGCGGGGGCAGGCCGCGCACGTGCGAGCATCGACCGATGAGAAAGACCCACCTTGTAGACCCGGTCAATCCGAACGTGCTGACATGCGGCCAGCACGGGAGCGTCGTTCACGCAACGTGGCGACTCGCCAACGTTACATGCAAGCTCTGTCTCGCAGAGAGTCGACGGCCGCGCTGGCGTCGCAAGCTTGACGAGGCCCTGCCCGCATCTCAGGTCTTCGACCCGCCGCACTACCTCGTGTCGCCGCAGGTTCTGCAGCAGAGGCTGAGAAACTCCTTCCTCGAAGACCTGTATAGGAGGTAGACTCGCCCCGAAATGACTTCCGTCACCCGCGGTCTAGACCTCAAGGCTCTGCTCGCGACCGCGCCGCCCTGGCGTGAGAAGCTGCATCCGCTCGATCCGAACAGCAGCCTCTTCTCGTCGGTGGTGGCCAGCGTAGTCCATTCGGGCGTGACGAGTGGGGTCCCGCTACAAGAGGCGCAGAAGCGCACCTACGTAGACCCAGCGAAGTTCGAAGCGGTCTTCGCTGGTAGCACCAAGATCTACGAGGACGACGAGGGTGAGGCCTGGTACATCTGGCCTGACGGAGCTGTCAAGGTTTACGCACGCGACCTCTCAGCTTCTCCAGCGTCGGTCAGCCTGCGGATGATCGGCACGGAAGAGCGCCTTAAGGACGTCAGAACCAAGCTTGCAGTAAGCGAAGTTCCAGGTCCGCCCGACCCCTACGAGCCGCCACGACCGCCTCCGCTGTACGTGCTTTCAAGCGGCCCCTACGGTTTACGGCTCCGATCGATTCCGTCAGTCGGGGAAGCCCTCACCCACGAGAACTACGACGCCGCTGTCCTTAAGGCCTACGAGCACGTGGCCACGGACGTCCTCTCTTCGACACCCTGCGGGCGCTTGACGATCCTGCGGGGCGAGCCTGGAACAGGCAAAACCTTCCTGCTACGAGACCTCATCAACACCTGCAAGCGGGACCGGCGTGCGGTGATTGTCCCTCCGACCCTAGTCGAGAACTTGGGCGACCCAGGTATGATTGACCTCGTGATGGACGAGTCGCTGGGGTCTGAGACACGCCCACTTGTTCTCCTCATCGAGGACGCGGATCGCGCCCTTCGCAAACGGGGCGCAGACGGTTCTGCGGTTCTCTCGACCCTGCTCAATTTGACAGATGGCCTGGTCGGCAAGGCGCTCGACCTGCACATCGTTGCGACTACGAACCTCCCCGAGATCGAGATCGATGCTGCACTTCGTCGACCCGGCCGTCTATGTCGTGAAATCGAGGTTTCGGAGCTTCCAGCGGATCACGCAGCGCTACTTGCGGGCAAGCTCGGCCGCGAGTTCCCCGCGGACTACTCTCGTAAGACGATGGCTCTCGCTGAGGTCTACGTGCTCCCCCAGATTGCAGACTTGGCCACTCGCACGCTCACGCAAGCCAAGGCGACGTTGACCCTCGATAGCAAGCGTGCCTGGTCGCGCGCTTTCATTCACGGCCTGCCCGACGCGGCGTTCGCTGGCATTCTCCCAGGCGGCCACAAAGACGAGACTGACAAGACCGTGCCGCGAAGCTTGCGGCTCCTGCCGCACCATGGTCCGAGCGTGAAGTCACCAACCGAAAACAGCAGTGTCGACCTCGCGCATCTACGCAACGCGCTTGCCCGCGTTAACCAGACCGACGCTTCCGAGACGCTCCGAGATCGGATGCAGGGACACCTCGAAGCTCACGCTCGCGAGCTGCTCGGGTAGTTTTTACGGGGCGGGCCCAGCGAACCCGCTCGAACCGCGTACGGCGGTCCGGGGCCTTCTTGCGGATTCGGCGGGCTGGGGCTGCGGGAGAGACGTGCAGGACGACCGGACGTCCGCAGACGGCGAGTCGGAAGACGTGGACGGCCATGTAGGCAGGTAGTGTACCATGACGAGTTCTGGTAGGATCCTTTTCGAGTCGTAGATGTCCACCTACGTAGACGAAACTCAGGCTCAGCGCCTCGCGCGCCTAGCTACCGATCCAGGCGACCCCGACATTCGAGACGAAGCCGCCCGTCTGCTCGCCGCTGCTCAAGCCGGCTTGATGCTAGGTCCACGTCAACTAGCTTGGGTCCGCAAGCTTGGACAGCCCCGAACTGCTGTCTGCAGTCGGGTAGAACCCGACGGCGCTTGTGGATGGCTTCGCCGTCATGGCGCGAGGTTCAACCTCTCGGTGCCACCTGTAGGCGAGCCGGCACTCTGTCCCTATCGAGCAGCGCAGTCGTGGCCCGCATGCCCAGGCTACCGCCGCGCGACAGGCGCGTCTTAAATGGCCCGTTCGGATGATGTCCGAACCGCGGTGCAAGCCGACGCCGACGCGTCTGGGAGCATTCGACTTCGCGTAGCTATCGGAGCCCCGGGTAACCGGCTTCAGCTTCGTGGCAACACGTACACGTCGGGAGCCGCGTGGACTGCCCCAGCCGTCTTGCGCTCGTTGATGGCCGGCGTCGCCGCGCACCTGGATGCGGTTCTCGGCATCAGTTCGACCTTCATCGCGGCCGAGGTGCTCACCGGAACGAATGCGGGGGGCGGTGTACCGCCGTCGCGGCCGTGGGGCATCAACGTCAACGTGCCAGTGGTCGGCGACCGAAACAACATCGCGAACACCATGCGTATCCCTTTCGGGGTTACCTACACGACGGCCCCCGCGGTCTCAGTCTCGATCGTTTCCTTTGGGGCGGGACCGGCCACACCCGCGTACCAGGTCGAGTACGTCGAACGGACGACCAGTAGCGTGACCGTCGCTTTTTACGATATCGCCGCCGTCGCGCGTCGGACGATCAATGACTTGACCTTGCAGATCGTCGGGCTCGGACGTTGAGGTGGATACCGCTCTCACACGCTACGTGACGGTCGCTTTACTCAGGCCCGAACGAAAGTTCTGGTACCGTTGGGAAGAACTTGTCCCGCTGGAAGCTCGCGTGGGGTTCTCCGATAATACGGTTCACACCATTGTGGAGTTCAAGTACCGACACGAATTCTACGAAGCCCGCGTCCGGCGTGTTTCGCACCACGGTGTCGAGCTCGCTGTTGGACAAGAGACCGGTTGTGTCTACCGGGCGATCTTTGGCCAGAGCGGCACTGCGTCGCTGGACCTGCAACGTCGGTTCGCCGCCTTCGCGCGCGCCCTCGTGACCGAGATCCGGCGCACCCCGATGCGCTATCGTACACGAAGCAGGCTCCGACACCTGCAGGTAGTTACGGCCGCCCTGGGTTTCGTAGAGGTAGCCTTGGTTAAGCACATGCAGGCCTTGCTCGAGGAGCCGGACTACCGTGGCGTAGATGTTGACGTCCTCGCGGCGGTGGTGTAAATCGGTTTCATGGAACCCAACCCCGCAATGGATCCGGTGCCCGACACCATCAACGCGCTCAAGAGCGTAGCTGACGCACAGGGCGCTCTGCACGCCGGCGACATGGCCGCGTCGCTGAACAGCCTCAGCCAGGCCAAGACCGCGATCGTGAGCGCGATCGGCAAGATCGAGACGGCGATGGCGGCTGGCCCAACGCCGTCCGGCCCGACGCCGTAGTCAACGTGGTTTTCCCGGTCCAGGTCGAGTACCTCGAAGACCGCGAAGACGGTCCGTACATTTATCAGCGGGAGACGATCTCGATCGAGGCGATTGATCTAGACGTGGCTCTGCGGGTCGCTCGAACCGAGGTCGAGGCCCGCGGGCTCCACGTCACGGCCCTGAACGCGCTCTCGGACCACGAGGTGCGGGCGCTGGTGCGCAGAGCGCCGCCCGCGGCGAAGCGTGTCGAGGGTTGGTGTTATCGCGGAGCGCCCGACGCGGTGCGTACGTCGGCGACGGATCGAGCGTCGCGTTAGCTACGCGCTGTAGATCTCGACCTTGTCGACCAGGAAGATGTGGTCGGTGTCGTTGTCTGGGGCCTCTGCCCCAATTTGGGCGAGGAAGAACATAGAGCTGGTCGACAGTGCAAAAGCCGGGACTACGTCGACTACCGTGGTTGCGCCGGTATCTTCGCGGGTAGCCCGCGCGATCACGCGTGTGCTTGAAACAACTTCTAGCTCGAGTCGCGTCCACACGTCGGCTGCTACGCCGGCGATAATTGTAGTGGAGTCGCTGGCGTTGTCCTTGATACGCAAGCGCCAGTTGAGCGCGCCGCTTCCGATGTCGATCCCAGTGAAGTCGACTGGGTCAGCGTTCGCGTTAAACGAAGCTGTATCGCAGAAGCCGAAGAACACGCGGCGTGTAGTCGCTGCCAGGGACTTCAGCTTCACGCGACCGACGAAGTGGATGCGTCGTGCCGAAGTTGTGCCGTCGGGGTTGAAGAACGCCGTGGATGTCGCGAGTGTTGCTCGACCTAGTGTGGCGGCGTCTCCGGCCACACGGCGGGCTTTCAATTCCAGTACGCCGAAGGCATCCTTCTCAACGCCAGCGATGGCCAGCGCGCCGCCAGCGCCGGTGCCTGTGACGTCCACCACTGCCCAGCCAGTTACGCCATCACCGACGTCTGCTAGGACCCGGTACATGAAGTCGTCTTGCATCAACCCGCGATGCACGAAGTAGTGACCTGCTCCGTTGACCTCGGTGTTTTGCCCGCCGCTACGCCCGCGCAGCGAGATCAAGTGGCCCTGATAGCCGGGGGTCACACCTGCGGTGATGGACAGGCCGTCGGACGTTGTATCGGCGAGGGCCAGGTCTATCCGACGTCCAAACAGGTCGAGCCAGCGGCTAGTGCTAACTCCGAGGCTCTGGGTTCCTGCCTGCGGTAAAATGTTGCCGGCGATTCGGTTCGCCGCTTCCAACACTATCAGCCCCAGCACGTTCATCGTGTTCACACCCAAGTCCACCCGCGCTCCGGCTGCGCCGCCTGGGTCGCCGATCTGCCTCGTCGTCCCGTCGGTAGCCAGGTTCGCGCCTAGCGCCACAGCGTTCAGCACGTCGAGAAACGCGTCCCAGCGCTGTCCAGCTAGCCCCAAGCTCCGGTTGCTAGCAGTGGCGTCCGGAATCAAGTTCCCGGTCATCGTGTCGCCGTCTAGGCGGACAGCGCGGTTCGCTGCGTCCAGTAGTATGATCAGCGCCGCAGTCCTTAAAGTACCCGCGGCGATGGTGGAGGCCGCGCCAACCGCACCCGCGGGTCGCCCCGCACCTGCGGTTGCCTGTGTACCGATCTTGTCTGCACCCCCGCTGGGGCCGGCGATTCCTGCCAGGTCCGCGATGATCCTATCGATCAGGCCTTGGACGCCAGAACCGGCGGCCACGCCCGCAGCAATCGCTGGGTTCGTGTCCGCGTCAGCCCAGTTACCCGAGGCATCGTTGGAAATCTGCCTTGCTACGTGGCGGTCCGCGGTTGAAGCGTCGTCTCGTGCATGGTCGTTGTAGTAGCCAAGGATCAGCTCGAGCAGTCCTCGGATCGTCTCTGTAGCTTGGGCCCCCCGTACAGGGAACCCTGCCCCAACTCGAGTAGTTGCAACGCTGACGTTCCGCTTGCGGAACCAGACCTGCCGGCGCCCATCCCCAGCTCCGATCGACGGACCATACGTCACCACTTCCAACACGTTGGTTGGGTCCCGCCGCACATCCGCCAGCAAAAGCCGTCCAGCTTCCATCGCTGGGCGAGAGCCGGGCGCGGCCGGAGCGACCAAATCGCCTGACTGCGTTACAACGAAGCGGAAGCTCTCACCGCGGCGGAACTGCACAGTTGCGCCTGTGCCGTCGATACGTGGGTCTGAAAGCAACCGGGCCGACTCGATGAAGATGGAGATCCAGCGCTCGGTACCGACGCCCGGCGTAGTAGACGCGCCGCCTGTCGGCAGTCCTCCGACACCAATTGCGGTGTTGCCGCTGGCACTCACGTCGACGGAGAGACCTGCAGCTGCACGGATGCGACGCCCCAAGTTATCGTAGGCGGCGCCCAATGTAACTGGGATCAGCATGCTCCCGGGCGCGGGTGCGGATGGGAGCAGCCCGGAGATAATGCCGCCGTCGGTCAGCGACAGGTCGGTCAGCGACAGACCCATGTCCACGGCGAAGTCGCGCAGCTGTTGCTCGAGCTGGTCGCCCTGGAGATCCATGTCTCCGGCCGAAACTACCTGGCCGAACCCCCAATCGAGTCTATCGGCCATGCGCGAGGCCTCCTACGATGTAGGCTTTCGGTCTGTGGAGGGCGGCGTTCATGGCGACTTCACATTCGCTCAGACCGGGTAAGAACGCAAGCATGTTGGTTGGTTTCGCCACGACAGTTTTTACACCGGAGGCTCCACCAGCCTCACGTAGTGGGTGTGAGCCGGCTTCATGAACTCCACGATGTCGCCGACCTGCTGGCGCTGAACCGCTGTTAGCGCGATCGGTGACACAACTTCGAACGAGTACAGCGCGAACTGGGTGTCGGGCCCCAAAATCGCCTCGAAGTCCAGCCGGTCGACGTCTAGCTGCCAAGCATCTATGTCCAAAAAGGCCCTGACCTGAAAAGCCTGGCCGAAGAAGAAGGCTAGCACGGCTTCCATGCCCAAGTCTGTCCCCACGCGTTGGTAAATGCGGGTTAGCACCTCGATCAGGCGCCTCTTAGCGTCGGCAGTCAGCTCGTACGCGAACCCGAAAGGATTGCCTAGGTGCTGCAGCAGCGTGTCCAATGCCCCTGCGGGTGCGAGGTCGGGGTCCCACAGCTCGCTGAAGCGTGCGGAGTCTGCTTGCACCAAGTCGAACGTCTCCTGCAGTACCGCCAAAAACTTTTCGAGGTCGTGGGTAACGTCGGAGTCTCGGGCGATGGCCGGCATCAGATTCTGGAAGAAGCTGAATCGACGTAGCGCAGGCAGGGTCGGCGCGGGAGGCGCTAGCAGGCGGGCCGTGCGAGTAAACCCGACGCCCACAGTTACGCCAGGTGTCAACACCGCGTTCGCCGCAAGGTCGGTTACTTGCACGGCGCCGATCTCGTAGCGCGACGTGCCGGTCAGCTCCGATGACAGCGTCAGGTCGACCAGGGTTGCAGGGTTAATTCCGCTGGGCACCGCGGTTGCGGCGGGTGCGATAGCTTGCAAAACCACCGGCGTGAACTGCGGTTGCACTTCGGGGACGGGTACAACGGGCCCGGTAACCAGGAACGTTCCGACTGCGACTGCGCTCACGCTGACCACGATTTGCGGCACGCCTGCGACTTCACTGTAAACCAAGGTGATGGTGTTTGGGGAGGTTGTCGCTGCGGTCGCTAGGGTCGCCGGCGTGTATGTAGCTGTTCCGTGTCGGAGGAATCGCGGCGTCCGCGTTTTAACGTAGTCTGCTCGGACTGCGCGCAGTGTGCTAGCTGTGCCGGCGTCTAGCCAGTACCACTCAGTGGTGAGTGCTGTGGGCGACCCGGTCAAGACGTGCTCTCCGAGAGGTACTTCGCCGAGCATCGGCAACGGATCTTGGAATCCGATCACGCGGTGGGGTCGCAGCAAGTAGGGCCCGATACTAACAGTCGCTGCAGGTCCTGCCACGGCTGGCGTGAATGGAAGCGCAGCCGAGTCGATCGCGGTGACTTGCACCTCTGTAGAAGAGTTGACCACGTCTACACGGTAGTACCCGTCGCCGCGTACGTCGTCACAGCCGACGACACCGACAAAACGTCCGATGTCGGCCGCGACGAAATTACCTGCGTTCGCGCGTAGCAGATTCGGAGCTGCGAATGCCACGCCGCCCAAGATTTGACGGACTGCAGTCGTGTCGGCTGCGCCTCCACCGCTTTGCAGCATCGGTTCCGAGAAGGTCAAGCGCGCCGTGGCCAGCCCCGCGAAGGACGTGGCCGCAATCAAGTAGGGTGCGGTCAGATCCTGAACCGTGAACGTGTAGTTGAAGGTGACTTCGCCGCCCGGCGCGACGTCGGACACTCGTGCAATGACTTGCACGGTGACGATCTCGCCCGACGTCCAAGGGAAGTTCCTAATCAGCGTGATGCGGTGCTCGTCGGTGACGCCGGATCCGGGGCTCATGCCAGCTACAAATGTGGATGAGGCTGCGTACGTCGCGTGGAAGCCCGCTGGACGTGTCAGCGCCGCGATGAGAGTAGGTGCCCCGCCCCCGGATGGGATCGAGGTAATGTTGACCACCGTGATATCGGCGAGGCCCGCGGCGCCGGGGTCCGTTACCCAAATTGTCAGCGGGAACGAACTACCGGCGATCGACCCGGTAATCGGAACTCCCGTCTCACCGTTCTCCGGAACCCGGTTTATCAGCGTCGGACGAACGACGGTCTTGTCTTCGACAATCGCGTCGAGGTACCAGGCGCCTAGTGTTACACGCGCCACGGCTAGGCCTGCAGGGCTCGTAGCATCGTCAAATAGTTGATGGTCTTGATCGGCCCGCAGTCATTCAGCATCTGCGTGAGCATCTCCTCACTGAGTAGCCGTCCGTCAGGTGTTCGCCAACGGTTAAACGCAAGTTCGTGCGTCCAGCCAGCCGCCACTAGCAAGTAGTGGCTCAGGCGTTCGTTGGGCGCGAACTCAACGTCTCCAGGCTGCATGCATAGAGCGGAAACGGATTGCTCTACGGGCACGGTATCGCTCAGGTCCACGCTGTCCACCTAAGGCTCCTCTACCAGTCGGTACCGGAAGGCGACGTTGTGCACGCCGGCGAGCTTCGAGGTGTGCGCGGCGAGGTCTGTACGTGTGATGTCTCGGCCGCGCACCTCACGTATGGACGCGCGTACGGCGCCATCAATTAAGATTGCACCTTCCCAGACGTAGCCTACGAGGACGGCGGTGAACCCCGCGCCTTCTGTCACTACGTTGCTCGACAGAATGGCTTGCCGTGGCGTCAGCACGGTTACGATCAAGCGGTCGGCGTTGTTGCCTGCGCCCGACCCGCTGACTCGCAGGGTTTGACCGACGTGCGCCTCGGTGAAGAAGTCGACGCTGGTCACGACCCCGCTTAGGTCGTCGGCGGAGAGCACCAAGGCGCCCATCGCCCCGACAACCGCGACCAGCGCGCCGGGAACCGCGGACGAAGCCGTCACCAGCGCGGAGGCCGCCGCACTCGCGTTGACCGCGGCGGCCACCTGAGCCGCTGTAGATGTAACAACGGCCGCGACGGTGCGCAGGAACACCGTGATGTCGTTGCCAGCGACGGCCACCGATAGTACAGGTGTCGGGTCGATCGAGACGTGAGCGACGCGGACGGCTGTGCCAGCGGCCCCTAGTGCGTTCGCCCAATACGTAACCATTGCGTCAGCTGCGCCAATACTACGGCGTGCATGCAAGCCTGACGTCGCAAAGAACCCGCCCCGCTGTAAAGTTACAGTGCCGGGCGCGATGGCTGTGCCGATGTTCACCTGTCGTGGCATCGCAAGCGGCTGACGCCCGCGCAGGTTCGCCCGAACGTAGCGAACCCCCGTCAGGTCGACGTCCTGGTTGACCGCGACCTCGTCGTTGAGCTCCAAATAGAAGTCCGGCGCGGGCAAGCGGTCGCTACCCATTGCGTAGAGAAAGTTACCGCCCGTGCCAGCGGCGGCTGCTAGCACTGAAAAGCCGAGGAGTGGTTGCGCGCCGCCCACTGCGATTAGCACTGAGCCGGCTGCGCCGGGCGTATTCGTGGTGATGGTGACCGTCGTACCGCCACCTGTCACGGTCATGGTCGCGCCTGGCAAGCGATTGTTGATGCCAGCGGCGCCTCCAGTGCTTAGAACCGCTGCAACCTCCTCCGCGGTAGCGGCGCCAAGCACGGCGAAGTCGGCCACGGAGAAAATTACGCCGCGTGGGGCGCCTCCATTGAGGGTGACTGTCAGTGTTTGAGGCGCGGTCGCGAAGTTGAAAGGTTCAGCCGCGCTTACACGTGAAGCGGTCGTGCGCACGGGCGTGGCGTTGACCGGCTGAATGCGGCCTTGGGAGACGCCCATGTCGTATGTGAGTGGAGTAGCCATGGACGCGCTGGCTTAGGTCTGCCGAAAGACCTCAACGTGATCTAGGAGCCCGAAGCGACCGTTTGTGTTAGCCCACATACCCCAACCTGCGAAGCCGCCGGATAGAGGCGCCGATCCCGAATTTACACCGAAGGCGTCGTCGGTGAAGTCGGTCATGCCGGCGATGGCGGTCCAGACAGGGGCGGTCACGGGGTTGGCGACCAGGTTGTTTGAGAAGAACCGCAAGATCACGTCGCCGTTCGGGTTGACGATGGCGTCCATGCGCAGATGGTGCCACTGACCCGCGGTGAAGGAGGCGCTTGAGGACCGGCGCACCGCCGCAGTCTGCAAACCGTTACCAGGTGCCGCCTTCACGAACACGATGCGATAGGGGTTGCTGTTCTCCAAGCCCATCAGGTAGCCGGTGTCGGTCCCTGCTGGGTTTGGGGCAACCGCTGAGCCCGCTCGCAGACAGATGAAAGCCATGGGGGTGAAGCCCGTTACCGCAGCGGTGACCTTCTGGACTGCGAAGCGGATAGAGCCGCCCGAAGCAGACCCGCCTGCGTTCACCAGCGGTGCGAAGTTCGGTCGGTTGACGAAGAAGCCGGTGAACCCGGTGGTGGCGACTAAGGTGTTGAAGCCGGCGACGTAGCTTCCGCCGCCATTCGGCGGCGTGAAGCCGGAGCTCACACCGCGGGCTACCGAGGTCGCTGCAAGGCTTCCATCTACTAGGGTCCAGTCTGCTTCGGCCATGTTGAGGTCTCCTCGAGGTGGTCTACGCTAAATCTATGGGAGGGTCAAAACCCACCCCAGCGCGGGGTTTGCGTTGGCAGTGAATGTCTCGGCCGAGAGTCCGGTGAAGCCGACAGCCGCGACTTGCGGACCGCCTGCGACTGTTCCGCCCATGGGCACGATGATGTCGCGTATTCCAGTGTCCGGAGCTTGCAGTGTTACACGCTCGGCGCCTCCGGCAGTGTTCACAGGCTGCGTCGAGATCGTCGCTACACGACCGGCGACGCCGGCTTGGTTCATGTACGTGATGGTTACGACGGTCGGCGCCGCTCCTGAAGCACGTACTATCCGTAGCCACAGTTCCGGGAAGGCGGAAGCACCGGCGTCGTCCAGATCGACGAACGCGCCTGGAGGTATCATGTCCCACGTAGCCATGTCTGTCGTTCCGCCCCCAAACGTCGCTGGGTGGAGCGTAAAGCCCGTGAACGCGGTCAAGTTGAGCTGGTTGTTGCTCCAGGAGTTCTCGAAGTTCTCGAAGTTCTCCGGGATGGAGTCAAACGTCGCGGCTATAGAAGCCGTGTCGAGCACCAAGTCGACAAAGCCGACACTGATAATAGCGGGGAACGCTGGATCGTTCGCGGCCCCAGTCGCGCGGATTAGCGACAGCAACGTGTTCACCTTGTCGGCGACCTCGAACGCTGTCGCGGACGTCCCCGGGTAGAACACGCCGCCGGCGGGAGCCCCTAAGTCCATCACGATGTTACGTAGCGTGACGGTGATGTCCAAACCGACACGAACGGCAACAGTGCGGTCTTGGACGATTGGCAGCGCGACCGCGTTGTGACGGACGCGGTAGGCACCGATGGGTCCGGAGGTCGTGCCGCGGTAGAACACCGCAGCGTTGCCGGTGCCAATCGTAGCAACGATGTCCATGTTTGCGAGAGGCGTACCGTTCGTTAACGCCAGCGCGTCGGCAGCCGGATCTCGCAGCTGAGTGACCTCGATCGAGATCGCGCCTTGCTGAGCAGAGTCCACCGGGGCTTCCGACACGCCGCCCCCACCGAAATCTAGGCGTTGCACGCCACGGCGGCCACGCTCTTCAGTACCCGGTACAACGGCGTTCGGTGGCACTTGGATGGCGTACTCTTGGCCAACCACCGCGCCTGCTCGCACAGTCACGACGCCGGTTTGCGACCCGCCATCCGCGTCGAAGCGTCGGTACACGACGTTCATGGTCAAGGTCTCGGATCCGAAGTCCTCGGTCACGCGTGCCCGCGCGTTGACGGGCTGCGGAAACGAGTCGATGACGGCGTTGCCGGAGGCTGGCGACGGTGTAATTGCCACGGACGTATTGGTCGAGACGCGGTACGTGCCGAGTATAAATGTCGAGGCACGAGGGGAGCCCCAGCCTTCGTTGAAGTCCTCGACAGGTTCTGCCCCGGACGCGATAGCTGGTAGAGCGTCAAAGCTGTGCGCTGCGGACCCAAGCACGTCGAAGTTGTTGAGCACGACGCCTGCCAAGCCGCTCCAACCAAACGCGAAGCCCTCGAAAGCTGTCCCATGAATGTAGACGACAGCTGTGATGGTCACTCCGTCTGTGAAAGCGAGTAGCCCCGTGTCGTTGAAGGCTGTCCCATTCGCCTCCATCGTGCCGACAGTGCCTTCGTTCCACGTCAGGCTACGAATACCGAGTACACGTACAACGCCTGACGTCACAATCTCAGTTATAAATGTGACGTCCAGCGGCGCGGTGTCGGGCGCGGCGAGGGGGATTAGCGCTCGCCAGCCAACAATCGTCGCGTTTGGGATCGTCACCGCTCCGCTGGCGCGGGCTCCGGAGACTTCGTCGACGTAGTTGACGATGTTGCTTAGCGATGCTCCAGTGCTCAAAGGCGTGACCACGTCATGGAACAGACGTGCGCGAATGCCTGCTCCCGAAGCGAATACGCCTCCGTCGGTATTAACGTCTGTTCCGTAGTCGCGCCGGAACATCTCCAGTACACCAGGAGACCCCATCGGTAAACGCCAGCCTTCTTCGAAGTCTTCGCGGGCTTCCGTGGTCGTGTCGACGTCTGCGAGCTCTTCGCGTGTCGACACCACGGTCTGCGCCCAAGACGCTGCTAGACCGGCGCTTGCGCCCGCGGTCTCGAAATGGTCGTTGGCTACAGCCACCGCAAGTCTTCCTAGATCGCCAGTCCTGTGGCGGCGTTGATGATAGTAATCGTCCCTAGCAACGGGAACTCTCGTGGGGCAAGCACCACACTCTGTCGCAAGCTGTTGAGCAGCAGACCGTCCGCGTTCTCGTCGACCTTCCGAACTCCCGATGCGTCGTGAATCTCGTTGAAGACAGTGCTCCAAGTAATCTCGCCGGAGATCGTGCCATCGGCGTTTAGGATATTCGCCCCGAAGTCGATCCCGGGGTTGGGCGTGCCGTCTGCCAGGGTTGCGGCGAACAGGTCCACCAACGCGTTGCGTATGTTAGTCGCGGTCGTGGCCTCGGCTGCGCCGTTCGTCAGGTAGATCCGCGTGGAGACGTTGATCGTGCGGAAGGTCGGACCTTCGACAGTGACTACGAACGTCAGCGTGTGAGGCCGTGTCGTGCGTACCATCGTTTGAACGGCGGTAATCAACGTGCTCGAGGGCGCCGCTGCTACGGTGCGGCCGCCAACTGTGCGTGCTCCCGCAGCCACAATTTGCAAGCGGCCTGTGTTTTCGGCTACAGCGACGTCTTCGTTCCGCGTAACCATCGCCGCACGAATGACGCCCGGTACAGCGAGCGCGTTGTCGACGAAGTCTTGCCGAGAGACGGTGCGTACTTGACTGCGAACGGCTTGCGGGGCACGTATCCGGCCGAGCTCGACGCTTATCCGATCCGCCCCGCCCGAAAACGCCGCCGGGTTGTTCACCGAGACGGGGACCGCGCCGAATCCGTCGGTGATGGACCCTTCGATGATTACGATGCGGTTGGCGTCGACGTTTCCGACGGCACCGCCCCCGATCTTGTAAGTGACTGTTACCGTGCCTGTCGGGATGCGACCGGTTACACCGTTGCCGAAGCGGACACGAGCTCGCTCGCTCTGGTCGACCAGGACTACGTAGTGCAGGTTGTTGGCTGTCGACCCGAGGAAGCTATCGACGCGAGTGTAGGCCCCCTCGTTCGCAGTGACTGTCGTGCTTCCGTCGAGGAACGGCGCTCGGGTCAAGCCGACTTCGAAGTTCACGACTTCTGTCGAGGTCACGACCTCGGTGAGTTGAGTCGCGTTCTCGGCTGCAACGTCTACGAAAAGGCTGCCGATACCGATGGTGCCGACCGCGGTCGTGCGAAACTGGATCGGGTCTCCTGGACCGATTGCACGGGCTCGCGAACCCGCCGCGACAGTACGTATCACGCCTTGCGCGGCCGGAAGTGTGAACCGCAGCGACCCCGCGGCCGCCACCGCCCCTGGTAGCGTGTAGCCGACCAAGCGGCCGTGCCGAATCAGCGACTCGCGCTGCGTCAGCGTGGGCAAAAACGCCTCTGCCGCCTGTGCGTCCTGGTAGAAGGTCGTGACGTCGCCAACATGCGCGCTCAGCTCCAGCAGCAAGTTACCGATGTTCGCGTTGTTGAAGTCGGTCCAGTCCGGGAAGACTGTTCGCGCCAGGTTGCGCAGACGAATCCGTAGGGACGCGAAGTCCTTCGCGGTGTAGTCAAGCGGTGCCGGTAGGATCGCCATTTTAGGCTAGGACCTCCGTCGTGTACGCACTTGAGACCACGCCCCCGCCAGCCGCGGTTCGATTGACCAGGGCCCAGCGAACGCCCAGGCGTAGCAAGCTCGATCGTGCGTCAACCTCCGCGGCTACACCGAGAATGCTGATGCGTGTGTCCTGTCCGGCCAGTGCGGCCTGGATCTCCGCCCGTAGAATAGCGACCATGCCATCGTCCATGTTCGAGTGTCGGTAGCGCGTCAGGTCTGCCCCAAGCCGGGGGTTCCACGGGATCTCGCCTGGGGAGGTCCCCAGGATTAGTAGCATCGCGCTGCGCACCAGGCGGTCCCCATCATCCATGTCGAAGTCGCCACCCTTGCGTGTAAGCGGAAACACGGCTCCACGCCCGATGAAAGCGCTCGCGGATGCCGGTAGATGTTGGACGATGGCTTCAGCCATGGACGTAGTTCACCATACCGCGGTTTACGGGTTTACGAAACTCACGCTCGGCGCGCTGCCGGGCTCGATGAAGTCCCCGATCGGGGTCGAGAGCAGCCGGTAAATCTCGGCTAGTATGGCGCGAATCGGGAGCACCGACGCTGCGATAGTCGAGAGTCCGGCGGAGACCGGGTTGTTCGCGAAGGTCGAGTTGACAGCCGCGGTGTCGATGTCCACCCCGGGGATGACGTCGATCAGCGCCAAGGCGAGACCAATGAAGCGCCCCAGCGCAGCCAGTCCGCTCAGCGTGTTGGCCTTGGCGGCATCGACCTCGGCCTGCACGCAGTCGGCGATCAACTGCATGTTGGCGTCGCCTAAGCTCATCGCCCGCGCACGCATGGCGTTCACTTCGGAGATTCTCCCGTCGATGTCCTGTAGTGTACGCAAGATCTCATCGCAGTAGCGGATCATCACCAGGCAGATGTCTGCGATGGCCCGCATGTACGGTACCGGCGGGATGTACTCTGCCAGCCGTGAGATGATCGTCGAGAGGTTGTTGATGCAGTCTACGATCGGATCGGGGCTCAGCTCACTGACTGCGTCGTACACGGCCTCGAGGCAGTTGATGATCGCGAGCAGCATCTCCATCACCGAGATGATTTGACGCAGTGGTTGCAGCGCGCTGTCGATCATCGACATGAATTGACCGACGGCTTGCGACGGGCTCGGGAGCTTGTCGAGCGCCTCGCGCAAAGCCTGCAAGGCGCCTAGCCCGGGCAGACGGATGCGCAGCGCCGCGAGTGTGTCTTCGATGTCCTGAATCGGGACGCAGACGACGACGGACATTAGATAGGCCCTCTACCGAGCTTGAAGACCTGCTTACCTTGGATGGCTACAACGCCCCCGCGTATGTCGATCTGGCCGTTGGGGCAGAAGATGTTCACCGAGGTCTCACCCTGAATCGTCAAGCTGCGGTCGGCGTTGTCCATCTCGATCAGCATGTTGTTGTGCTTGCTTTGGAGGACGAGCTTGCTGGCGCCTGGCCCGCGATCAAGAATGTGCACGCGGAAGTCTGTGGTCTCGTATGAGTCGTAGTCAGCTGCGCCTAGAGACGTTTCCGACGCCGCGGCGGTGGGAATGTCTGGTACGCCGGCAGGCGCCCCCGGCGGGCCCGCCATGTAGAAGCCCTCTTCGCGGTCGCCTTGGACGAAGCCAACCAGGATGGGCGCACCCACTGTCGAGGGCCGGTAGCGGCCTTGACCAGCCGCCCCCGCGCCCGACCAGCCGACAGGTTGCAGCCAACCGGATAGATCCATCACGCCCGGGATCTCCGCGCGGACGCGGCCCCGACGTTCCGGGTCGTCACGGTTAACTACGACACCCCAGTAGAAGCCGCCGAGCTCAGCGAGCTCGCGGTCGTCTGGGTCTGCTGGAAAAGCCATGAGTACTTAGCGTCCTGCCGCGCCGGGGATTCTGTTGTAGCCGCTGACAACTGTTTGACCGTCGGGGCGAGTTTCGCTGACATCTCCGTGTTCAAGCGGGGCAGCGGCTGCACCCGCGCCGCGACGAGTAGCCTCCAAGATCTCCGTGATGTAACCGCCGCCGTCGATGGTGTGCTTTACGCCTCGGACATACCAACGGCCATCAACCCAGCCCCCCGCCCCCGCGAAGTCGATCCAGGTACGTGCCATGATATCCGGGTACCCGATTGTACGTAGGTTGAGTTTCCATTGACGATCGGCGCGGGCTCGCAGCAGCCGGGCGGCCTTCAACCCGGCCTTGTTGCGAGCGTCGCCAGTAGAGATAGTCTCTCTGGCAACAAGGTTCTGACGTGCGCCGCCGACAGCCGGAGCTCCTGCGCTGAAAGGTCCGATATCTATCATAGCTACCGCCACAGGTCCCTCCGGGCGGTGCTCGCTAACAATCACGTGGCGCTCCTTGGGGTCGTAGCCTTTCACGGTCACTTCACTCGGTGAGTACACCGTCAAATCGCCTTCAACCTTCCACTCAAGCACGTCTGGTCCACCGCTTGCGAGCAAAGCGACTGCCGGCGGCGGTTGGAACCCGCGGCTGTGGAAGTGGAACGTGCTCTGCGAAACACCCCAGGTGAAGTTGTGCAGCTTGGCGAGTCTCCGCATGAACTGAAAGGGGGTCTCGTTCGACCGCATGGCCAACAGCGGATACACCTGTTCGGTGTCTTCAATTAGGGTCGAAGCTCCGGTAAGGTCGACGAGCCCCGCGATTTCGCGGGCGACTGCGGAAGCTGTCATGTTCTCGAACACGGGCAAGCCAGCTAGCGCTGGTCCAGCGTTTTGGTGCAGGCGGTCAAGTTTTGTAGGGCGCCCGACGTATTCGATCTTAGATCCGCCACTGCCAGAGCCAATACCCGCAACTGTGCGGATCGTGACGTCTCGTATCGCTTTCGAGTCTGGGTAACCCCAACTGATCTGGAGGTCCAGGCCCAACGCGAGCGTCTCGGTGCGTACTAAGCTTCCTGACGCGGCCTCAAACTCCAACCGGACCTCTGGCGGGTCGTCGTCGGTGTCTTCGTAGGTGAAGCTCAGCAGCCTCGCGCTGAAGATGGCTTCGTCTAGGTCTAGCCCAGAACCGGGCGCTGGGACGATCCGCACTGTCGGAGCGATCGTCGGACGTACGCGAGCGTTCGGGTGTTCCAGCATTGGCTAAACAATCATCCCAGCGTCGAGACGTTCGGGGTCAGTCCGCTGAGCACCTCGCTCTGCACAACTGCGGGAGCGGGCACGTAGATAAATCGACCTTCTTCTAACGCAAGCGTCGGGTCGATGACCGGAGCTGGCTGAAAGTCCGCTAGCACCCACCAGAGACGCTCGGGCGTGCTCGAGATTGTCCCGTAGTATCTTGCGGCAATGCTGTGCAGGCTGTCCCCGGTGGTTGCCAGGTGCACGATCGTGTCTACACGGTCTCGGAACCGAAATGGTGTCCTTGGCGTAAGCGACACCACGCCAGACGTCGTGTTCAGCACTACTGGAGACGCGGCATAGCGAGACTGTGCCATTGGAGGCTAGTCTCCCGACGGCGAGTTGGTGTTAGTTGGGCCGATGAACTGTCCGTAGATCGACGATCGGAACGCGTCCAGGTCTTGTACCAAGGTAATATCGGCGGTCCAGTAGCGAACAGACCCTTGGGCAGTGAATCGCTTGAAGTCGAAGTCGACGTCTTTGACCCGTCCGGTTATAGTTGCCAGGCGGGGCCAAGACACGATTACTTGCGGCGGTCCTTGCCCGGGGCGCGTGGGCAGCGTTAGTGCATACAGCGTACTGCGAATGACTTCGTCGTCGGGCGCGTCCGGGCGCTGTGCAGACACCAGCGTGTCGCTGAACACGGTGAAAGCGATCTCGGCGGACTTCGTGCGTATGTACTGCGAGATCCCGTGGGAGAATCCGAGAGGACCGTGCTCTACGTACTCGCCCCCGAACTTGAACGCGACGGATTCTGGGTTAAATGGCAGAGTCAGAGCGAACGTTGGTTCTGAGCGAGGGGCGTTCGCGATCGTTACTCGGTAAACAGCGCGTAGGCTGTTGAAGTGTGGGCCGCTCCTTGGTGAAATCGGCGGAAACCCTGCGCCCGGCGTTGTAGCAATACCAGTTGACGCCGGTGAGTGCGTTTGGTTCCGAGTGCGTTGGAGCCTGTCGGCGTTGAAGGGCATGGTTACTGACCAATCCAATCGCTGAGTAGCCTGCGTGCGTCTTTGCGAGTCTTGTCCTTGCGAACGTGGTCTATGACACGGGCGGCGACCTGAATGCTGTCGATGTTGACAGTGACCGCACTACGGATGCTAGGTGCTGGCGCTGCCAAGCGGTTCATCCGTTGGCGTTCTAAATGTTGAGCCGCAGCCGCGCTTTCTGCCTTTGTTACCAAGTCGTACTCGGCCTTCTGGATGCCGGCCGGGGTCGCTTGGAACGTCGTGGTCTCGCCTCCAGCACGGGTTAGTGTTAGGCGGTCGGGTGTGGGGTCGAGAGCGCGATCACGTGAGGCTTTGCGGTCCTTGACTTCTTGTGTAAGGACCCGTCCATACTCCACGCCAACATCGGCGAGGGCCTCGCGCAAGCCCTTTTTGCCGCCTCCAATGCCGAGCGCTTCCAGGCCCGTAGTGACATCCAGCATGGCCTGTGTAATCTGGCCAGTAGCTTCGATCGGCGCCGCCTTGTCCGTTCGCAAAGCTTCGCGCACAAAGGCGAGGTTTGCGAGCGCGGTCTGGGCCGGCGCGGCGGTAGCGGGACTGGTCGCGAGGGCTTTTAAGATGGCTTCGGCTCGATCGATAGGACGAAAGTCTATCTCCGGGAACTTTGTTTTGAGGGCCCCGGTCATCCGATCTACTAGGTCTGATAGGGGCTTCTGGAAATCCATCAACGACTGCGCGGCGTCCTCGACACTTTCAGCCATATCGTCGCCTGCGCCTACTAGTCGTGCCGCTACCGAGGCGCTCTCCTCCGCGCGCTTGGAAGCCTCGTCCGCGCCGAGCTCGGTCGTGTCCTTCATCAGATCGTAAATAGTCGCAATCACGTCCCAGGCTAAGAGCCCCAAGAACACTACTGAGCCTAAAGACGCCTTCAAGCCCGCAACGCTGAATGTCAAGCCGCGGACACCTTTCATAGCCCCCCACGCGGCGACTCCGATTGATTTAAGGCCCATAAACGCCAGTGGTAGCTCCTTACGAACGAACATCCAAGCTACACCTAGCAGCTTGGCGCCGGCGGCCATGCTGACCGCAGCTGCGAGTACTGGTACAGCCACTGCCGTGAATGTTACTAGCGGGCTAATAAAGTTACGAATGGCGGTTCCTACCGGACCCGCGGACTGCACTAGTCCGACAAGCGCTTCGGCAACGGATCCTATTTTGCCTGCTACCGTAGTAAACAGGCTGACGGCTGACGCTCCGACAACGGCTAAGTATCCCGCCCACATGTCCCTCAAGCGCTCTAGCGCGCCACGTAGTGTAAACAGCTTCTCTATCGCGATGTCCTGCACCAGTGTTGAAGACTCCAACGACTGACGGAGGTCGTCGTAGAGCGCGGTGCCCGTCTTGGTCTCGCCGTTTAGAGTCTTGAAGCCTTTGGCGAACGTGTTAACTAGGAGCTCGACGCCCCGGAAGCCTCTGGCCGTGTCGAGGATGTCACCGATCCGGCTGGCGGTGGTCGTCGGGTCCAGGTCCCCGTTCCGGATCCGCTCCGCGATGGGCAAAATGACGTCTTTGAGAAGCGCGATGCCGCCGTTGTGGGCCTTCTCTTCCAGGAAGATCCCGAAGTTCTCCTCGAGCTGGCGTCTCACGTCCGGGTTTGCCAGCTTCGCAAACGTGGCGGACATCCGCGTAGTCGCGACGGCGGAGCTTCTCGCGGAGCCCGCGATGCGCCCGACCGCAATCAGGAAGTCCGTGGCGTCCTTCGCGCCTATCGCGAAGGATTCAGCCGATCTTCCGACCAGGCGGGGCAGCTCCTTGGCTTCGACCCCGAAGATCTTCGTGAGTGCAAAGGCCTGCTCCATCGCGCGAGCTACGCCTGTTACCTCGGTCCCGAACTCACGCATCTGCACTGCGGTGAGCTTGGCGGCCGTTTTCATGTCGACGTCTGCCGCCTGCGCGAACTGCAGCATGGGCGTAATCGCGCCTTTTAGGGTCTCTTGCGACCGAATGCCTTCTGCAGTTAGCTGGCGTAGGCCTTCCATAGCTTCAACAGGGGAGAATCGGGTCTTCGCCGCAGCCGAGATCGCCGCCTGCTCAAGCTGCTCGAAGTCCGCTCCAGTACCCTTCAAAGTACCCCGAAGCTCAGCCATCGTGTCCTGAAGTTCAGTAGCGGGCGCCAAGAACCCGAAGACCGTCCGAACCGCGTTCTGGGCGACCAGCAAGCTGGTAAAGGCGCCGGCTACGTCTCGGAAGGTTTGGCGGATACCTTCGCCCGATGTCTTACCAGCACGACCGACCTCGTTCAGTGTGTCCTTCACCTGGTTGCCCACCGCGGCCACACCCTTGTCCTGGGCCTCGTATAGGATCTTCAGGTGGAAGACGTTGGTAGGCATGACTGGTTACTTCAGAAGCGACTCTACCCTACTTTCAGCTTTCGTTCGAGGAAGCTGCCGCACGTGTGCGGTCTTTCAACTCGACGATCTTCGCCAGCAAGAAGTCGCGGTCGCCGAGTTCCATCTCCATCCAGTCGTTCCACGCGATCTGGGCGGACCCTACTAGGCCGGACGACCATGTGCAGGCCAGCATCATCTCTAGCCACTCGCCTCGGTCGCGTGTCCCAAAGATCGCTTCCGGCGAGAGAAGAAGCCCAGCCCGAAAGGGAGTAGCACCTGCCGTGTGTCGCCGCAGCGTTCGCAGGTAACCATCACTCCTGTGTCGTAGCCGCCCTCCAAGCCCTCGATGTAGTCGCGAAGCCGGCCGGCCTCGGACTCGTCCAGATCCTGAACGGCTTCCAGGATCTTTCCCGGGTGGTCCGGGACGCTCTCGATCGCGACGATGCGGCGTACGAAGGCCATCGTCGTTGTCTCATGGGGCCTGTCACGTTCGATGGCGGCGAGCCACTGCTCATCTTCACCCAGCAAGGGCCGAAATCGAATCGCACGGCCGTCTGTCAATGTCGTCGTACACCACTCGCCGCTAGAGATCCCTGCGCGCATCTCCTCCGCCATGGCGCGGCAGGGCAAAGCCCCGAGGTCGACCGTGTGAAGGATCGGGGTTTGGCAACCGCTTTCACGGCAGGGCACCTGGAACTCGTACTCAGGCCCGTGTGTCGTGATACGGGTCTGAATCAGGGCGTGGTAGCGGTCTGCGCAGCTGACCTTCGCCCAGTTGAGCTTGCCGCCAGCAGCCACGTGCCCGCCGTAAGGGCCTGGGTCGTCTGTACGTTCCCAGACCGCGTTCAGTAGCTCGGTGATCAAGCGACCGGAGCGGCCGAGTCGGGCGTCCGTGATGATTCTCTCGTCGCGGACCTTGAAGCGCCGGACTTCGCCTCGTAGGCCAGAAGGACAGATGACTTCCATGATGACTTGACCTCCTCGCCATTAGGCGGGGTATTCGGTTGTCGAACAGATGCGCTTACGAAGCGCGTTCGAAGTAGTCGTACGTTAGCGTGAGCGATTCGATCACGATGTCGGTGGTGGAGTTGTCCCACTCACCAGCCATGAACTTTGTCGGGAAGGCGAAGTATACATGCCAGCCGCGAGCGGTGGTGTTGTCAGGCCGTGTCTGGTTGATCGTCAGGTTGCGCTTGTAGGCGGGGTCGACCAGGCCGCGACCGCCTTCGGACCCGGCCGCGTTGGCGGTGTCTAGGGCCCACTGGATGAAGTCTAGGTTCGACGAGGTGCCGCGCTCGAGCGTGATGTCCGTGAAGTTGACCAGGCCCGCCGCCTTGTGCGGGATGAGCGACCCGCCTTCGCGGTACTCGACCTTTTCGACCTCGTACTCCAGGCTGGAGCACTTCGAGAAGTTGGCCGACTCGATGCCGTCGACGACGACACGGAACTTGTGCTTGAGGTGGATCTCACGCGGAGAGCGGAATGCGGGCATGGTCGTCGTTCTCCTACGGTAGCTGCAGCTCTTCTTCGATCGCGCGAGTATCCTGGGTCAGCATGATCCAGATGAACTCCGCAGGCGTGTTGGTGGCGAGGCCGATGCGAATCCGGAGCTGGCCAAGGCGGATCACCGAAGCTGGGTTCAGCGCATCGCTCACATCGACGTAGAAAGCGGCGGCGGGGTCCTGCGACGCGAAAGCCCCATCACGCATCTTGCTGACCAGGTAGACGCGGATGGCGCGGTCGACTTCTTGCCGCAGGTCCGGTGTGTTGTTGCGGTTCTTGGCGAACAGCAAGCCGGTCCGTAGCGTGGCGACGATGTCCGAGACGCCGCGACGCTCGCCGACCGACGGGAAGTTTCCGTCCAGGCGCAACGTCCTCGCCCCGTCGGCGTGGATAGCTTGACCCGGCAAGCTGATGATCGGGTTGATTCGTAGCGGGAACACCACGTCGCGTACCGACTCACGGAGCACGTCGGTGGTCTCCAGGCCGACGACGCCAACAAGAGCGCCGTTGCGAATGCCGGCAGGCTGTCCGAAGGGGCCTTCGCGCATGTTCGTGTCGTTCGCAGCCATGCGACCGGCGATCGACCCGCTTGGGTTCGTCAAGACGGTGACGTCCGCGCCGAAGTCTACGCTCGGGGTCGGGATCCGTACGCGCGGCCAGTATAGCGTTCCGTGCTCGGTGGCGGTCAGTCCGTTGCGATGTGCCACGATGGCGGTCACGTCCGCGCCAACAGGCGGGTCTAGAACGACGAGTGCTTCCAGGTTCCGCGCAACTTCGGCGTAGTTGGTCAGCGCGTTCTGGACTGCGGTGGTGGCCCGGTCTGGACAGATAATCAGTCGGATGTTTGCTACTGGATCGAAGGCCCGAATGCCGGTCTGGCCGGCTTGCGAGCCAGAGAAGTCGACGTCGACGATGCCTGCCGTGCCGTCGTTGCCGGCGGCGAGTAGCGGCGCCGTGGGCATCAAAGCTGTATTGGCGGGACGCCGTTGAGTAGGGGTGCCCACCGCGAGCTGGTCCAGGGCGCGGACCATCTCAGACTCGCCGACGCGGACGGTTCCAGTGCTCCCGATGATCGTCTGCACATAGCGCGAGGATAGTGAGTCCATCGAGAGGTTCTCATATCGCTCCGCCTCGAGCCCGTTCCGGTACAAAATCAGGTTGAAGTCAGCCGCGACCGTGTTGGTGGCGTTGACGATCTCGACTCGGAGGGTGCCGGAGTAGTCGCCTTCGTACTTGCCCTCGATGCGCAGCGTGTTGACGGCTGCACCCGACGCGCCGGTGACGACTCCAGCTTCGGGCGCCACGAGGTCGATGCCGCCAGCCGCAGCAGCGGTGGCTAGTCCAAGAATGGTCGCCAGGTTGACCGAGTCGCTAGAGATGGCCAAGCGGGCGCCCGTGCCCGTGATGCCGCCTACAGCGTCCGTCGAGATTCGGACACGGCCGCCGTCGTTCGTGATGACCAGCGCGCCCTGGGCGGGCACACCGGCATCGACGGAGACACCTTCAAACCCGGCTTCTAGTTCAGCGACCGAGACCGCAGCCGCGTCCGCGATGGCGCCGATGCCGACACCGAAGCCCACGCGCGTGAACGAGCCAGTGCCGTTGGCGGCTGCTAGGGGGAACGACAGTGCGAGGTTGGCGTCGGTCGCGCCAACGGCCGCGTCGACGTCGACCTGGGAGGACGTGCCCAACCGGTCAGATGTGATTCGAACGGTGTTGCCGCCGATTACCGATGCCGATGCACCAGTCAACCGCGTGTTGATCGCGGCAGCGACTTCTTCCGCGGTTGCGGCTGCCGGAGCCGCGAAGTCGGCGTTGACCAAGTCGACGTTCTGTACTGGGCCGCCGTTGATGCGGACCGCCAGCCTATACGGAGCCGCGCCCAGCGCCGGGAAGTTGTAGTTCTCGAGCGCGACGGTGGTCACGGCCGCAGCGGTCACGACGATCTGTGCTGTGCGATCCGCTACTGGACCGCCGCCACCATCGTTGTCCCACACCATGTGTAGGGTGTCCGCGTTGGCGACGCGGAAAGGGCCGACAGCGGACCCGAGCAGCGTCGCCGCGCTCGGCGCGGTGGCCCCCGTCAACAGCGTTACACCGCCGCGAGTAGCGGTGGTTGTCGCGGGCAGTGTGATGTCGGTGTAGTGGACGACGCGGGAGATCGTCGCCTGCTGGCCACCGTTCAGGAAGAACTGGCGGATCTGCAGCGCGAACTCGGTGGCGAACCCGTAGATGTCCACGAATTCCGTGAACGACGTTATAGTGACCGGGGTCCGCACCGGCCCGCGCTCGGTGATACCTAAGCCGGCCAGATGCGCGCTGGACAGCGACGCCAGCGCTGGAATGCGGGAGGGCTCTTCGGTAACGCGGATTACGGATGAGAGGAAGGTCGGCATGGGTGGTCAGTCCTCAGTCTCCGCTGGCCGCAGGCTCTGTACGACGCGCACGGCGTGTGGGGGAGTCTCCGCGGCTGCCCGACATGGGCGGGGTGGGTGATTCGACCTCCGCGATGGGGACTTCGCGGCACTCGATGAGACCTTGGGCAATAGCACTGCGTACACCCGCAATTCGTAGGACAACTGGGTGGAAGCCGCCGACCCAGACTCCGCGAGGCAGCGTCACGCTCGCGGTTACGGGACGAATCCCGGCAAGGTTCCCAAGTGCACCGGTTGCGGGGTCTCGATGTGCCTTGGTGTAGGACTCCGTGGAGCACTTGCAGGCCCCACCGCGTTCGCAGTACGTACCGTGGTCCAGCGTCAACGCCATGTGGCGTGGACCGGCCACGTTGCGCAGTTCGACGGTGGTGCCGAGCACGGAGGCCATCCTGCTACACTCGTGGGGGTTTAGTCAAGGAAACTGGACCGGTGGCTAGAATTGAGTTGTCTCCACCGCGATCGAGGCGACCGCGCCGTCGAACGCCCCCGTTTCGACCTGAATAAGGGCGACCGCCGCCTGACGCGAAACCGGGTCGGTCAGCTCCATCGCGACGTCCCGTACAGCTATCGAGCCGGAGAAGGCCCGAATGTTTGCTGGGGACGGGGGAATCCCGAACGCGAAGTTGTCGGGTGGGTCCAGCTGATACTGGTAGCGTGGCCCCGCGCCATCTGTGATGTCAACTGTGAGAAACGGCGTACGGTGGAACGCGTCTCGCGTAGTCGTAGCCAACTGCATAAGCTCGGTCATGCTGTCGGAGACGCCGGTAATCACGCATTCCAACCGCTGTGTAAAACTTGGGTAGAAGCTCGAGAAGGTGCCAACG
>ERZ1292644.286-Hain-H14-01um-R2-286-length-37673-cov-10_pt3 | contig 30075 bp, 40 predicted proteins | sample MGYA00564402_ERZ1292644 | MGnify/ENA primary metagenome ERZ1292644 (study PRJEB36523, sample SAMEA6512644) | groundwater metagenome | collected 2019-01-09 | study: AquaDiva: Metagenomics assemblies of 32 groundwater samples
GAGGTGATTCACTAATGGAGTTGCTTCAAAGATTCAAAAAGGACAGCCAGGATGCTGATACCGTGGTGCTCGTTCCAAGCACTACGTTACCCGAAGGCAAGCCAAATCACCTGAAGATCGATACCTCAATTACGGTTGAGTACGGGGCAGGCGGTGCTCCGGCCGATTTTTGGGGAACGGCAGTGACCGATGATGTGGAGTACTTGGTCAGTATCAAGAGGGCGACCTAAAATCAACGTGCGCAATTTACTATGCCCGGTCCTGCGAAAGCAGGGGGCAAAAAGAGGAAATTAACATGAAAGAGAGAAAAGTCTACGAAATCGGTAATGGGTATTACGCGCAGGAAACACTGGAGGGGAAGCGGGCGATTTATCACAATAGCTTGTTCCGAAAGGCGAGCTGGGCCGAGCGCATTTTCGGGCCCCTCGGCATTGGAAGGGAAGAGAGATTTCGCGCTGCGCAACGAGGGACCACTATTTACAGCGACGGCTGGACGAAGGTGAGAGCGGGGCGAAAAGTCGGCCCGAACGAGATGGGCGGATCACTCCGTCACATCTTCTGGAACTTCGCTTCGCTGCCGGCGGGAGCGACTGCGGACATTCTGGTCTGCGGCAAGATCTACAAGGGTGATCGCGTTCTTGGCGGCGCCGAGTGTCATAGCGCATTGGATTCGACGGAAGGCGCAGCGACGGGCGCCTACGGAACCTACGCAGTGTTGGCCGATGGACTGTCGTTGGGGGCCGTGATCACAGCGGCCAAGTTCCTTGCCGCAACCGATTGGGATGCGGCCAATACGGTTCTCGTACCGTTGGCTCCGACGATCCTGCTAGGTTACGGGTTCGAAGCGACCGCGGATGTTTTTCTATGCGTTACGAATTCCGTCGGGAAGTTCGTGGCGGCCGGACAGATCACCGGGCATATGCTCGTAGCCAAGACCTAGTACCTGGGCCGGGTGTTCAACAGCTCCTGGCGGGGTCTGAAAGATGGCCCCGCCACTTTGCTAGGAGACTCGCCGTGAAACAAAGTGCAATGAAGTTTCTTTTCATAGTCGCCTTGCTCCAGCCCTTCACTTTTCCCGACAGCGGTTTCTCCGATAATTACCATCGAACCAACAGAGGCAAATGGCTGGGGCAGCCGGCAACGGCGCAGGGCGTCATCCCGACAAGCGCCGGTCTCGATTTCTCTACCATCACCACCAAGAGACGCCTGCTTCAACGAGTGACGCTTCAGAATCGGGGTACAGGTGCGTCGGCTGCTGCACTTGTCGCCTTGCTTGCGGATAACACCTGGGAGGCCGGCCAGTGGGTCCACGCAACCACGACCTACACGGCGGATACGACCGACGCTCAGGATGCCGACACCAACGATTTCGCGCTTGAAACTACCACTGTCGACGACGGCTTTATCGTCGGCGCCGATCGAGTTTTTGGAGCAGTTTCCATCGACACCACAACGGGCGGCAGCGGTACTACCACAACCCATGTCGTCGAGTATTGGAACGGTTCGGCGTGGACTGCAGTGGCTGCCGCCGGCATGCTTAGCGATGTTGCAAGATCTGCGGATTGGGCCACCGGAGAGAACCTGATTTTATTCACGCCACAACCCGATTGGGCAGTAGGCGGTTCAGGTACAGGGGTAAGTACGACCCGATATAATCTGCGAGTGCGGCGTACCAACGCGACTCAAGCAACGGCTGCACTGGCTCGGCGCATTTATGTCGGCGAAGTAATCACGTCGATTGACGCCCTGGCTGCCAATGCCGAAATCAATCGTGAGTATCGCTTGGGCCTGTTCATTCCTAGTTACTGGCTGAGGTTATCGGGCGCGTTTGCCACAGCCGACGAAGGAAACGCCATCGAAATAGACGCGGAATAACGGAAACTTTTTGCAAAGAGAGGACTAAACCATGCTTCTAAGTTCTACCAGCGATATACTGCAAGTCATAAGCGCGTCTGCCGTAACTCTGGACGTGCTTGCTTGCTACAGGGATTACAACAAGGGATTCGAGATGCCAGGGCGACAAGCGACAGCAATCACGGCTGCGGCTACCATAGATATCTTGACTATGCCTGGGAGTGGCGGCGTGAATCGATGCGTCGAATTGCTGACTATCCGCAACAAGCACGCTTCGAGCTCCAATCTCATTACGGTTCAAATCTCGACCGGCGGTGTCGTTTATCAGATCTACAAAACAACCCTCAATGCCGGGGAGACTTTGCAATATGTGGCAGGTCTTGGATTTGCCATAGCCCCAGCCTCCGTGGTCTTGGCGGCACCCGTCGAAGCCCTGACGGCGACCAAGGTTCTTGTGGCTGCGGACTCCGGCAAATTGTTGACTCTCGGGACCGCCACTGGATTCAATACCGCATTGCCGGCCCCTGCGGCCGGTTTGAACTTCACCTTTGTTGTCAAGGTCGCTCCGACTACTGCTTACACCATCACGACCAATGGCACGACCCAAAACATCATTCACGGGCAGGTCTATACCGGGGATGTCAATAGCGCCATAGATCCAGACTTGACCAACGGTACAGCCGTGGATGTGATTACACTTGTTGCCAACAAGGCGGTTATCGGCGATAGGGTCGAGCTGATTTGCGACGGCACGCTTTGGTACGCGAAGGCCTTCGCGACCGTATTTGACGGCATCACGCTTGATTAAGAGGCGCCGTTATGGCCGTGATCTTTGAAGTCGCGCCGGTAGACGTGATCAACGAGGCGCTAGGCCAGCTCGGACGCGCGCCAATCAGCGATCCTGACAATGCCGATGATCCCGTCGCAGTGCTCTGCAAGCGTTACTTCGTATCGTTGCTCAGAACAATGCTTCGGGATCATCCGTGGAATTTCGCCAAGGACCGGATCAAACTAGCGCAGAACGCGACGGCGCCGATTTCCGATTGGGCCTATGCGTACACTCTACCCGCCGATTGCTTTCGCGTCCTAAAAGTCAACAATTCCGATAAATCGATTTGGGAGATTGAGCGTCGCAATCTGTTGTCAGATGAATCCGCGATCTTAATTCAGTATATCCGATGGGAAGACGATCCTAACCGATGGGACGGGATGTTCTATCAGGCATTTGTGACATTTCTGACCGTTAGGCTGGCTCCGGCATTAAGCACTGACAAGGAAAAAGCGAGCGATCTCTATAGGGTCTATCAGATGCAGCTCATGGACGCCAAAGCGGTCGACGGCCAAGAAAGTTCGCCCGAACAGATGACTTCTACCGAGTTGACGGATGATATCCGCGAGGAGTAATGTCGAAACGCGCCCATTTGATTCAGACGACATTTTCTCAGGGCGAGGTTTCCGAGGAGATCGAAGCCCGTCCTGATCTTGGTAAGCGTTACAATGGCGTGCGGGTCATGGAAAATTATTGGGCCATGCCCGAAGGCGGCGGGTTTCGCAGGCCGGGATTGCAGTATATTTGCGAGGTCAAAGATTCAAGCAAGTTTACTCTGGCAATCCCCTTTGAGAGCAGCGTCACGGATGCCTTTGCGATCGAGCTCGGTCAAGGATATGTTCGATTCCTCAAGAATCGCGCGCAGATTTTGAGTGGCGGTGTTCCTTACGAATTATTGACAAGCCCATACCAAGAAACCGATTTACGCGACATCCATTATCAGCAGAGCTTGGATGTTATCTTTCTTTGCAGCGCGAATCCTGCTTACGATGTTCAGAAACTTACGCGAATTACTGATGCGAGTTGGACGCTAGCCAATTTCAACGCTAATCCTCCGCCATCGTTCGATGCCGACGAGAATTTAGCCGTAGCCGGCGCGGCAGCAGCGAATACCGGGACGGGAATTAAATTTCGTGTCGGTACGGATCAATTTTTGGCAGGTGAAGTCGGCCGGCAAATTATTGTCGGAACCGGGCGAGCGATAATTACTTCGATTACTGGCACTGGCGATGGTCCGCGGCAACTGACTATCAATATTTTAGATACCTTTGCGCAAACAATTTCGGCTGGACCTGCCACACTCAATAGTCTAGGCGACGCAGTTACGAGCATCGGTCACGGCGCAGCCGTTGGCAATGCTGTTTTACTTACCAGCGGTGCTCAATCCGGCGAAATTCGCATGATTACGGCGACGCCAACGGCTGATACCTTCACTATCGACGCTGCGTTTTCGTTCGATCAGACCGGCGTTACGTGGAACAAGATCAGCGGATTGGCTTCGGGCGGTTGGCTATTGCGGTTAGCCCCACAGGTGACGATGGACGTAGATAAAAAAGAGCCCATCGGCACTCAGGTCGCGCTTGCAGCCGGAGCGGCCGGGCTTCGTAGCACATATGTAGATAAATTCATCAAAATGCTTGGCGGCACGATCAAGATTACTGCGATCTCAAGCAGTACGACTGGGACCGGCACTATCATGAGCGTGCTCACGGACGCCACAACGGCAGATCCAGCGGCGGCGGCCGCCGGTGCATGGCGATTGCAAGAAGCAAGTTGGTCGGCAAGCCGGGGCCGACCTCGAACGGTCTGCATTCACCAAGGCAGACCGTTATTTGGCGGCACAACGACTCAACCGAAGACGTTTTGGGGGCCAAGCCTAAATGATATTTACAATTTTGCCACCGGGGCTCTAGCCGTTGATGCCTATGAATATACTTTCCAGGGTGGAGGCAGTAATCCGATTGAGTGGATGGTCTCTCTGATAGCTTTATACATGGGCGATTCCAGAGAGGAGCATTCCGCCAAAGGACCGGGAACCGATCAGCCGCTCGGCGGGGATGAAATCCCGTTTGTCAATAAGATCAGCCAAGCGGGATCTTTGCATGTGCAGCCTATCATTGTGGACAATGCCATTCTCGCCATTCAGCGCTTCAAGCGTGATATTGTGCAATTTGCTTACTCCCTCCAAGACTCGCCAGACGCCAGCAGTTTCGTCCCGAATGAGCCGACGCTATTTGCGCGCCAGATCAGCGACATGATGTTCGCTCAACACAGACCGGCATACCAACAGAAACCGAATTCGATCATATTTTACCCACTAGAAAATGGCCAACTCGGAGGTCTGACGTTTAAACCGCGCCAAGAGATTCTTGCCTGGGCACGCACGGTCACAAACGGGGAAATTGAAAGCATTTGCGTGTTGCCACACGAGAATGGTCAAGGGATGGTCACTTATGCGATCGTCAAGCGAACTATCGATGGACAAACAAAACGATTGTGGGAATATTTCGAGGACAACTCTTCGACGATTTCTAGTCGCGGCTTTGCCAGCCTTCAAACCGATTGCGCCAAAGTCGGCACGCTACTGGCTGGCGCCACCACGATCACCGGCATCACGCACCTGCCTAACACGGTCGTCGATGTCATCATAGGCAGTAATTACATCGGTCAAAAAACAGTCTCCGCAACCGGCGTAATTACGCTTGACGCCGATGCGGGCGAAGTGCCAGAGAGTGATACTGTTTACGAGGTCGGACTTCATTACAGCTCCACATTAACCACGCTGCGACCGTCAATTCCTAACGAAGTGACCGAAGGCTTTAAGCGCACATGGCCGATTGTTTTCGTTAGGCTGAAAAATACTATTGGCGGCAAACTGAATGGCAAACCTCTAAAGCAGACATTGGCGGGGCGTCCATTCTCCGGTCTCGCCACCATGGAAAATCTGGAAACTACCGATCCATACGATGGGGCCATAACGCTGCTCCAAGACCAACCCTATCCAATTACGGTGCTAGGGATTGCGGGGAAGTGTCAATTTGGGGATGAATTTGGATGAGCCACGAGCAATCCATAACGGTCGAGATGGACGGAAAGCACTACAATCTTCCGACCGTCTATCAGGGAAAAAAAGTGAGTAACGACGAAGCCGTCAATTTGTTCAAAAAGGGGAAAATTAAACCCTTTGGGGTTTATGATAGTGAACCGCGGGCTCTCGATGCGGCAAAACAGCGATCCAAGAACGCCGATTCTCCCAGTTTGATGCAGCGAATGATTGATATATTTAAGGGTGGTGGGCATTGAAAACCGAACTGGTAACACTGAAACTTGCCCATCTCGCGGCATTGGGCGAAACCGACGGGACCCGCAACGTGATCCGACTCAGCGGCCCGGCGTTTTGCGTGCTTGCCGAGGATCAACCTGTGGCAGCAGGTGGCATTGCCAGACTAGCTGCTCACAGAGGTGTGGCCTGGGTGCTCTTGACCGATCGTGCGCACAGTAGCGCTCTGCTTTTACGACGAATTCATCGTTACGTGAAAACACAGTTTCCTTTGATCAGAACTGCTTGCGGAATCTATGAGATAGACGCAGAGGCAGATGAAAACAATCCACAGGCATGCGCATGGCTGGAATATTTCGGCTTTAAGAGAAAACCTCTAGCTATCTATTCATGGAGTGAATAATGGACGTAATGGGTGCTGGAATTTTTACCGCCTTATCGGCAATCGGCACCATCGGACAAGTGATCGGGGGTGTCAGTCGCGCCAGCGCGCAGGAAAGGCAATACAAAGAGCAGGGCAGGATGATCGACGCGCAAGGACGGCTCCGACGCACGTTGATGGAAAGGGAAGATTTATACAAGCTGAGTAAAAATCAAGCACGCGCTGAAGCCAGCGGAGTTGCATCGGGATCGGGATCACCGTTGGAAGTGGAATTAGCCAATGCTTTTACCAGCGGCATGAATAGAGCGATCGACCAGTGGGAAGATGATTGGAGAAAACGACAGGCCAGACAAGGAGCTAGCTATGCGCGCCAGCAGGGCGCTGGTGCGATCTGGGAAGGCATTGGAGATCTGGCTTCGATTGGCGGAAAATGGTGGGCTTCTACGCGCGACGTGCCCAAAAACGCGACCCTCGGTACTGGTTCGGGTATCGGCTCAGCCCGCATACCGAATAGAGGATACGATCTTGGCGGCTCCGGTTGGTGGAGGTAGTCCATGAAACAATTATTTTTCATCTTATTTTTGGCTTTCGCTTCGATCTCGATAGTTCCACGTGAAACATTCGCCACGATGCCCGCTGATGATGGCACCGATAATTACACGGGCAACGGATCAACTACGGCCTTCACCTACAACTTCAAACTCCTCGATCAAGCTCACATCAAGGTTTTAGTCGATGGCGCCACGAAGAGTCTCGGCACGCACTACACTGTCAGCGGTGTCGGTGTCAGCACCGGAGGAACAGTCACGTTTGTGACCGCACCGGCGAACGCTGCTAAAGTCGTGTTGGTACGCAACGCCTCTCTTGCGCAACTCACTAATTATGTCGCTAACTCAGCATACAATGCCACCCGAGTAATGTCGGATCTGGACAAACTCGTCGCACTCACTCAACAGCTTCAGGAACAGTTAAGCCGCGCTTACAAGGTGCTCGAAGGCTACTCTCAAGCCGCGTTGCCCAATGTTTGTCCCGGCACGCAGAAGATGGTCGGCTTCGATGCGACCGGCGCTATTAATTGCGCTGCGGATTTGAACGCTGCGGCGGCTACAGCCAATCAATGGGACCAAATTACAGCACCCATCGGCAACGCCGCATTTTCTCACGGTAACAACCGCACCACGTTTACTTATGGAACCGGGACTGGTGCTAACCCCGCCTATACGATAACGGACACAACTGGCAACACCGGCACCGGAGCTCTGTTCCAAGTTAATACCACAGGCACTTCCACCGCCAAGGTTGGCAAATTCACCGCGGGCGGCACGGCTAACGGCGTCGAGATATCTAACGCGGGGGCTCTTGCCAAGATCGGCACAGGTGATATTAAGGCGAGTTCTCTCGAAACAAGTGTTAACGTTTTTGGAGTAGCCAATAATTCTTCTGCGACCGCCGCGTTCAACGCTCTCGATCCGCTCACTACTAAAGGCGATCTTCTCGCGCACAACGGTACGGATTCCATACGTTTCGCCGTATGCGGTAACGATATCGGTGCCGTAGCTGATTCAACTCAGGCGAGTGGCTGGAAGTGTAATACCACCGGGCCGATTGAGAGGCTTATCGTCAAGACGGCAGATGAAATCGTCAACACGTCAACTACTTTTCAAGATGACGATCATCTTGTTTTCGCCTGCACTGCTAACACCAGCTATGGTATCGAGGCGCAATTGCTGCTTAATGCCACAAGCACGACGCCTGATTTTAAATTCCAATGGACAGGACCGTCGGGTTTCACGATGTTTTGGGGACCATTGGGACCGACTGCGGCTGGAACAGGAACAACCAGCAGTTTTTGGTACGGCACGGAAATTGGCGCTGGGCTAGTTGCGCTTTTGACCGGAACGGGCACCCATGCCAACGCGAGCCTGAGCGGTACGGCGGGCATGACCCTCAAAGGTATAGTTCGCTGTGCCGGCACCGCTGGTAACGTGCAACTTCAATGGGCACAAAATACCTCAACGGCGGCAGACTCTAAATTGCTTAAAGACTCTTGGATGAAAGTAACGAAACTGAATTAGAATGGCTCAGCTTCTACGTATAGCGCCGCAGGCACCCAATCTCGATCTCAGGGTAGCCCAAGTACCACCGAGCGGGCTCCAGTACGCCGGGAAGGCGCTTTCTGATATCGGTGAGACTCTTTTTAAATTAGAAGATGGTGCAGATAGGGCGAATGCGGCGAAAGTAGCCGGGGACATCAAGGCGACATGGGATGCCAAGTTGACGGAACTAAACGATACAGTAACCGATCCGCAGGAGTTCGAAAGCCGGGCAGTAGAGGAACAACAGAAGGCGCTTGACACTCAGATTGAAAGCGGTCGAAGCGAGAGAGCTAAGACGCGGATTCGCGAAACGCTTTCAAATGATCAAATTTTGCATACTGGTAGAATTCAACATTTAGGCCGGGAAAAGACTAGGCTCAAAGCGCTAGGTGATTATGAATCGGAAAGTCTACGCATGATCGATTCTGCCTCGAAAGCCGAAGATCCAGCCGAGCGGGAAGCGATGATGAAAGGCTACGCTCATTTCACCGGATATATGACCGCACGTGGATTTATTAGACGGGATCAAGCCGAGTTGAAAATCAAAAAATTCACGCAGCAAGTGGCTGAAAATCGCTTCTATAACACTTTGGAAGTCAATCCTTCACTGGCGCTCAAGCAGTTGAAAGCTGGCGAATTTGGCGAGGTGGAACCGGAAAAACGTAGGCAATGGGAGGTACAAGCTAATCAAACTATTCGCCAAGGCATTTTAGATCAGGAGCGGGAACTTAAGCTCGAACGGGACAAGGCTGACTTGAACATCCAGAAGATGATCGATGCGGGTGCTACGGCGATTCAGATTGAGAATAAGCTCAAGGCGTATACGGAAGCCGGAATTTGGGGCTTTGAGGAACGGGATAAAATTCAGCAGCGTTTATTGAGGCCAACAAAAGACACACCGGAGCAAATCGCAAATAGCCAAAAACTATTAGCCGATTTCAATGGGGATTTTTATACGGCCAAAAGGGTTTCCGATTACCGCGCGATGGCTAAACAGATGCGCGATAATGGCGAAATCGGGAGTGCCGGTTCTGCTAGCTTTACTGGACATTTGAACCAAATCCAACAAGCGCTGATTCGTGAAGCTAGAGTGGCGGTCTCTGAGGAAAGACGGGAAAACCCACAAATAACAATGGGGGAGGCGGCTAGAAAAATAGGTGAAAATTATCCCTATGAATCTGCTACCGATTCTACGAAATGGAGCAAGGGCCATCGTGAAGATGTCAAGGCATACAACGATCTCGTGCAGGGAAAACCCAGTGCCAACAAGTTAGAAGCTGCCACCAAAGTTCGCGACGAAAGAATAAAAACGAACCAACTCAAGAAGGCAAATAGAGATGTTCTTAAGGCGCTTCCAGCCGATGAGCAGGCCGCGCTCAACGCTCTCAATCCGCAACCGAGCAAGGCGAACCGATAATGGATTACACCTGGGAATCCGTCGATAGACTTCATGCCAAGGGAATAATCGACGCCGGCCAACGCTCTACGTTGCGGGGCAAGATACTGCAAGAACAAAATCAGTTCTCCGGTATTCATACAAAGCTTGTCAACAATCTTGTCGGCGACTTTGAGAGGGGCTTTGCCGATTTAGTGGTAGCCATCAAGGCTACGGGAACAGAGCTTGGCCGTCTTCCAAAAGAATTAGCAGGTGAAAAGCCGAAAACGGAATACAGCGGTTTTTTTCTCGCTCCGGCTGCCATAGCCGCATGGCATGCCTTTGCCATACTTACTGGGTCGCCGGTTATTACCGCAGCGGGTCATACTGTCGGCGAATCAATCCAAGATGCGTTCATGAAGCGTGGCATCAACAACGATACCGTGAATGTAATCGCAGCCCTTGCTGATGCCGTAACTCAAGTCGGCACGGGATACGGGGTTGGAACTGTAATCAATAAAGTTACAAGCTTCATTCCAAAGGCAAAGGATCTAGTCGTTCAACTTCAAGATGACCCTGCGATACTCAAAAGACTCAATGACGCTATACCTGCCTCGGTTGCGGAAAAATCCGCCGCAGTCGTAGCCAACCGAGATATCGCGGCAGCCGCAGCCCATGCCGAAAAAATGACGCCGAAAATCAAGGAAGCGCGTGCCGGTTTACAAGACCTTGCCAAACGAGCGCAGGCTTACGAAGAGCAAAAACTGGCGGAGAAAGCGGCACGACGAGCGCAGACCAGTATCGCCGCCACTGACGAAACTAATATCGCCGCGCGGATAAAAAGCCTTGATGAAACTCACGACTTGCTCGCCCAAGCCCAAATGCAATCAATTCCCGAATTAAGCGAAACACGGCGAACCCTGGATGCGGCAGCGGGAACAATGCTGCCAGCAAGACAATCGGCTGAACAAGTGATGAATGCAGCCCAGGCTCGAAAATTCGAGCGCAGCGCAGATAATTTGCTCGAAGGGATTCAGGCTGACTTCTCTGGCGTGAATCCACGCCTCATCAAAAAACTGAGGGACGCCGGAAAAACAGACCAGGAAATTGCGCGGATCATCGCTCCGAAGGGCGGGGCTCCGGGATACCAGGATTATCTGAATGCGGCGAAACGCTCCGATCAGGTTTACAAAGAAAATAAAGCTCTCCTCGAATCCGGCAAAATCAACATCGATGAGACGATTGATCAAGCCAGTTGGATCGGTAAGACAAAGAAAGATATTGCGGAAATCACTCCCGGTCAAGCTGTCGATCCGATTGAGATTGCGGCCAACTCTCTCGTGATGAAAGATCACCAACGAGAAATTTATAATCTGGTACAGACCGCCGAACAAGAATGGTTAACGGGTAATAAGACGCCATTTTGGAGAATGTTTGCAGAGTTTAATCGACTACGAGAAATCGATCCTAATTATCGAATGCCCCTACAAACAGCAGGGCAAACACTTAGAATCGCTGGCAAACCGACCGTCAATGTCACGCGATATCAGGATAAAGTTGTCGAGACAGGCTCGTGGTTAGCTGGCGAAAATTTGAATACCATAGATGAAATCGAAGCCAACGCTTTGAATATCATCGCTCGTATGAAAGCAATGGGGCATCCTGACCAAGTGAGCATAGCTGCACAGAGCATGAACAATTTAGGAGAACAGGTCTTACGAGATCCCACATTCAGAGACAAGGCGCGGTTCGTTTTTGTTAATTCGATCATGTCTGGAACCGATACAATCGGTCGTAACGTCTCCGGCAACTTAATTTCTGCACCTTGGCATTATTTTGAAAAAATTACGGGAGCCGCAGCGTCGAAAGCGCTCAATCCTTTTTTGTCGGCGAAACATCATGTCGAAGCGGGATACATCAGTGAGGCCAATGATTTCATTACGACTTGGGCGAGCTCAATGTGGGATGCTACACGTTATGCGCTTACCAAACGATGGGACAGACTTGCTGACATGGTTCCGCAGCAAGCGCGAGCGAGTCTTTTTGAAGGCCGCTATGATCTTCCTGTGTTCACGACCACCGGAACCACAAATCCGTTCTCGGGGTTATTCGGTCGCGTAGTCGGAACCCCTGTGGGTATTGCCCAAGCGGCTGATGAAGTCGCCAGAGTTGCCCTGTACCGGGCCGCAGTCGCCGAAAGATTAAAGCATCAATGGCTCTCTAGCGGTTCGCAGGTTCCTTGGCAGCAATTTAAAGAACATGGACTTATGAACGTGGCACCCGACATGCACGAATATGGCGTGAGAATGGCCGGACTTATGACTTATTCCGATAGACCCAGCGTGTTCGGTAAGCTGCTCATGCTTGGTAGAGAGATGGTCCCAGGTACGGAATTTATACTACCGTTTATTCGTACTACGGATCGTTTGATGGCTTACGGCTGGAACAGATCGCCGGTGCTTTCACTGACATCATCAAAAACCCTTACGGAACTGGCTTCCGGAGATCCACTGCTGAGACAAGAGGCAGTCGGGCGAACACTATGGGCGAACATCGTCGGGGCGGGCTTGTTTCTAGCGGCCCGCGCTAAGGCTCCAGACGGTGAAAGTTTTATAGCCGGAGGGGGGCCTACGGATCGCAGACTGGCAAGAAATTTGCGCGATGCTGGGGCGATTCATCCTTATACGTTTTGGACGCCACTAGGACGATTCTCCTATCACCTCTGGCAGCCGACTGCTGCCCCTCTCGGCATGGTCGCCGATGTTGCTGAAATATGGGATGAAGTCCGCGATACGACCAAAGCCGAAGGTCTTTGGAGTGGCGCCGTGCTGGCTTTACAGACGGGCATGTTTGCTGGCTCTCGCAATTTCATGGATACGACCTATAATCAGCAAATTGCAAACATCGTGTCGATATTTGACAATCCATCAGATGAAAGCAATACGAATCGAATTGTTCGGCAAGCTACGGCGAGTATAGTAAAAGGATTTGTTGAACCTGCTATCCTGAGACAAGCATTGAGAGCTTACGATCCGGGAGTTAAAGAAGTCTATAGTATTTGGGATGAGCTTGCGCGAGACATTCCGGGTTGGGGATTGCAGGCGAAAATTAACCCGCGAACTGGCGAATCGATCAGAAATCCACCGCGGTTATTGGAGGGCACGCCCGGCGGTTGGTTTCTACCGACAGCGCCGATTCAATCCGAAGATGATGCCGTGGCGATAAAATTCTTGGAATTAAAGATGCCGTTTCCCGAATTTCCAAAAGCTTATGGTGGCGCGAACCCATCGGAATCGGCCTTTACTTATGCAGGCCCGCTCGGGCCGACAAGAGAGGCCGGTGCTGGTATTCAATATACGCCGGAGCAAATTTACAAAGGTAAACGCTATATTCACGAAGCTGATGAGAGCGGAGAAACAGCAGACGGAGAGGTGAAAAATCTTCTCGCCGACGCGGAATTTCACAAACAGGCGCCTATTGTGCAACAAGAGCAAATCTATTCTATCTACAATCGCCGAATCAACGTTGCCGTGGGCAAGCTTCGCGAGGAATACCCCGAATTGGACGAACAACTCGAAGCGAAGCGCTTATTGCGTGGAGAATTGCGACTGGCACCCGAGGAACGAGAAGGTTTTCAAATGGAACAGGAAGCACCATTGGCTGCGGCAAGAACACAAGAAACAATTGAGTTCAGCAATCCTTCGATAGAAGTGGAGTCGCAGTAAGAGAATTGGAGATAAATGTCACAAGGGTGTATAGTCTGAATTGATACGAGGAGATTCTTTATGGAATACAAAGCAGCTCAAGTCCACGTCGGGGGCGGTGTCGATCTTTGGCAAGTCAACTGGAAAGACATCCAAGAAGGCGACGACATTCCGTTCTGGGATAAAATCGGGATGATGGCGACGGTAGAAGTCACAGGCGATGCGAACGGAGTTACCATCCTGGGGCAGATTGCCGGCGACGAATTTTTCCCGCTGAACGATTCGGACACGCTTGCTCTGAACTTTGTCTATCCCGGGATTAAGTCCTGCAACGACATGTTTCGTAAAATCAAGCCCAAGAAGAGCGGTCCAGGAATTGCCACGGTTTCAATGTTGATCAGGAGGAACTGATATGTCGGAAAATGAGTTGATTACTGATGTTGAGATCGAAAAGGCGTTTAAGGATGCCGAGCGCTTCCTGAAGATGCTAGATGCCTTCGCCTCGGTGCGCGATATTGCCGAGCGTTATACTCGCATGAAGCAGGGAATTCTGGCCATGCAAAGGGAACAGGCTTCGATTGAGGGTTCCATTGCAGCGAGAAAAGACGATCTCAAAAAAGCCGATGCCGATCATAAGGCTAAGCTTGGCAAACTTGAGTCGGGTTTCCAGAAGAAAAACGGGGATCTCGAAAAGCTCCATCGGCTCCGCGCCGACGAATTGCTAAAGGAAATCGGCCAACTGGAGGAACGTCGGCAGACCGCAGAGAGCGCAGCCAAGGAATTGGAAGACAAAGTGTCCGAACTGTCGTCTTCGGTAGCGCAGGCGGAGGCAAAAGCCAAGGAAGAGACCGCCAAACTTGATGACGCGATAGCGACGAAGCAAGGCGAGCTCCATCATGTTCAGGCCAGCTTCAACGCCTTCGTTGCGGCCCATAATTTGAGGTAACGACATGCTTGCAGTTAGAGTCGGCCCTTGGTTCAACGGTGAAGCTGTCGACTATCAAGAGTTGACGGTCGACAACGCCGTGCGAACCTTGGATGCCACAAAGATCGCCGCCTCCGAATATGTCTGGTTTCAGATGGCCGGTGGACCGATTCGCGTCACTCTTCATGGTGTAGACCCAACGACGAGTTTTGGGATTCAGATTTTTGACATGGAACAGTTTGAATCGCTTCGAAGAACGGCGGCTAAACTACGATTCATTAGGGAAGGGGCCGTCAATGGCACGGTACGGGCAGTTTTTTACCGCTAGGGCGCTGATCATTGCAGTCTTAGCCTTCCTAGCTTTACCCGCCAGCGCGCTGGCGGCAATTGCGCCAGCTTCGGGTGTAATCGTTCAAGATGAAGGCGTAGACAAAGGTCGCGCTCGCACCCTAAACTTTACCGGTGCCGGCGTGACGGCATCTCAATCAGGTGGTACCGCCACTATTGATATTACAAGCTCCCAAACCCCCTGGACTTCCAACATCAACGCTGCTGGGTTTACGCTCTTCGGCAACTCCACCTCCGGCGGCAACCTCACGCTCGACTCGACTTCTCACGCCACAAAGGGCTACACGATACTGAATCCGACGGGGGGAAGGGTCGGTATTGGTACTACTACCCCAGGCGCATTTTTCGATGCTAAGACGGCTACGAATCGTCATGTCGTTATTCGTGATCAGAGCGCCGGTAGTCAAATTCTTGGCGCCATTGATGGTGTTGCTGATTACGCGACGCTCCTAATTGATGGTACCACGGTCCAGTTTCAAACGACGAGCGGGGGATTGGTTGGCATCGGCGGAGTACCCAGCGCGGCAAAACTCGAAGTGTTTGGCGATGCTCTCACCGGCTCTGCTTCCGCTGGCATTTTGAGTTTTTCCCAGACATGGAATACCACAGGTGCGCCAGTAGCAGTCCGATTTACGATTACCGATACGGCTTCCCATGCAAATTCCAAGGCCTGGCAGATATTGGGCGGTGCCAGCGGCACGACAAACCTTTTAGAAGTGAGCAAAGCGGGCGTTGTAACTGCGCCCAGTTTTGTCGGTGATTTTACAGGTAGCGCGACACTACCTGAAATCGTTGCGCCTGGTACGTGCGCAGCGAACAAGGCTTGTTTATATGCAGAGGATAATGGCAGCGGCAAAACCCGGCTCATGGTACAGTTCGCTTCGGGAACTCCGATGCAGATAGCGGTGGAACCATAATGGCGTACACACCAGCGGAAACAAATATTGACGACTATGGTGCCGATCCTACGGGCGGCGCCGATTCAACGACTGCTGTCCAAAACGCAATCAATGCCTCCATACAAGTCGCCGGTGATTATGCTTTGGCCGACGCGGGGAACAAGGTTCATCTGCCGCTACTAAAAAAAACCACGGCTTCCGCTGGCGGAATCTATATTCTGAGTGATACCGTCACGATCAGCGGCGTTTGGAATGGTATCATTGATTGGAATGGAGCCGTCTTTTGTTGGAACGGTGCCAACGACCGTCCGATGTTTCAATACTCGGATTGTCGAACCGTGAAGATGTCCAACGCGCGTTTATACTGTTTGCCGACTAAGCCATGCTTTACCGGCATCAGCATGAAAAACGCGACTGGCGGCGTGACGCCGACTCATAATCAATTCGATAACATTCAAATGTGGGGGCAAGCGGCTGGTTTTGATTTCGGCTGGAGAGTAGAGCAAGGCTCAGCCGGAGACGCCAATCAAGAATTCAATGTATGGCGGAGTTGCGAAGTCTACGACTATCGTGACTCGGCTTGGACCTTTGAACATTCGCAGTCTAAGCATAATTCCTTTTTTCACTGCGGGTTTAACAGTGGCTATATCGGACAGTGCGGCGTCAGATTGCATCATCCGCAGTATTTTCCGAACGGCAACGGCTCGTTTTTGTGGGTGGGCGGCGGTGGCGGCACCTGTTTGTTAAGTGATTTTTTAATCAGCAGTCCTAGTGACCCGATCACGATTATTGGTGTAGCGACTGAAGGTTCTCGTCGTTTCTTTTCTACGCAACTCTACGACGTAGTTACTGGATGCGTTGGGACCGTTCCAGCTCCAGCAAGTTTGACGATGACAACACCCGCCGGAACTGCTTACGTCATCACTGGTTCGCCACAACCTGTTACAGTGCCGCAATTTGTGTACACCTATACGGCGAACAAAGAGACCTACGACATCATAGAACCCGCCGGTACAGTTACTCATTATGCCCGCAACATCGGCCAAGCCTGGGATGCGACACCAAGTGGAGGCACGGTTTGCCAGAAAGTCACTACTAACGCGACGCAAATCACCGCTGTCTTGCAGTGGCGCGGCGGTAGACCGAACCATGAAACTCTTGGCGCACAGCCGATCACGTTGGAAGGGTGCCGTTATAGTTCAAATTTAGAAGCCAGTGACGGTTTCTTTATTGTATGCCGGCACCGTGGGCCTCTGAATTTAATCGGCAATCGATTCTACACCAAAACGACCTACGGCAAGATTCTTGTGTACGGTCCTGGTACGGGGGTGGCTGGCACCGTTGTCAACGACGTTGGCAATATGTGGCTGACTGATCTTGCTGGGCCATATCCTAGTTTACAGTCGAGAACTGTGATGGATGAGTATGGTGGAATACCGGGGAACAATGAGGCGACGGTAACGCCGACATTAGGTAATTACCAGATAAGCGCGCTCGGCGAAAACATCATGTTGCCGAGTAACGTAAAGTCGGCTCGACGCATGTTCGAAATTTGGGGTTAAGCATGAAAAGATTTTTAACTCTGTTGCTATTGTTAACTGCCCTTCCTGCCTTCGCCCAGGAATTCACTTCCGCGCAGCGTCAAATGCTTCAAGCCTTGGCACCGACAGGAGCGATTTACTGCTCGGATGCTGGAGTTTCTGACACGTATGTTTGTACGGTGACGACCGCACCGGATTCTTATACGACGGGGTTGACTGTAATCTTTAAACCGAATACTTCAAACACTGGCGCGGCTACGCTCAACATTAATTCTTTGGGTGCGAAGAATATTGTTACCTCAGCCAACGGGACGCCAGCGGACAACGATCTCATCGCAGGACGGTTTTATGCCCTCGTCTACGACGGTACGAGCCTGCGGATACTGGAGGCTAATTTATCCGGCACAGTGAGCGATGCCCAAGTCCCTGACACGATTACGGCCTCAAACTATCTCCCCCTGGCTGGCGGTACTCTCACCGGCCAGCTCGTGACGGATAATCTTGGAATCGAGTTTGAAGAGTCCGACACCAATCCGACTTGCGCGGCTGGTAACTACAATATCTACGCTGATCTCAGTGAGGCGAAATTCAAAAAATGCACCAACGGGGTTGCTAGTGATTTAGACGCAGGCGGCGGCACCGTGACAGTAGTAGGCGGTGGCAGTTTGACATCAACGGCTCTTGTCACGGGTGGCGGAACAACAACTATCCAGACCGCCGCCACTACGGCCACGATGGACGCGAGTGGAAATATCTCCACCCCCGGCACGATCACCTCCGGCTCCGGCACCACCGCAGGCGGACAGGCAACGCTCGGTAACGCAACCGGCGACACGGCGGCGTCCTCACTGACCATCAATAGCGGGGACGGAGCCAGCAACATTGAGCCTGGATACGTCAAATTTTGGAGTTCCCACGCGACGAAACGCCAGGCAAGCATCTATCCGTGTACAAACGCGGATGGATTCTTTTGCATCTCGGCTGTTACGCCGGTAACTGACGGCACCTCAACGATCCTCACGGCGCTGCAATCCTCGACTGTGGGGCAAGTGCTTCGCGTGACAGCCGCCAATACTTACACCTTTGGCGCCGTGGACTTGGCTGATACGGACGCGGTGACGGGCATTCTAGCCGCAGCAAATGGCGGTACTGGCCTTAGTAGCTTGGGCACCGGCGTTGCGACTTGGCTTGGTACTCCTAGCAGCGCCAATTTGGCGGCGGCGCTAACCGATGAGACCGGCAGCGGCGCGGTGGTGTTTGGAACAGCTCCAACAATTGCAGGCGGCACGCATACCGCGATCACGAGCCTTGGCGTTCGTTCCACCGGCACCGGCGCTTTCGACCTCAAGATTGCCAACACCGAGAATCTAACCGTCAGCGACAAAACCCTTACCATCGCGCTCAATGATGCCAACCGGACCTTGACCGTTGCAGGTGCGGCGACGGTCTCAGGCACCAACACCGGGGATCAAACAATAACCCTGACTGGGGACGTGACCGGCACCGGCACGGGTAGCTTCGCGGCTACGCTTGCCAATATTCCAACGGCAGTCCCAGCAGCGGGTAGCATTGTGCAGACCAACATCGCCGCTCCTGCATCGCCGGCAGCAGGCAAGGTAGCGATTTTTGCCGACTCTACTGATCTTCGTTTCCATGACAAGAATGCATCGGGCGTAATCGGCACTACCGTTGTGGCTGATACGGGGGCGTCCAATAATTTCCTTACTGCGATTTCCGCAGCAGGTGCGATCAGCAAGGCGCAGCCGGCATTCACGAACATTTCTGGCATCGCCACTCCCGCCCAACTCTCCCAAACCGTGAATGCCCAGACCGGCACCACATACACCTACGTTGACGGAGATCGAGGTCAACTTGTTACCCACACCAACGCGCTCGCCATTGCAGCGACGTTGCCGAATGCGGCAGGAGCCGGGTTTGACAGCGGTTGGTTCATGGACGTGCAGAACCGTGGCGTCGGGACGCTGACGATTACCCCGACCATTTCCACGATTGATGGCAGTGCGACCCTGGCGTTGACAACCGCCCAAGGTGCGCGGGTTTTCAGTGACGGCACCAACTATTTCACGATGCGGGGCGCGGCGGCGGGTGGCAGCGGCATCACGTCCCTTGGGGGTCAGACCGGCGCGACGCAGACAATCACGCGCGGAGCCGGTATCGCTGGATCATCTGCCGGAGACGACCATTCCTTTACTACGGCCAGCCAGGAAGCCGGATTCCTAGCCGATGGTGGCGTCACTTCACTGACCTGCGGAGCTTCCAACCAAGGTAAGGTGCAGGTCCTGGACGGTGGCGACCTTGAGTATTGCGACGGTGCGACGACTTCGGTTTTGCGCACAGGGCTTTATTCTGGCGGCCCACTCGGAACGCCAGCAAGCGGCGTGGCGACGAACCTGACAGGTACGGCAGCGGGATTGACGGCAGGGAACGTCACCACCAATGCAAACCTGACCGGCCATGTCACTTCGACGGGGAACGCAGCGGTTCTTGGCTCCTTTACAGTGGCGCAACTCAACACGGCGATTTCGGATGCCGACGTGCAGCCGCTTGATGCTGCGCTGACGGCCCTTGCGGCGGGTAGCGATTTCGTGCAGTTCACTGGCCCGGCTACAAGCACCAAAGTATTCACGCTCCCCGATGCCTCATCGATGTTGCTCTATTCGGGCGGCGCACTCGGTACGCCGTCAAGCGGCTCGCTTACCAATGCGACCGGGCTTCCGACTGCTGGCCTCGTCGATAACGCGGTCACAGCAGCGAAATCCGCCGTGGTCATGACGCGGCGGACCTGCACGATGGTTGTAGGAGCGGACAACGGCTCCGCCCTTGTGGACACCGATCTTGGTCCGCAGCGGACACAATGCAAGATGGCCCACGCCTCTACGGCGGTGGAAATAGACGTATCTGCCGATGCTGGTACTCCTAACGTAATTGTCGGCAGGCGCCGATGTACCACGTTCACCGCTGGAGTCTGCTCTGCGTGGACGGTGGTCAACCTGACTTCTGCCGCATTGGCCGCGCCGACGGGCGGTTTCGAGGCGTGTTCGAAAACGACTGCCGTTACCGGCCTGGACGGCGGCACGACATGCTCCGGCACTCTGCAAAACACCGCCTTAAGTGTCGGCGATTGGATTGAATTGGTCAGCGGGACGGCTGGGGGAACGGCAAAACGGATGTCAATTTCAGTAATAACGACCGTGGATTAAGGAGGAACAATGGCAACCTACGCAGAGATTTACGATTTACGCGCCAACTCGGCACTGAAAAATAAGATCGCCGTGGCATGCATCATAGCCGCCGAAGCGATTCGCTCAGAGCCGACGCCGACGCCGAACAACGCGAATCGACTGATCTGGGCCAAAGCGGTTTTTGCCAGCCCGGATGGCGAGGCCGCACGGATGTTAATGGCCGTACTCGCCCAAAACAGTGGCTTTACTGTGGCGCAAATTACCAACGCAACCGATGCGGCGATTCAGACGGCAGTCAATAACGCGATAAACGTATTCGCCACGGGAGCATAAGGAGGAGCTATGCGGCACAAACTCATCATTCTAGTGTTTCTTATCGCGTCGGTTTTTTGGTCGCGTTCGATCTCGCCGGTCTCAGCGGCGCTCCCGGATTCGCTCAAGCAAAGTCTTGGGACGGCTGTCGTATGGGGCGAAGCCGGGGCAAGCGGCGTTACCTCCACCTGCACTACTGGCGCAGTATCGTGTACGCTTACCCTTGACGCTCTGGCTAATGCGGGTGGTCGCATGGGGAATTATAAGGACCTCGGCGCGACCTGGGATCAGGATCAGATCGTTTGCCTCGCCATTGAAACAGGCACGGCTCCCGCTGCTGGAACGACCGTAGAACTGTACCTTGCCTTTTCTTATGACAATACCTATTGGCCGGGTAAAGTTACTGGGTCCGACGCAGCTTACCCGGCCACCATAGCAGACAATAAAAAACAGTTAGGTAATCCCGCTGTCATTCTCGTAGCGACCGCTGACACTAACACGGTCCTGAAACAGCAATGCAACATTGTCCGGCCAGCGGGACGTTACGTCACGCCCGTCATAGTCAATCTTCTAGGCCAAGCGATCAGGGATGAGACGACGGCTACGGATAACGATTCTCGCGTCATCCTGATTCCATTGCAGACAACTGTCGTGGACTAGCATGAAACGCTTTCTCTTCTCTCTTTTACTCTCATTACTCATCTGCTCGCCTCTGATTGCGCAGCAGATGATGAAGCCGAGTCTTGGTGATCTAGTCGGCGGCAACTATCGCCAGCACCCCCGCTATCGCGGCGTCGTCGGCCATTGGATCATGAATGAATCTGGCGGGCTGACCGCTTACGATATCAGCGGCAATGGCAATCACGGCACGCTCACCAACGGTCCAGTGTGGACGCAGGGGCAATTTGGGCCTGCGCTGAGTTTTGACGGGGTGGATGATTATGTGGATGCCGGTACGATTCCGGCCTTTGATAGTGCATCGCAAATATCTATGGCGGGATGGATATATAGATCGGCCACCAATGTACATGTTGCTTTTGGCCCGCGGGCCGATGGAACCTATAAATCAACGATATTGTGGTGGACCGATGGCAACATTTACTTCAGCATTGCTAATGGTCTTGGCGAATACAGCTACTCCGCTCTCTCTGGTACGGGCTGGCATCATGTAGCACTTGTCTTCAACGGCCAACTGAGCGGAAACGCTAGGTTGATCGCATTCATCGACGGCATACAAGTAACGCTTACTTATGGAGCTACTCCTCCTGCAACTACGGCATCAAATGCAAATCAAGGACCGATGATTATCGGTCGTGAACAAGAGGTTAGATATAGCACGGGCCTCATCGACGACGTGCGCCTCTATAACCGCGTGCTGACGGCGGATGAGGTGATGAGCCTCTATAGCGACGGATTTTTGGAGTTCCGCCGCTCGCGAAACTGGTTAGCGCTACTCAATCAACAACCAGCAGCCGCAGCGCGTATCCATCGGGTGACGCAGCAATGACAGTGCTTATCAGCATAATTGCTATTTTACTTTTCTGCGCGCCTGCTTGGGCGACGGATTACTATGTGGCGACGACGGGAAACGACTCGAATACTTGCACGCAGGCGCAGTCGATCTTGACTCCGAAGCTCACCATAGCGAGCGGAAGCACTTGTCTCTCTGCCGGCGATACGTTGCAGATTCGCGTCGGGACCTACACCGGCCCTCATGGCTCGGGAATGCCGAGTGGCACAAACTGGAGTTCCCCTATCACCTACAAGGCGTATAATGGCGAGGCGGTGACATGGGCCGCGCCCGCAACTGATCGTGCGCTTACTCTTGCATCGAGCCAACATCACTTGATTTTCGATGACATCATCTTTGATGGAGCAGCCCAGACTGGAAGCTACGATGTTATCAAAATCACATACCAAGATCCAGGGACGGGTGCGCATCATATTAGAATCCAGAATAGTGAAATCAAGAACGCTGGAGCGCAAGCGGTGCTTCTCACCGGGAAGGCTGAAGGAACATGCTGTGTGGAGATTCTCAACAATACAATGCACGGTAACGGACGGTTTGATACCAATTTCATGCACGCCGTTTACAGCCAAGTTGACGATGTAATCATCAAAGGAAACGATATCTATAATCAGAGTAATGGGCAAAATGTTCACATTTTCTATGACAATGCCAGCAACAACATCATTGCAAACAATCGACTTCACGACAGGGTCCCAGGGGGAACGGGCTCAACAGTTTCAATAATTGCAGGCGTTGGAACTGGTCACAAAATTTACAACAATATCTTTTATGGGAGCGGTGCGGGAATAAACATCGACTATGGAACTTCAGCACAGGCGTACAACAATACGATTTATGGCGGCAACATCGCCATTGGGGCGGAGAGTGCTGGGACTGTCATTATTACAAATAATCTCATCGATGTAGCCGGGGGCGCCCAGCCTTTTGGTATCGGAATTTACGCCGGTGCTTCAAATACAACAGTGCAAAACAATTTAGTGATAGGCGGCGCCTTCGCAGGATGCGGCGCGGCAATTTGCAACTTGGCTGGTAAAAATACAACTCTCATAGATAACATCACAAGCGGCAGCTCGCTATTCACGAATCCGGGGGCAGCGGACTTCACTATTCAATCAGGATCGACGGCCCGAAATGCAGGCGTGAGTACGTCTCCCACTGTAATTGACGACTTTGCTGGTATCTCTAGACCACAGGGGCCAGCTTACGACATCGGCGCGTATGAGTACGTCGTCTCCGGCCACAAACTGAACGCAACGGGGAAATGGACCGGGACGGGAAAGATGGTGGTGCAATGAGTGAGCTTGTGGAATTGATTAAAACCTTCGGTTATCCTGTCGCGGTCTCCATTTATTTGTTTTGGCGACTGGATAAGTCGGAAGACATTGTACACACTCAACAAAAGATACTCGAAACTCAGGAGCGACATGAAGAAAAGCTGAATATCCTACTTGCAAGAGGTGACTCATGAGCGAAATATGGGTGATTGGGATACTCGATTTGATCGCTTTTGTCGGTGCTGCCATCGGCGCTCACCGCACCGATCTTCGTTCTTGGTGGTTCAAGGGCTACTTCTTTTTTGCGTTTGCTTGGGGTCTACTCCTGATCGGCGATATCGACCGACTTTTCTTCGATGGTGTTGGCTTGCTCTCAAGTTCGGTATGGCGCCCGGTCCCGGCCAAGATAGCCGTGTGTGTTGGCATCTGGCTGATGGTGATCGGGCAGAGCAAGGGAAAATTTCTTTGCAATCCGCGCGTAACGGATTTAAACTCGGTCAAAAAGGAAAAGGCGGCATAGGAGGGGACAAGATGCAAAATCTTTTACTCGGCAACTGGCAGACTACGACCATTGGGTTCTTGGCAGCGCTCTTGACTTATTTCACGCAGAACGGGGCGAAGTTCCCGGAGACAAAGCAGGAGTGGGGAACCGCTCTACTCTCGGCGGCGATGGTGGCACTCGGTGTTGCGGCAAAGGATGGCAATGTCGGCTCGAAGGCAAAATGATCCGCGCACCGTACCCGCTCCCCGGCCTCTTGTGGGTGTCGAGCTTTTATGACTACCCGCTTGCCGGCCTTGCTCGTTTGAACGGGCAATTCTATCGTTTTGAGGCTGATTACGTCGGCTCCCCGAATTGGCCGTCTCGGTATCGGCTCTATGAGCTCAAGGGTGTCGAGAAAATCAGATGGTTACTGCGAAAATGGCTTTTCGAATTTTGTGTGGGGAAACATTGCACCTACCGCAATGGTCAGCGACTGTGCTATTATCAGCCGAGGCGACCGAGAATTTTGCATCACAGCCTGATGAGACTGTACTATGCCACAGCCTAAAACGATCTACGGCCTGGAGGCTGCAAAAAAAGATTGACTTCCAGATTCAGAAGGGGCAGAGATGAAAATTCGAATCCGTTGGAGCGGGATGAGTAGGAATTATTAACTCCGAAAAGCAAGGAGGGTTTATGGCAGAATGGACAGAAACAATGGATGGAAGTCCGGCCTTGGTTGAGTCCCATGGGTCGGCCAAATTTAACGCGAAGAACCAGTTTGATCCAACTCCGTTTATACGGATTAAGTTCCAGGCGGGGCCGCTTCCCGATGGTGTCAATGGTTGCTCTATCGAGGACGTGATTGACGTTCTTGTCGCGCGACTCGAAGGCTTCCAGAAGGGGAACTTTCGATGTCGCGAAAATGCATTGGCAATCACAAAGTTGGAAGAGGCGAAACTATGGCTGCTTGAACGTACCAAGAAACGGCAAACACAAGGCGTTGAGGGTACGATGCAAGCCCACAAGGAATAATTGATTCTCGCTCCAACGAATTCAGGATGAAAAAGTCCGGTCATCTTGCCTGGCTCTCAGCCTGCGCCTTGCTCCTCGGCTATGAGTGGTGGGCACTGGCAACAGGCGGGCAAACGCTGTCGCGGGCGGCATGGGACGCAACGATGGCATGGCCGCCGCTGATATTTCTGATCGGCTTAGCGGTGGGGATGATGGTGAGTCATTTGTGGTGGAGATGGTCGCCGGAGAAATCAAAGAAAGGTGGTGGATGATGGAAAAGCTTTGGATTTGGTTGGCATGGAAATGCCCTCGTAATTTGGTTAGATGGTGCAGCTACCGCATGGCTGCGGATGCAACAACTGGGATGTACGGAACGACAATTGTTCCAGAGTTGCTCATGATGGAAATGTTTAGGCGATGGGATGAGCTACAAGGATGAAACTCTGGCTCGTCATCGCCATGACCTTGCTACCAGCCTGTTTCGAGGTCCGCCCACCTCGAATCGATATTTCCTGTTTGATTCGTCCAGAGCCGAGCGGGGTTATCATTGTTGAGTGCGCCGATCCTGACACATGGAAACAGTTCTATCAAAGGCAGGGCCGGACATGAGAGCGATGCTGCTGGCGTGCCTCTTGGCCCTCACCGGCTGTTCCTCCGGCTTCTGGCGGCAATGCGTGAGCATCGAATCCAAGGGTTTTTATTGGGTCAGCGAGGCGGGTTTCATGGGTCTAGGAACGATTCGATACGGTCGCAATACTGCCCAGTGCAAGGAGAACCCGGAGCCGGCGCCGGTGGAGTTGCCGACGGTTAAGGGGCCGCCAGGGACGTTTTGACAGGATTGCATTGGTAAGTGGGCTGGGGGAGCCTTAAATCGAGCCTAATGCCGCAGGAATAGCCAAATGACGGATGCTCTGGAACGAACCCAACAATTCGAGGGTTGTCGTCTCAAACCCTACCTGGATTGCTGCGGCAAGCCGTGGCGGGAATGTACCTGCCCGGAGAAGGGTGTGCTCACCATTGGGGTCGGCTGCAACCTGGATGTCGGCATCAGTGCGCTAGAAGCCCATTTCTTATTCCAGAACCGGATGAAGGATGCCCGCGACGACCTGAATTACCACATCCCAGGGGCCGCCGCACATCTCAACGATGCCCGTTATGCCGCGCTATGGGACTTGGTTTATAACCTTGGAATAGGGCGCTTGCTCGGCTTTAAGAACATGCTGACGGCGATTAAGGCCGGTGACTGGCAGCGGGCGCATGATGAGCTGCTTTATGCGGATCCCTCAAAGGGGAATCGGGCGCCGAATCCGTACTGGCTTGATGTCGGCGATGGACCGGGTGGGAAGTTTGATCGCGCGGAGAGAAACGCGAAGGTTCTGCTCACCGGGGAGTGGGGCTAAATTCCTGCACACGTTCCTTCAAAGTCTGTAAATACGTTACTTTTATTCTGGTGATCGCGGACAGCGGGATGTCCACGGGGTCAGACATAACGGCTATTTTATACATAGCCGGCACTACCACGGTTTTACGTAGTAGGAGATTCACCGGTTTTTCGCTGATCAGAAAATCGCGGCGATAGAACAGGTCGATGATAGCATGATCCGCGGTTTTCTCGGTCGATTTTAAAACTACGTAAGTTTGTCCATCCGCCGAAAATAATTCCAGATCAGTGTCGATGAACGTACCTAATTGAAGAGCCAACAAAAGACTCAAAATCATTTCGCCCATCCTTGATGCCCCCGCTTCGGCTTACTTTTGCGTCGAGCCTTTTTCCGTCGGTTGCGGCTGTATGACATCGCTTTCCTCCAGCTCCCAAATCACGCCTTTACCGAGGCATGTCCGGCAGGGCTCGTCATTCAAGGAACTCGCGACCCCCATGAGATTGTAGAACCCGGCTGGCAGGAAACCGCGACCGAGACAGACGGGGCAAAGATGGGGGATCATTTCAATTTCCTGATAAACACCGGCTCTCCGTTTACGTCGCCAATGGGGATTTGCATTTCAGCTTCAAAGCGCGGGCAATTCTCCTTATGCGTTCGACACACGCCCATCTCGCCTATGCCGTCCATCGCCATTGCGCCGCAGATAATTTTCTTGCATGTGCCGAAGCAGTGCTTATCAATGATCTCAGCCTGCTGTCGTATTCCCATGACTAAACCGTAAATTGGTTTCTTGTTTTTCATAACCTTCCGTAAACGGGGCAGCGGTGGGGAATCATGGCTTCTCCTCGTACACCCCAAAATCTTCTGGTTTTGGCTGTTCATCCGTTTCGCCCTGTCCCCATCTTGCAACTTCAAAAAGATAGGCTTCGAGATCATTATGAATACGATTCCACCGCTTAAGCTCGTCGAGCGCGGTCAGAGCACGATTTAATCGTTCCTCAATGGAACTCACGCCTTCACCTCCTTCGGCGCTTCCACGACCTTAACGCCGTTGCCGATGTAGCCCCATTTCTTCCCACAGAACCAACATCGCCATTGTTTGATGGCGACGAAATAATTTTTACCCGTATCGGACCCAGCGGGGATGTAGGCCGGCTCACATTCAAATACCAGATCACAGGGGCAGCTCATGGTTTGCGTTTCATCTCATTTCTTCCCTATCGCTCCGAGCAAGGCAAATCGCCACGCTGTTTCATCGAGTGTTGCTTCGAGTATCGTTTGCGCGTGGTCAGAGAGTACTTCATTTTGGAGGATATATCCTAAGCCTAAAATCATCTTTCCCCACTGTTCAGGTGTCGTATCGGTACGATACATTGCTCGAACCGTTAGGATTTCATCCATCGCCTGTCTGTCAGTCATGGATTTTCTTCGCCTCGGCAAGCTGGCGCTCAAGGTCGGCGACGCCAGCCGCGTGTTTGCAGGCAAGATCAAACGGCGCGAGGTCAACGTCGTCTTTTGTTCGCCCGGTGGCTTTACACAGAGCTTTGAGCAATAAATCCCGGATAGATTTGAACTCGGCTATCTCGGCGCGGAGGCGGGTGATCTCGTCTGCCGCCTCATGAATGTCTATTGCCGCTTGTACATTGTCGCTTGTCCTATCAGGTGGATTGTATCCTTGTAAACGTGCGAGAATATCGTCAGCCATCGTTCCCTCCCTCAACCGCAATCACCAATGATTGCTTTCATATTTCTCCTTTCCGAACAGGGCTGGCCGGGTGCCTTAATATCGCCCGACATTGACGGCTCGAATTTTCGCAGCCCCGCTCGTTGCGCCGTGGCAAGTGCTAAGCCCTGCACGGTGCTCCCGTGGGGCCGGCAGGTCGCTCGCTGCATTCTTTCGGCGCCTGCTCGGCCAGGTGCAGCACCCCACTCCCACGGGCCTTCCTCCTGTGCGCCAGTGGCGCTAGGGCGGAAGTCATTTATTTATGCCTATAATGTTTGCCACCTGGTTCAACACGTCTATCGGCCGCTTGTGCCACGGAAAATCCCGTAGAGATCGTGCTAGCTGCTTGATTTTTAAATCAGCCAAGGCTTCGTTCATCGTTTTAACTGCATCCGAAGTTCGCACCCTAATATGTCCGTAACCGCGAATCTCGCTGCCGTTACATTTCCGAAACATTCTCCCCGCCGCGACAATACGTAGTTTATGGACTTTTTTCACGAAAACAAATCGCGGATACGGTTCGAACCCCCCGTTCCACAAAATCACCTCGTCGCCAGCTTTAATGGATTTGAGATCATTCATCTTCCCCCTCCTGCCTTTTCAACGCTTGTCGGATCAGGTGCTCAATATCTAGCAACTCGATACCCCACTTGATTGATAAATCACGGATTTCTATTCCGCGTTTGAAATCCCGGAGAATGCGCCACTGCTTTGCGGTGAAGCGGATCATTTCTTTCTCTCCACCTCGAAACCGGACGTAATAATCGTCCGCTCTATATCGTCTACGGCATATGGGAATCCCCAGCCACCGCCATTCCGCTCTGTCAAGCCCTGCTTAATCATTAGCTGCAATCTATTTGCTCTCTGTCCTTGCCCGTTGGTAAATAGCGAGACAGCGATCTTTCGCGCCAGGATTTCAGTAGGTGTTTTTTTCATAGCCCCTCATTGATGGCATCTTGCACTGTTTTTAAAAACATCTCAGCTTGGGGAATTGAGTCGAGTTTCCAGTATCTCGCAGTGAAGCGACACCACTGCCTTTGATGCGGACTCAGATCCTTTCCGGGCCGTTTTGTTTCCACTAGCCAGTGTTGATGAGGCCGAAACACGAAAAAGTCCGGCGCCCCTTTTTGACTTTCGTTCACGCGAGCAAAAAATGTTTTACCCTTGCGCGTTACGGGCCGAACCGGGTGCGCCCGAAAGTATCGCACCTTGCCCTGTGCGACCCAAATCTCAAGTTGGTCCTTCAGCAGCTTCACGATGTCGGCCTCCATTGGCTCGACGCGGCGCAGGAACTTAGAGCGTGTCATTTTCGAGTGAGGCACCGGGGAACGCCTTCCCGCTCCACGCTAATTTTTTAATTCGCTCAAGCCCGGCCATACTCCACCGATCAATGATCGCCCGATTGACTCGCTGCCAATCCGTAGGATACGAGCTTTTGATCGCGAGAGCATAAGTTTGGGCGATGACTTTTTGAATCGCACCTTGGCGTATCTCGTTTTCGATTATTTGCTCAACGTGAGTTATTTCAAATGTCATCTCGCCCATTATCTGCCCGCCTCCGCCAATTCCGGGGCATCTACCCATGCCGCCTGCGGCTTCTTAGCCTTCGCCCTCCGTGGCTTGGCATCCGCGCTGGCAAACGGATCGGCGGCATTCAAGATTGTCAACCCTCGCTCCTCGCTTTCCCAGATCGCACCCATCAACTTGGCTCGCAAGACGGGATCGCTCGACCTAACCAAGATCGACCACGTTTTGCCCTTGAGATATTCCACCGTTGCACTGCGTTTGCGTGCCATTATTTGCCTCCTTTATCCAAATTTAGTTTGATGCGAGCCTGGCGTAACGCTCTCCACGCACCGGAACAACTTCGGTCATCCCACGTGCACTCAGCCTCTTTAAAGGCCGCTTCCGCCGCGATAACA
>ERZ1292644.417-Hain-H14-01um-R2-417-length-30054-cov-16_pt1 | contig 30054 bp, 35 predicted proteins | sample MGYA00564402_ERZ1292644 | MGnify/ENA primary metagenome ERZ1292644 (study PRJEB36523, sample SAMEA6512644) | groundwater metagenome | collected 2019-01-09 | study: AquaDiva: Metagenomics assemblies of 32 groundwater samples
GCCCGCTGGCGCACAATGCGCAGCGCCCGGGCTTTGTGCTGGCGGCGGCGCCGACCTACGCGACCGCCTGGAGTCGGGCGCACGCCGCGGCGGACGCCCTGGCGGCGGCGGTGGAGGTGGGATGAGGGGCGGCGCCTGTGGGATATCGCCGGGGTTCTTTGATAGTCTTGCGATACTCAGCAAGGAACCGCGCGTCGTGTTCAAGGCACGCAGGGCGCCTGACCGGCACGCAGGGCCCGACGTCGACGAAGAGAGACAAGAGGGGACTATGCTACTCTACGATCGCTTGATCGCTCATGGACTAAAACACATTGACACGACAAGAGATGTCGGGGTGATGGCGGCGCTCATGCAGGCGCAGGTCTTCGAATTGTCCTCTGTCGTGCCACTCTTCGAAGATTGGGAACATGGGCGTGATGTGAAAATTTCCAAGCGGCCACCCTATTCCACCCTCTGGGCTGAATGGACCTGGGAGGAATCTCCAGAAACGCGGTGGCGTATTGGCAGTCTCTTCCATCAGGTATCGCGGGAAGAGATCGAAGGCGTGCGCTCACACAACGACCCCGACAAGGAGGCTTGCGGCTTCTTCGGCATGAGCCGTATCCGCGATGATTTCTGGTCGTGCGAGGAATTTTATGCTTGCCAGATGTTCCAGGTCTGCCACAAAAATGCGGTACCCATCAATCACATCCCCCTGAACCAATTAAGCGTTCAAATGGGCGTCTTGTACTTTGGGATGCGCGAGCAGGGCAATGTGGTACGCACGACCAAAGTCCTCCCTGATCTTCCCAAGCTCGCACAACTCTACGGAAGTGAGGCCGCAGCCCAAGAGTTTTTGCGAACGCACATTACCTGTTTTGGCCTTCCATTGCTTCTCTCTTTCTATGCCCAGCGCTATCCACAGATCACCGTAGCCTGGCCCGCTCTTATGGCCTTTGCTTTACTCCATTGTGCCAATGTCGTCACGGACATCGTCGCCCCTGCTCAACAATTAACCCTTAAGAAGCGACGGGTGATGCAGAAACACGGGCACCCGCTACCTACAACGTACAAAATCTTGAAATTGGTGATCCCTCATCGCGCCGTCTCCACCAATCGGCCGGCATCTGGGCGTGAGGGAGTCCGGTTACATCTCTGTCGTGGCCATTTTAAGAACTTACAACATGAGCGCTTTGTGCATAAAGGCTATCACTGGTGGCCGGCGCATTGGCGAGGCGACCCGGACCGTGGACTTGTACTCAAAGACTATAGCATCGAATCGCGACAAGTCCCCGCATGACCGCCGAGCGGGCCGCCCTGGCCTCCTGGCTGGCGGCGCCATCCGGCGGAGATCACTTAAACACTTTCCAGAGGATGCCAAGACTCACCGCGAGGTGAGTCCCGGCCATCCAGTAGGCGAGACGAAAGCCGCCTTCCAGGCGTTCCTCGATCCGGCTCAGGCGGCCTTCGATGGCGGCAAAGCGATTGTCGTATTGGGCCGTTTCTTCGGCGGCCTGGCTGGCCAGATCTTCTCCAGCGCCGGCCTTGAGCAGGGCATGATAGAGATGACGCAACATGATGGGCATAGGACTAACCTCCTGTTGTTAGCATATCTGGGAAGCCGCAATGTCCGGCGCTTCCCAGGAAAGAAGTTGTCAGCGGGGGAGCTCACCCCGCCCAAGCCGGACGTAGAGAAGCATAACATATTACTAATAGAATTAAAAAGGACACAAAATGCCAGACCAACCAGTCGCCGTGGTGACCGGCGCCACCGGCGGCATCGGCGGCGCCGTGGTGCAGCGCCTGCGCACCGAGGGCTACATCGTGGTGGGCCTGTCGCGGGCGGCGGGGAGCGGCGCGGACCTGCACCTCCCGTGTGATGTGCGCACCGATGCGGACGTCCACGAAGCCGCCGGAGCGGTGCGCGGGCGCTATGGCCGCTGCGACGCACTGGTGTGCTGCCACGGACACTGGCCGGTGACGACACCGACGCTGGCGCTCGATCCCCGCACCTTTCTGGAGGTCCTCCAGACGGATGTCGGTGGCACGTTCGCTGTGTGTCAGCACTTCGGAGCCATGATGGTCACCCAGCACCAGGGGGCCATCGTGCTGCTCAGTTCCTTGCACGCCTGGCAGACGTACCCGGCCCGCACGGCGTATGCCGCCAGTAAAGCCGCGATCGGCGGACTGATGCGTTCGCTGGCGCTGGAGTGGGGGCCGCTCGGGGTGCGCGTCAATGCGCTGCTGCCCTGGCAGGTCGACGGGCCGCGCTCGCAGGCCCTCATCGCGGCGGCCGCGGCACAGGGGGAGGACCTGCGGGAAGCGTACCTGCGCCGCACGCCGCTGCGCCGCCTGGTGACGCCAGCGGAGGTGGCGGGCGCCGTGGTCTTTCTCCTCCAGAATAGCGCGATGCACGGCGGCGAGCTCGTGCTCGATGGCGGCGTCTCCGCCAGTATGTGGTATCAACCGTTTAAACCGTTAGAACCATTGTAACGATGCGGCGAGGTCCCTGTGCACTCTGAGCCTGTCCTGCCGTTCGGCACGGCCTGTGCAAGAGCGCATCGAAGCAAGTGAGCACTGATGCAACAATTGACGTATGAGGTGCAACAATTCTGATGATCGAGCCCACCCGACCAAGCCCCGGGACGCGTTCGGCGAGCAGCGCGCCACTCGTCCTGCGTCCGTCCGTGTGCTGCGCGCTGTTTCGCCCGGGCACCTCCGGCCTGGACGTGCTCCTGCACCAGCGCGCCGATACGCACCAGTGGGGGCTGCCGGGCGGCGCCGTCGAACCCGGCGAATCGGTGACGCAGGCGGCCATCCGCGAGATGCAGGAAGAGACCGGCTACACGGTCGAGGTCACCACCCTGATCGGCGTGCACTCGGACCCAGCGACCGGCGCCGTCTTCACGTATCCGGACGGCACATGCGTGCACTACGTCTGCCTGACCGTATTGTGTGCTAATCCCACCGGCCAGATGCGCGCTTCCCCCGAAAGCCTGGCGCTGTATTGGCATCCCTACGCGTATCTCCCCGGGTCGCTACCGCAGCCGTTTGCGCCGGTGCACCTGGCGCGCCTGGCGGAGGCCTGGCACTGCCTGACGGACGGCGGCGGGTTGGCGCTGGGATAAGGAAAATCTATGGCTGACCCATGCTGCCATCTGCTCATTAAAAAGATCCCGCGAGAGCTCAAGCAGCAGATGAAAGCTGCCGCTGCCCTGCAAGGAATGACGTTGCGCGCCTGGTGTGTCGCTGCCTTTCGTCGGGCGCTGCGACCCTCGCCCCTGTAGCCCTTCCTTCGCCCGCGCCATGCTACGCTGAGGCATCACAATCTTACCCTGGGCCTCCAGGGTGTGCGTAGGCCCCGGCAGCGCCGGCTACGCTCTTCGTGTGTCCTTCTCCCAGGAGCAGCGCCATGGCTGTTGCATCGGCTCTCTTGTCGGGTGCCTTTCGTATCTCCAACGTCGGCAACGTCTTTAACCGCACCATCTCGGGGACCGTGGCGGTGTCCACCTGGCTGGCGCAAGACATCCTGCTCGCCAATGGCGTCAGTGAATTTGTCGTATCGCTGACCACCCTGAGTGCGCCCGGCGTCGTCATGCTGGTCAACGCCACCTCGATCTGTCGCGTCAATTACTCCGGCCACGCCTCCTACGTCAGCGCCGCCAGCGCCGGCTGGCAGTTTAAAGACTTCTGGGGGCAGATGGGTAGCGGCATTTCGGGCCCAACAGGGATCCATCTGGCAAATTCCAGCGGCGATTCGGCTTTAGTAACCCTTATTGTAGGAATGTGATGTATTATCAAGTATTTATACGTGTTTATGGGTACATTTAAGCCAGATATTGCGGATGGTCAATGATTTGACCCCATATCGAGCCGCGAGGAGGCGGGCGCTTATGGTCCCCTCAAGGCTACGGATAAGGCGTACTTCCTCAGGGGAAAAGAGACGGCTATGCCGGTTACTCTGCAACATATCCTGACTGTTATCGGCTGGTGTCCCTAGAGAGAGATGGCTCGGATTGACACAGGCTGGATTGTTGCATTTATGTAAGACAAAGAGAGATGCAAGGAACTCCCCATATTGCAATCGGTAGGAAACACGATGGGCTCTCTCGACGCGGCCATGGGCTCTGAAAACTCCATAGCCTCCTATCCTCCCGCCAATCCAAGGCCAGCACGCCTTGGGACCATGGGAGCGGTCAACCTTTTCCCAAAAACGTCCCTCCAACGACATCGAAGATTTACGGATAAAGCGACGCTGAGGAGGATTGAGAGGCTGAGGATTCGGCAACGGCAGGGGTATGGTCTGGGTACGGCTGGTGTGATGGTTTCTCGTGCGTCCCTTCGCTGCCGCATCCTGCATATTGTCTTTCTGGGTGCCCAGAAACAGATGTACAGGACGTACGCAAGCTCGCACATCACAGGTATGGAGTATCGACAGCCCTGGGGGAATAGGCCCGTTGTGGATTTCCCACGCAAATCGATGGGCACTCACATGCGGTTTGCGATGAAACGTGCCATATCCATCAGGATTGGTACTCCCAACCCACAACCAGCAGGCCTCTGGGGCTTGAGACATGTCGACATGCGCCCAAAAGCGCTCAACCTCCGGCAAGCGGTGGATGTGCGTGTCACTCGCATAGTAGTGCTCCCGCTTTTGCGCTCGCAAGGCCACGCCGTTGTCTCTCCAATACTGGCGCATGTACACGGCCTGACGCTCCCGTGTGCGCTCCCGGTAGTCTTTGATGCAGGCTTTACAATCCCGTCGATAGCCGTCAGACGAACTGGCAAGGCGGTTAAAGGCCGAGAGTGGCTTGACTTCGTGACAATGGCAGCACCGTTTTGTGGGCATGACCAACCTCCGCTTGTTGGGAGAGACGCCGCTGTGGTGCAGTACGGCAGCCCGGGCGGAACCGGGTTTTCGGTGATCAGCCTAGCCGTACCAAATGCCATGCTACTCCAGGGATCGAGGCGGAGCAACACAGTACTAGATTATACTAGATTAAATGTAACCTGTACAAGCACGCACATCGCCGTGTGAAAGGACCGTATGCCCGACCGCAACGCCCTCACTTCCCTGCAAGCCCGGGCGCGCGCCTTGCCGAACGAGGAGACCCGCGATGGCCGCCCGTGATCCGGTCACCTCCCTCACCGCGCTGGGGCGCGCCCTGCCCCTGATGAGTCGCGAGGCCATGCAGGCGGTGGCCCGCGAGGCAGAAGAGGAATGCCGTCGCACCACGGCGTTTCACGACCGCACCGGGCGCCTGCGGCGCTCGATCCGCGCTGGCGTGCTCAACGCCTCGCCCCTGCGCACGGTGATTGGCCTCACGGCCGGCGCCGACGATGCCGAACCCGGGCGCGGCGGCGACTGGGCGACGTCGAGCCGCACCTATGCCCCCATGGTCGAACTGGGCACCTCGCGGCAGGCGCCGCGGCCCTTTCTCGGCCCGACCATGCGCACGCTGGCGGCGCGCGGCGAGGTCCACAAAGCCTTTCAGACGCGCTGGAGGCGCTGGAGTCCATGAGCCGGGTGGCGATTCGCCAGACCATCTACGCGGACCTGCTGGCGCGGAGTGATCTCTTCGACCTGCTGGGGCCGGTGACGGACTTCAACCAGCGCCTGTACGCCGCCTATCCCCAGGAGATTCCGCGCATCTCGGGCAATAATGAGGCGGAAGGATGGCTGATTTTTTACGAGGAGCAGGCAATCATTAAATGGGAGACGATTGCCGAGGACTCGTACTGGGATTTCCAATGCTGGTGTACCTCGCTGACGATTGGCGAGGCGGTGGTGGATATCCTCGATGAGCTCTATCACTGGCGGATCTCCGGGCAGAACAGCCGCACGTTCGGGATTTACAACGTCAATAATATGAAGCGCATCCACTGTCTGGAAACCTATGACGAGACGGTCAAGTTATACCGGAAAATTGCCCGGTATCGCTTCGCCCTGGTGAAAACACCTTTTAGTCTGTAGAGGCATGCTATGGCGGGTACGATCGATAATCTAGAATTGGGACCGTGTGTCGTCAAATACGGCGTGTCCGGCAGTGAGGTCGACCTGGGCTTCACCATGGGCGGCGTGGTGGTGACCCTGGAAACCGCCGTGGCGGATGTGACCACCGATCAGTTTGGCGAAGTCATCATGAAACAAATTGTGGTCGGGCGCAACGCGACGATTAAGGTGCCCTTCGCCGAGACCGACCTGAGCCTCATGAGCAAGATTATTCCGCTCGCCTCCTTTGTGCAGGACGTCACCACCGCCACCAAGCAAAAAACGGTCATTAATACCCCGGTGGGCTCCGACCTGGTGGCCAGCGCCGCCAAGGCCCTACTGCTCATTAAGGCGATCGGCGGCACCGCCTCGACCGACGCCAACGACCAGTTCCGCTTTTTTAAGGCGGCCCCGAGCGGTGAGGTCGAGTTTGCGTTTTCGATCGAGGATCAGCGGGTCTGGGAGGTCGAGTTTACCGCCTATCCCGATTCGACCCAAGACTTCGCATTAGGGGTTTTTGGCGACGAAAGTGCCGCCGCGTAAGGACTGACGAGGCATTGCGTGGTGTACGTGTAACCCATACAAAGGTGCGTCTCTATGCCTGTGCGCTTCTTAGACCTGGACCCGATCCGCCAGGCGATCGGCACGTTTCAGTTTGAAGGCGTGACCTATACCGTCTGGCCGATGCGCTTACAGCAGTTGATTAATCTCCAGGCGCATCAGGTGCAGGGGGATCAGGCCGATATTCGGACCATGCTGGCGATCGTGCATGACACGATCCCCGACTGTCCACCCGAGGTCCTGGAGCGGCTCGATGTCCCCCAACTCAATGCCCTGACGGCCTGGTCGCAGCAGACGGGGGAAGACGCCGCCGCAAAAAACTCCGAGGCGCCGTCGCCGCCCGAGACGACGGCAACGCCCTGACCGGGGAGAGCCTGATCGATCTGCCGACCATGCTGGCCGAGGTCTTGCAGTTTTACGGCCTGGGGTGGGACGAACTGCTGGCCCTGGAGATTCCGTGGTTTAGCAAGCTCTACCAGCGCATCCCGGTGGTCGAAGCGCGGCGGCTCCTGGCGCTCATGCCGGTCCTGGCCTATCCCCATATGGACACCAGGCGCCAGCGCACGCAGTTACACAAGGACCTGGTGCGCCAGGCCGGCTATGAATTGATGCAGCGCTACGGCACCACCGTGGCGCAGCAGGCGCAGGGCTGGGAGCGCTTACGCGGCGTCGGCCGCCCGGCGGCGCCCGCGCCGGACGAGAGGAATGGCCGTGGCTGATATCAATCTCGGCAGTCTCACCAGTCGCGCCGAACTCGACATTGCCGGGTTTCAGCGCAATATCCAGGTGGCGCAGGCGGCGCTGGCCGGATTGCGCACGAACCTCCAGGGGATGGCCACGGCGGCGCGCCAACCCTTCGCCCAACTCAGCCAGCAGACCGGCCAGGCGTTCCAGACGATGGCGCAGGGCGTGCAACGCTCCCTCAGTAGCCTGGGGTCCCAATTAAAAACCGCCGGGGCCAATCTCCAGAGCGTCGGGCGCGGCCTCGCCCTCGGGGTCACGGCGCCGATCGTCGGTATGGGCACATCCGTGCTGCGGTCCTCCATCCAGTTCGAAGACGCCTTTACTGGCATCAAGCGCACCGTCGAAGGCACCCCGGAACAGTTTGCCACGTTGCGCGCGAGTATTCTCGCCCTCAGTCAGCAAATCCCGGTCACGGCGAACCAGTTGGCGGCGATTGGCGAAATCGGCGGGCAGATGAATATCCCGCCCGAGGCCCTCATGCCGTATATCAAAACGGTCGCCCTGCTGGGCTCGACCTCCAAGCTGTCCTTTGAGGAAGCCGGCACCACGCTGGGCAAATTTGCCTCGATCATGGGCACGACGCCGGCGAATTTCGAGCGCTTTGCCTCGACGCTGTCGCGCCTGGGCGATATGTCCGTGGGGGATGAGCGTGCCGTCGCGGCCCTGGCCCAACGGCTCGTCGGTGCCGGGCGCATGGCCCGGATGACCGAGGCGGACGTCCTCGGGCTGGCGGCGGGGTTCACACAGTTAGGACTCGAACCCGAAATGGCCGGAACCGCGGTCTCCCGCGCCATCCTCGAGATGGGCAAAGCCGTCGCCACGGGCGGCACTGAACTGCAATATTTTGCGACCGTCGCTGGCCTGAGTGCGCAACAATTTGCCCAGGCCTGGCAGACCAATGCCGCCGGGGCGCTCATCCTGTTTACCGAAGGCCTCGGCAAGCTCAGTACCCAGGGCGTCAATGTTGAGCCGGCCCTGGAAGCCCTGGGTCTGGACGCCATGCGGACCGGGGATGCCATGCGCCGCGCCGCGGTCTCCGGGGACGTTATGCGTAACTTTCTCGCCGCGGCGCGCCTGGAGATGGAGACCAACATCAAGATCCAGCAAGAGGCGGCCTTACGCTTTGGCACCACCAGCTCCCAGATGCAAGTGGCGGCCAATAAGGCCAGTGTCATCGCCATCGCTCTCGGGGATCAGCTCAAGCCCATGCTCCTCGAGGTGCTCAATGGCCTACTGCCCTTTCTGGAAAAACTCCGCGACCTGGTGACCTGGTTTAGCACCCTGGATCCGCACACCAAAACCACCATCGTCAGCCTGACCCTGCTGGCGGCGGCGCTCGGGCCGCTGGTCATCGTCCTGGGGACGGTGCTCTCCAGTCTGGGCTCGCTCGTCACGCTCCTGGCCGGGGCGGGCGGCGTCGCCGTGGCGGTGGGTGGCCTCCTGGCGGTCCTCACCGGGCCGGCCGGCCTGGCGGTGGGCTTTGGCGTGGTGCTGGTCGCGGGGATCATCGCCGCCATGACCTCCCTGCGCGGGTTTCAGCACGAACTGGTCCAGGCGCAACTCCGCGCCGCCGAGTTCCAGGGCCAGGTGGCCAAACTCAACACGGCGGCGCCGGGGGCCGGTGAAGCCCTCCAGAAGCTCGATGCGCAGATCAAGCAGACGTTTGATCCGGCCGCCAAAAAGAAACTGGAGGAGACCCGTGATGCCCTCCTCAAGGGCGTGCAGGCCACGGCCGAACCGCTCGTGCCCGGCAAAGAACTGAAGGTCACGCTCCCGACCGGGGCCTTTGGCGGCACCCCCACGCCCCCGAAGGCCGCGCTGAACCCCAAGCCGGTCCCGGTAGCGACGCAGGCCCCCAGGATGCCCGTCATCCCGGACGAGGCCGCGGAGAAAGCCGCCTCGAAAGCCGCCCGCGAGCGCTACCAGACCGCCAAGCAGGAAGTGCAAAACCTCCTGCAAAGCCAGCGCGACACGCTCGAACTCCAGCAGCGCGAACAGGAGATCGGCCTGGAGCAGGTGCGCCAACAGCATGACAGTGTGGCGCTGGCGCAGGCCGAAGGCACCGCCAGGCTCGCGTCGCTCACCCTGCAACGCACGCAGCTCGACGAGGCGATCGCCAAGACGGCGGCGCTGCGCGCTCTGGCCACCAAGCCACACGAAGTCGCCGATATTACAGGTGAGGTGGCCCGCCTCCAGATGCAGCGGGAGCAACTGGCCCTCCAGGAACGCTTCACCACCCTCCAGATGCAGGGGGCGAACGCCGAGGCGACCCGGCAGCAGGCCCTCGACCGCGTCGGCGCCTCGCTCAGCTTTGTCACCGCAGCGTACCAGGGGCAGGCCGACGTGGTGCAGGCGCAAAGCCGCACGGCGCTGGAACTCCTGGAACAACAACAGGCGGCGGAATTGCACACGCTGGAAGTGCGCGGCGCCAGTGAGCGCACCCTCGAGGTGACGCGCTATCAGCAGGCGCTGATCCTCTCCCAGCAGCGCTACGCGGTCGAGCGCCAACTCTATGAGATCCGGCTACAGATGGCCAACGCCGAGGTGGCGAATCTAACGGAGCAGCAGCAGCTCGCCGTGACCGATCAGGACCGGCTGCGGATTGCCGGGGACCTACTGCGCAAAAACTACGAACTCCAGGCCCTGCAGGTCGGGGCCCCGGTGCAGGCGCAGGTGCTCGACAACCTCTACAAGGTGCCTGGCGAGCTCGAAAAGACGGCCCTGGAGGCCGTCCAGGACATCCTGCAGGCCTTTACCTCCGGGAGCATGAACCTGGGCTCGCTGCTGTCCCGCGTCGGTAGTACGTTCCTCAAGCCGTTTGTCGACGGCCTCGGTGGGAGTCTCAAGGACCTCACCACTGGCCTCTTCGGCACCCTCTCGGAGGGCACGCAGCGCCTCATCAGTGGCGGCGTCGGTGTCGCCCTGACGGCGGTGAGCACGCTGTTTAACCAGCAATCGGCCAAGGTCGAATCGTTGGGGGAGAGTGTCAAATCAAATATAGAAAGCGTCGAGAAGCAACGAGGGTTAATCGCTGGCGACCAGAGTATTGCGATCGCCCAACTGAGCGACCAACTTGGCGCGGCATTTAGGCCGACGAACGCGATCCTGACACGCATCGAAGCCGTCTTACGCGCCGGCATGCTGGGCGGCGTCGCCGGCCCGCTGACGCCCGCCACGGCGACGCCGTACGATTACTACGGGGCCGAGGTGCTGGGAAGCGTGCGTTTGGGCTAGGCGTCTGCCGCCTCGGTATTGGCCTGCTCTATCAGGCAGTAGACCAGGCACTTAGCAGCATTCAGACACACGGCCATGGTGGTCTCCGGGTGGGCGGCACAGTACGCCTCAAGCGCGTCCTGGAGCACGACGGCCAGGGCGTGGGTCTGCTCGGCAAAGATCTCGTGCTCCGCCGACGTCAGCGAGGCGATGTACGCGACGTCCTCATCAGGTGCGGGAGCAGGCGGTGTCAGGTCGAAGAATGATTGGGCCATGAACTGGTCCTTCTCTCGGAGTGCACGGCGAAGCGCCACGCGGTGACTATTATGACTAAAGTCTATTAGTTTATTTGTAACCTATACAACAGGAAAGTGTGATGGCCGCCCTGCGCGTGCACAATGCGGTTGAGGGGTGTTCGGTCCTGGTCGAGTACCAGGGCGCCGCCTCTGCCGTCGTCCTGGTGACGCCGTATGCCGTGCCGGCGGACGCGCTCCTGCGCAACGTGGCGCTGGGCCTGGCCCGGACTCAGAGCCTCCAGGGTTGGGCCGACCAGGGGTTGGGGTCGCCGCTCGCCCTCGGCGTGCAGCTCCTGCCGGTGCAGGTGGTGCAGGCGGACGTGAACGGCTTTGGCCACTGGATTGTTGGCCTGGCGAACCTCATGACCGCTGGTGATGCGCTGTACGTGACGGCCACGGCAGTCGGATAGGAGTTCCGGTGTCCCTTCAGCATTTTCACACCGCCGCCTCAGCGGTAGCATTTCCCCAACTCACCACTGGCGCCACCGCCATCGTCGTCTGCGCGGCCCAATTGCGCAAACTCTGGTGGCATGCGCCGGCGCAGAAGCTCGTCGGCGTGTTTACCACCGCGCCCACGGATTACGACTTCCAACTCGCCGCCTTCCTGCAGTTTCGCGTGCGCCTGATGTACCTCTGGCGGGATGGCACGCCGATCGACCTGGTGACCACGCCGATCCGCGGCTTTGAGGGCAGCACCACGCTACAGATGAGCCAGACCAGCGAGGCGGAGGTGGTGCGCTCCAACTTTCAGGAGGACGTCGCCAAAGACGAAATCTCCGCCATCCTGGGGGATGCGCTGTTCACCATTTCCGAGCGCTGGGCGCAGGATATCTTGCCGGTACGGGCCGCCTCCGCCGGCCTGCTGGGCATACCCTATGAAGCCAGTTACCTGGTCGGTGCCAGTGCCGGCTATGTCGTCGTCGGCAGCGTCGCCGCCGGCACGTTCCGCATCCTCGCCCAGCCCGGCGGCAGCATCGTGTTTAGCGCCACCGGCGGCACCTGGCGGCATCCGCGTGACCTGGTGTATATCGACGGACAGCACACCGCCGCCACCTTTATGCCGGACTCGGGCGGCACGGTGAACGGCGCCAGCGCCGCCCTGGTGCGCCTGTTTGCGACGTCAACGACGCCGTGGACCCTGCTGTGGACCGATGAACTGCCGGCCACCGACAGCGTCATGGCCTACGACCCGGCCAATGCCATCGTGTACAGTTGCGGCAAATGGCCCTCCAATGCAGTGATGCACAGCAGTAAGCTGAAACAGTCACCGGCCTCGCTCAGTGTCATTACGCTGAGCAGCGGCACGACCCTCCAGGAGATGCGCGGCACGCTGCTCAGCGTCCTAGTGACCGACAGCCTGGGCTCCGGGATCAGCGGCGCCACGGTGCAGTGGCTCTTATCGGCCAGCGTGTCCGGCGGCAGCCTGCTCAGCGCCTATTCCCGCAGCAACGCCAGTGGGGTGGCGACGATGCTGTACATCGGGCCGCGCCTGTCGGCGGTGTCGATGACCGAGACGGTGTCGGCGGCGGTCGCCACCATTGATCCGGTGGGGGTGTAGCGCCATGGCCCTGTTCACCCTCGCGACCATCAGCGGCGTCGAGACCGTCTTCACCTCGACGGTGACCAGCGCCGTGGGCTCGGCCCTGGTGAGCCTGGCGCCGTATGCGAGCGTGATCTTCGGCAGTAGTCTGCGCTTCTGGACCACGAACTACGGCGGGCCGGCGATCACCCGGATGTCCTATGATCCTGCCGAGGATGCGGTCCTGCTGACGAACGGCATCGCGCTGAATCCGACCTACATCTACCCGCAATGGGCCGTGGCGGCGTACGGGGAGCCGGTGCGCGCCACGGGGGCCTTCGGCATCCCGCTGGTCACGCTGGTGTTTACCGCCGCCGCCCTGGACCCGGCGGGCAGTGCCGGCAGTGGCGGCCAGCTCGTCGTCACCGGCATGACGGCACAGTATTTTCCGACCCAGGGCGGCTCCTACGGCTACGCCATCGACCCGAATACGAACACGATCTATCAGACCTTCTGGCACTTTATCGCCAACGGCCGCCGCGGCGGCGGCACGTTCCTGCCCTTCGGGTACGGCGATACCCCGATGCTCAGCGTCACGCACTCGACCTATGCCGCCAGCACCTGGTGGGTGGCGCAGTGGGACGGCGTGGTGCAGGGCGAGCAGGTGATTGCCTCAGCCATGCTCACCGCCGCGGGGCGCGCCGGGCGGGTGTTTTACGCCCCGGGCCCCTACGCCCCGCCGCTGGCGCCCGTCGTCTTTGATGACGTGGCCGTGTTTGTCTACGCCGACCCGCCTGGCACCGCCTGGATCAGTTGCCGCAGCCGCCCGGCTACCGGCGCCAGCGCCTGGCGCGGCACGCGCAGTATGCCGTTCGGCTGGCCCATGATGCTGGCGCCGATGGGCGTCGATCGCTGTATCGCGGTGTGGTGGGCCTCCCCGCGCGCCGGGGCGCCGCTGGTGTATACGGTATTTCGCTACGACCGCGCCCTGGCGGTGTTGCGGCTGGAGGACGTAGGGACGGTGCCGACCGCCCGCACCTACACCTATCCGCAGCATGTCGGCTATGCCACCTACGACCGGCGGCGCGGCCATCTCGTGTTGCTGTCGCCCAACCCGAACGATTTTGACCAGTATACGCCCGACCAGTTCTGTCATCCGGGGGTGCCACGCGCCCTGGTGGGGGCCGTGCCGCTCGATCCGACGCACGCCGGGTATGCGCAGCGCTACGCCGTGGCGACGTATACCGATGCCTCGATCCTGGCGGCCGGCCAGGTGAACGTGAGCTACCCGGGCTTCGCCTCGACCGATACCAGCCGGGCGACCCTGACCCTGGCGACCGAGGGGCCCACCGGCACGGGCACGTTCGCGGTCTCGTGGACCAGCGGCGCCTCGGGGGTGTCGGGGATTTTGGTGCTGGGCACGAGTACGTACTCGGTGGGCCTGAGTGCGACGTATAGTCAAGGTTTAGCCTATGGGACGGAAGGCATGGCGCTGATTACCAGTACGGCCAATTTCACAGTGTCGACGACCTTAAGCGCCGCGACGGCGACGAGCCTGGCGGCGGCAGTGGTGATCATGCCCAGGGTGCCGGTGAGCCAGGCGGACATGGTCGGGGCCGGCAGCCCGCGACTCCTGAGCTATCCGACGAGCGCGCTGGCGACGCCGTATCTCTATGCGCTCAACCCGCAGCAGACCATTAATTTCAATGCCGGACCGCTCACGAGGCCCCTGTACGCGTCAACGCGCACCCTCAGCCAGACGACGCATGCCGCCTTTGCGGGGCACTTTACGGATCTCGAAGTCACCGAAATCTGGATGGGTGGCGGCAATCGTATCGCCATGGCGCTCTCGCAATTTGCGGCCTTGTACGACATGTTCTATAACACCCCAGACCTGGCAAGCTCTGGTTATATCACCTGGCAGCCGAGGGACATCTCGTCTCGGTCATTCAAGGTGCTCCTGACCTCGTTGACCGTCGGCGGTAGTGACGGGATAACCCTTGATACGCTGGTCAAGACGGGAACGGGTTGGATCCATGACGAGGTACGTTTAGTTCTAAGATTAATAGAAGAGGTGGTCTAGAGGCCTAAATATGCCTCCAGGTTTTGTGGTATATGATGCCCCAAATCGCTTGTTTCGTCACATCATAGTGGCGTGCAAGATCATTCAGGGTCACGTCCGGATAGCTCTGCCGTATCGCAAGAATGTCTTGCTCGGTCAGTTTCGCGTTCCCATGACGCACGCCTCTAGCCCGCCGTGTAGGCATAGAGAGCAGACGCCCTGCAACGCCTGAGGGGTAGAGAACCGAAATATGCGTGTGATCGCGCACGGCATCCTGGGCGTTGTCATAGGGTGTCCCAAGGTACAGATGGTCAGGATTGACGCACAAACGATTGTTGTGAGGGCATTGATGCAAGACCCACAATCCCTCAGGAATAGCACCACGAAGAAGCCACCAGGCGAAGCGGTGGGCCGCCGTGGAGACCTTAGGTGCAGGATGAAACGAGCCATAGCCATCGCTCTTTTTTCCGCCTATCCACAGCCAGCAACTTGGCGTTTGCTGGACTTTTTCCCAGAATCGTTGGGCTATCGTACGCCCCATTTTATAATGATGTCCGCGCAAAAACCGGCGGGGCTCTCCTTTGACATAACCATACCGCGTATGATTTCTCGTATTAATGCGGGTTGGAGAGCCACGGCCACATTGGCACAGACCATCGGGAATCTCGGTAGGAACCATGATAGGCATCGCATCCTCCGCCTGTTCGAAGGGGCCTGTAGTCGCCTCAGGAGTACACGGCAGCCCGTACAGGCGTCGGGCGGTCAGAGCGTAGTGATCAGCCACGCTCTCAGCCGTGCACCGCATCGTAGCATGACCGTCTTGGGGGGACAAGGCTAAATGCGCACTCTGACTCCAGCGCTCCAAACCGTCATGGCTTCACCTCAACGCCAGCCCGCTTGGCAGGTACTCGCCTACGATATCCTCTCATCCGGGGCTCCTACCCTGAGCGCAATTATTGCAGGAAGTGCCTCTAGTGCCTATCAGTTGAACCTCACACCCTATGTTCATGGTGGCGTGACGATTGAAGAACCAGGAGACAAACGCGCTAGTCATATTACCTTTACGCTCTCCGATCACCTCGGCAGCTTTGATCCGGCGAGCGGCACGTACGCCACGTATATGCAGCAACATCAAGTCGTACACATCACGGCGGGCGACACCACGGTGCCCACCAGTCAGTACGTCGGGCTGTTCCTGGGCCACGTGCGCGGCCAGGTCGGGTTTACCATCGACCGCCAGGCGTTGCGCTACGAGACGACGCTGAGTTGTTATAACCGCCGCGCCGTGCCGCGCTATCTGAAGCGGCGCTTCACCAGCCAGAGCTACGGCAACGCGACCGACTTTGCCACCATCTGCCTCGATGTGGCGCGCCAGGAGATGAGCCTGAGCGGCACGGAACTGACGCGCTTCCCGGGCGTCCTCGGGCAACTGACGCAGTTTTCCACCAACACCATCGCCGATCTGTCGCCGCTGGAAGCCCTCGACAAGATTTTAGAGGCGCTCGGCCTGGTGTGCGACTTTGACGGCGACGGGCGCCTGCGCGTCTACAGCCGCGACCTGCGCCGCGTGCCTGACAAGGTGTATGCGAACCTCAACCTGATCGCCAGTATCGAGCACCCGCAGGCGGACACCGAGACCTACAACTCGGTCAAGATTATCGGCCTCGATAAGAACATCACGGAACTCGAGCAGCCCGAACAGGCGCTGGCGCGTGCGACAATCCCGGTAGGCTTCTGGCGCCCGTCCCATGTGGTCGACGTGTGGTGGTCCAACGACCGCTCGCTGCGGGCGCGCCAGACCGTGCTGGTGATTGAGACCAGCGTCAACAATGGCCTCCTCCTCAGCCTGGGCAGCGAGAGCTACCTGGAAACCAGCGAGCACGGCGGGCGGATCACCGTGAGCATTGGCGGCTTTGTGCTGACTTTGCTGCTGCTGATCGCCGTGACCATGGCGGCGGCCTATCTCATCGGCGATGAGGTGGTGACCTTTGGATCGCTCACGGTGCCGGTCGGCAGTCTCCTGCAAGGCCTGGTCATGCAGGAAATTCTCCTGGCGGTGGCGACGGTCTCATCGGGCGTCTACGAGGTGCGCGGCGTGCCGATTCTGCCGGTGTTCCAGGAGATCAGCGCCACCCTGACGGTGGACGGCACGCCGGACTACCTGGTGAATCAGAAAGAGATCCAGAACGACTGGGTCTCGACGCAAGAGCATCTGCTGGCCCTGGCGCTGGTGGAGTTGATATTTGAGGCGGCGCAGGCGAGCCCGCGCAACGTCTCGCTGGTGGATGACCTGACGCTGGAGGTGGGCGATATGATCCAGATACCGCTCGGGGAAGCGCCGTTGCGGCTGTGGATCGACTCGCTCAGAAGAACGATGACGCGGGACCAGGTGCCGCTGCTTGATGTGACGGGGTACAAAGTGCCAGAGGGAGCCTTTTAGTGCCGAGAGACATGCTGCGCACCCTGCTCCAGGAGTTCCACCGTGCCGAGGAACCCGACAAGGTCGGGCAACTGGCAAGTCCGGTCATTCTCCTGCCCTACGACGCCACCGGGGCACTGATGCCCGTGGCGCATGTCGTGATGAACACGCCGACCGGCATCACGCTGGTGTGTCACGTCCCCGTCGCGGCCAACAACCAGGAGATGCGCCACGCCGCCCTGGGCTCGCCGGTCCGCCTAAAGCGCTCGCGCACGGGGCGCCTGGAGATCGTCGGACTCGACAAGCGCGCACCGGGGACGTTGTACAACTACAGCCTCAACCTCTCCACCGCGGTGCTGACGTCAGGCAATGTCAGCGCCCTGACCACGCGCGTCGTGAATCTTGGTGAGTTAGCCAGCGTGACCAGTGTGGGCTTTGGCCAGACGCCGCTGGCGGCGATCGCCATGTACAACGCCGCTTCGCAGGTCGTGACGATTGTCTGGCCTGGTGGGGTCTAGGATGAGAGAGAGGGACGCGTCATGACCATAGCTCTCGCCCGCTTTTCCGCCGGCCAGACGACGTACATTGCGTCGCTCAACTCGATCATGACCACCCTGGAGACCGCCATCAACGGCCTCCTGGCCGCCACCACCACCGGCACCACCACGGGCACCGGCACCGGCGCCGTCGGTCTGACCGAAATCTGGGAGCAAAACGGCCTGGTCGGCGCCTCATCCTTCCCGGTCACTTGTGCCACCAGCCAGACCCTATCGGTGGGCAGTGGCGCCGCCTGGATCCTCGGGCAGCAGACCATGCCGCGCGCCACCAGCGCCGTCACCTTAACCTTCGCCGGCAAGGCGAGTGGGGTCTACGCCATCATCGTCGACGGCGCTGGCGGCCTCTCCATCAGCGCCCTGTCGGCGGCCCTGACCGGCTCGAGCCTGCAAATCTACAGTGTCCAGTTCAATGCCCCCAATTTCGGCAGCGCGGCCCGCCTGGTGCCTATCTTGGTGCAGGGTAATGACTACCAGCGCGCGCTCTCCAGTCCGATCTTCGGCTCGTTTGCGCGCCTCGCCGACCGCCTCAGCGCCCTCGACAACGCCCTGACCGTTGACGCCCTGTATGCCCAGTCGTTCGTCTCGGCGACCTCCTGGAGCTACAAAACCGGGCACCTGCGCAACAATAACGCCATCGTCTCGACCACCGCCGGCACCCTGGCGCTGGCGGCCTCGGCGACGCACTACATCGAGGTGGCAATCTCCACCGGCACCGTCTCCTATGCCACCGGCGGTTGGACCGCCAGTGAGGCGATTGCCCTGCGCAAACTGGTGACCAGCGGCTCGGTGATTATCTCGAATGAGGACGTGCGCACCTGGGCGCAGGTGGCCGGCGGCGCCGGCGGCGTGGCCGGGCTGGCCAACAGCGGCACGACGGACGGCACGTGGTATCTCTATCGCGGCACCGGCGCCACCAGTGCGCTGCCCAGCACGGCGACCATCGTGGTCGACCGGGGGAGTCTCACCGACGTCGCCGTGCGCTACAATGCGACTACCGCGAAATGGCAGTACACCAACGACGGCAGCACGTACCTCGGCTTCGGGGAGGTGGCGGGGCTCGACGTGGGCGCTGGGCAGACGACGCGCGTCACCCTGGTGGCCTCGGCGCCGGCGGTGCTGGCCATGACGGTCATCAGCACGACGGGCGCGCCCGTACTCCTGTCGCTCTCGGGCCTGGTCTCGACCACGACCACGGCGGTGTGGCTGCGCGGCACGGCCTTCGATAGCGCCATGGCCAGCCTGGGCACCTCGGCGGAGCCGTTTCCGGGGGTGGCGTTTTACCGGGATTCCAGCACGATCACGGCCAACGCGGTCGCCAAAATCTACGCGCAGCACCTAGCCAGTGCCGTGGAGATGCCGCAGATGGTGCTGATCCCGGTCTCGAACCAGCTCCTGGAATACGGCGCCTGGGCGGCGAGCGATGGGAGCTTGCGCTGCTCGGTCTACCTGGTGGGCTACGTCGATCTCATCACCGGGCCGGGGCCGCAACTCGTCTGCGCCACGGTGACCGGGCTCACCGCGTCCGTCGGCGGCAATACGTATGCGCTGTCGGTCGGGCAGTTTAGCGCCACGGTCAATCGGGGGTTGGTGTACCTCCTCGAAGTCAGCGCCACCATGGGCGCCGGCTCGACGTATGATGTCGAGGTCTATGAAAACAGCAGCGTGAGCACCGGAGCCCTGCTGTTTCAGGCCCTGACCATCGATGCGAGCGCCGCCTACACGACACGCGTAGCCTGGCACGTGCGCGACACGCTCTCGGCCCAGGTGAATCACGTGCGGATTAGCAATATGGGGGCCAGCGCGGGGCTCGTGTCGCTCAAATGGGTGGGCGATCGCTTCGCCTAAGGAGCCTGGGGTGTCTCTGCTCTTTCTCGACGGCATGGACCATTGCAGTGGCCTGCAGGTCCACATGAAGTACGACCGCGTCACCTGGCAGCTCGCCGGCGTCGATGAGTCGGTGACCGGCGGCCGCTTTAACGGCCAGACGTTGATCCTCCATACCCTCACCGGGACCATGCAACTCGGCATGAGCACCGCCGTCGTCTCGAAGCTCATCACCGGTCTCGGGATCAATACCCAGAGCGTGGCCGGCAACAGTGTCGCGCTCCTGCAACTGCTCTGGAGTGGGACGCGCCAGATCGCCGCGCACTACACGGCCAGCAAAACCCTGGTGCTGTTCTGTGGCTCGGCCGGCGCGGTTGCCTCCAGCGGCAGCGCGGTCCTGGGACTGACCTCCGCCTGGAACTGGGTCGAAATGGAGGGCTACTGGCACGCCAGTGTCGGGAGCTGTACCGTGTACGTCTCGGATGTGCCCGTGGTCAGTTTTACCGGCGATACGACCAACGGCGCCGGCGCCAGTGGGATGAATCAGGTCGACTGGCGCGTGCCCCTCTCGGGGGGGTTGGTCTACATGTACTTTGATGATTTTTACGTCCTGGACGACCAGGGCAGTGCCAACACCACCCGCGTCGGCTCCACGGCCCGCATCCGTACCGTCTATCCGAGTGCCGATGTGACCGTGTCCATGACGCCCCTCACCGGCGCCAGCAACTGGCCCATGGTCGATGAAACGGGCCAATGGGACGGCGCGGTCACCTACGTGCACGCCAGCGCCGCCTCGACCTATGACCTGTACGGCCTGGGCTCCGTGGTCGGGAGTTGGAGTGCCAACGAAGTGCCGCGCGGCGTGCAGGTCGTGGCCACGGCCCTGACGATCAGCGGCACGGCCACGATCGCCGTACAGTTGGTGCTCAGCGGGGTCACCAGCCGCACCGCCAGCCAGACGCTGTCGACCGCCTTTACGCAGGCGCACCGCCTGGTCGGCGATACGACACCGGGCGGCAGCGCCTGGGCCGTGTCGCTCATGAGCGCCATACAGATCGGCGCGGGGTACGCGTAATGGCGGCGCTGCGCCTGACCCAGACCGTACTGGAGATCCTGACCGCCTCCGGGGCCTCGGCGGCGGGAGCGCCGAACGCCTCCGCCGTCCAGGTGACGCAGGTGGTGCTCGAGGTGCTGACGGCGCTGGGCGCCTCCGGGTTCGTGCAGTCGCACCTGGGCGCCTCGCTGGTCTGGATCTACTCCGGCGTGTCGGGGCAGGCGAATGTGGTGGTGCGCACCGGGACTACAGTCAGCGCCGAATGGATCGTCAGTGCCGGGAGCAGCCATACCTATCTCTGGACCTTTGGCGGCGTGAGCCAGATGGCCGGGTTTGCCTCGACGGCGACGACCTCCCTGATTACGCGGGTGTATAGCACCGTCGCCGGCGAGCTGGGCGTACGCCAGGTGAGTACGACGCTGAGCGCCACGGTCTCGGCCCAGGCCAGTACGCTCACCAGCGCCGTGGCGATCCACGTCGGAGCCGTGGTGTGGCCTAATTTATGGGATGGCAAGATCGTCCGTGAGAGTCAGCGCGCCCGTCGTGTGTGGCCGCTGTAGGAGCCCAGGATGGCCTTTTCCACGGTGAATATCACCAGTACGGACGTGAGTGGCTTCGTCACCGCGCACAATCAAGTCGCCTCGCAGCTCAGCGCCCTGTTTGCCACCTCGGCGGTGTTCAGCGGTACGCTCCAGGTGTCGGGCGCCACGGCCCTGTCGGGCACCCTGACGGTCACCTCGTCCGTGACCCTGAGTGGCCCGTGCTATGTCGCCGGGTCTCTGACCGTGGTGGGCACCACCAGCGGCATCGCGGTGACCTCGGCGGCGTTCGCCCAGAGCGCCACGAGCGCCCAGTTTGCCGGGTCGACCGCGGGAGCGACCGGCGCCGTGGCCCTGAGCAGCACGCTCACCGTAGCCTCCCAGGTGTCGCTCGCCGGTCCGCTGTACATCGCCGGCTCCCTCACGGTCGTCGGGACGGTGAGTGGCATTACGGTCACCAGCGCGCAGTACGCCGGCAGCGCCGGCGGCGTCACCGCGGCGTTTGTCGCCTCCAGTACGCTGACGGTGACCAGCCTGGCGACGTTCAGCGGCCCGGTCGCGATCGTCGGCTCCCTGACCGTCACCGGCACGGCCTCTGGCGTGGTCAGCGCCGAGGGCGTCGACCTGAGTCGCTCGACGGCGCTGGCGGTGTCGACCGGCAGCGCCGTGATGATGGTGTTTGACACCGAAAACCGCGATGACAACAGTTTCTGGAGTGTGACCAGCGCCGCCCAGATCAACGTCCCGGTGACCGGCTGGTACCTCATGGCGGCGGATATCGGTTGGGAATCGGGCACGAATGGCAAGCTGCGCCATGTCGAGCTGCTCCTGAACAGCACGACCGTGATCTACACGCAGACCAATTACTATTTCGATGTCGGGTTTGTCTCGGGACACTTCATCCACCAGACGGTCGGCGGCCCGTATTATCTGAGCTCCTCGGATTTTCTGGGCGTGCGGCTGTTCCAGAACGCGCAAGCCTCGCTCAGCGCCCAAACCGCCACGTTCCGTATGATGCGCTGGCGCTAGCTCGGGGTGCGCCTGGCGGCCACGACCCAGCCTCTAAAAAGGGTACAATTGCTCAGTACACACAAGATGAGGAGGATAGACCGTGCAGAATCCCCGTACGACTTTGGCCGGCTACGTTGGGCTGGCCGGGATGGTCCTGGCGGCGATTGGCCAGGCCCTGCCCGGCAAGTGGTCCACGGTCATCACCTCGATTGGGGTCGTGGCCACGGGCGGCGCCGCCTCGCTGGGCAATATCGTGTCCAAGGATGGCGCGCCGTAGGAGGGGCGATCATGGGCGATATCCTTGAAACCGTGCTCATTGTGGACGATGACCCGGCACTGCTGGAGCTCCTTCAGCACGCCCTGCCACGCGCCTGGACGCAGCCGCCCCTCCGCGTGCTCACGGCCGCAACCCTGGCGGACGCGCTGGTCCTCCTGGGGCAGATGCCCATCGACCTGGTGGTGCTCGATCTGCTCCTCCCCGGCAGTAATGGCCTCGCCGCCGTGCAGACGATCCTGCATGCCATGCAAACGACGCTGGGGCGCCTACTGCCCGTCGTGGTGATCAGCGGGTATCTAAGCGATACCATCGAAGAGCAGGCCCTGCGGGTCGGGATGCAAGCGTGCGTGCAGAAAGGCAACCTGGACTTCCCCACACGCCTGGCGGTAGCGATGCGCTCATCCTGGGCTAGACACTCCTATATCGAGGAGCGGCTGCGGCTCCTGCGCGAGGCGAGCGCCGATGGCTGACCCCCAGGCACTGACTCAGGCCCACGTTGACTTGCTCACGGCCCTGCATCTTCAGAGTGAGACGACCAGGCTGCTCCTCCAGGGCCTGCTGGAGCAACACCACAAACTTGCCCAGCGCGTGGAGGGGCACCACGAGGCTATCTATATCGGCAACACCACGCCGGCCCTCCGCACGCAACTGCGCGATCTGGCGGCCAGCGTCGTGGCGCTGCGGGCGCAGATTGCCGTCGCGCAAGCGGTGCCCACGATTGCCTTCCCGCGCGAGGGCCGAGAAGGCCGAGAAGGCCGAGAAGGCCGAGAAGGCCGAGAAGGCCGTGAGGGGCCTGGGGGGACGCGGCAGACGACCTTGCGCGTCGCCCTGATTAGCGCCGGCACCACGATCATCACGGCGTTTATCGGAGGCGCTGTGGCCTGGCATGCTGGGGGGAAGCTCACCAGGTTGCTCTACTGGCTGGTCGAGCCGACGCTGCCGTGGGGGCGGTAGGGGTTCGTCGCCGACAATAACGCCCCAGGTGGCTGTTTCTATGATCCTGTCATGTACCGATTGTGCCGTGTCCGTTGAGGTCCGGCTGGGACCGGGTGAGCACCGCTCCTGGGGCGGCGCCGCACTGTGTGCGGATTGCCTCGAAGCGCGCGTCTGGCAGGTGCGCGAAGGACGGCCGCCGCCGCGCCAGGGGAGCGGGCAACACCGCATGCCACGCTGGCACGGGCGCTAGGGCCTGCCCCCGGATCAGAGCCTGTGCCAGGCTCGACCCGGTATCCGGGGCAAGCTCTGAACTTGCTTCAGGGGCGAGGAGGGCCAGCACCTCCAGGCAGGCGGTGGCAGGCCTCGCAGGGGCATTTTTGGTATTTTCTTCTTGACCGAGAATTCCCGTTTCCCCTATAGTATCGCGACAGCCGAGTCTGGTGTGCTCCCCGAAGAAACGTGCGCCGGAGCCGTGCTAACCGTGCTGCCCGAAGCAGATGTGCGTCTGAGCCGTAGTGCATGTGCTCCCCGGGCAAGGTGTGCGCCTGAGCCGTGAACGACATGCTGCCCGTGAGATGAGGTGCGCCGGAGCCGTAGCGTCCGTGCTGCCCGAAGCCAGAGTGCCCATAAGCCGTCTGGAAGTGTGCTGCCCGGAGAAACCGTGCGCCCCAGCCGGAGGCGATGTGCTGTCCGTATCATTGGTGCGAAAGGAAGCCGATGCCTGATACGTTAGGGGAAAACCCCATTGATGAAATCACCCGGGAGAGCCTCGAAGGCGTCATTCGGCTGACGCGCGACCTGCGGCAAGCGGCGCAGGAACTCACGCCCAAGCAGTTGCGCATCCTGGTGGACCTGTACTATCAGATTCAGCAGAGTCGCATGCGTGCCGCCAATCAGCTGCGCCACGCGAAGGAAGAACCGAACGCCTGGGTGAATATGCTGAGTCGCTACATGGAGCGCATGGAGAAAGTGGTCGGCGGGGGCCTCCTCGTGGCCGCCGATGACCAGGCCGTGGGACGCTGGGCGCTGAGTATTATCGGCGTTGGTCCCGTGCTGGCGGGCGCGTTACAGGCGTATATCGACATCACGAAAACGCCCACCGTGTCGGGGCTCTGGGCGCTGGCGGGGTTGGACCCCACGGCCGTGTGGGCGAAGGGCCAGAAGCGGCCCTGGAATGCCAATCTGAAAGTGGTGCGCTGGAAGCTGAGCGATTCCTTCGTGAAGCAGCGCGGACGCGAGGGCTGTCTGTACGGCCAGGTGTACGCTGCGCGCAAAGTGCTCGAAGTGCAGCGCAACGATGCCGGGAGGTTTGTCGCCCTGGCCGAGAAGACGCTGAGTGATCGAGCGATGAAGGACGCCGCCACCAAAGCCTGGTATGCCGGCTGCTACCCGGCAGGGACCACGGCGGCGGCGGGGGCGCTCGACCAGGCCAAGCGCGACGTCTATCTCACGCGCGTGCGCCTTCCTGCCGGGGAGGGCCAGCCCATGCTGCCGTTGGGGCGCCTGGAGCTGCGGGCACGCCGCGTCGCCGTGAAGCTGTTTCTGTGCCACTACTTTGAGGTGGCGTACTATGAACATTACAAGAAATTGCCGACGCTGCCGTATATCTTGAACAAGGAACCGGAAGTGCACACGCACTATATTCCCCCGCCAGGGTATGAAGACATTTTCGCGTCGCGGAAGGCGCATACGCCCGGCGTGAACCCTCGGGGGTGACGTCCTCTCCACCCAAACACCGGAGTGTTCTGGCTGGAGATTCCGGGCCGTACCCCACCCGGAGTTTAAGGTTGCCGTTCTTAGTGTGGTTCCTGATGCCTCAGGCACCGTACCGGCTTCAGGGGCACGCCATTTGCCCCACCTGGAGAAGCCTTAAGAATCTCCAGGCCCTCGAAAGGTTCTTGTGCATACGTTCAACGTTTTACGTCGCAGACTTCCTGCGACAACGCCCTACGCTGAGTTGTCGAAGAACCATGGAACAAGGAACAACTATGCGGCAATGGACACCATCTACTCCGCATAAGGCACAGCATAACAGTTTAATTGTTACCTCTACAATGGTTTTATGCTGGCTATGCCAGCAGAGGGAATTGCCCCGTTGGGGCAACGTTTCTCTCATCACCAGCTAAGCCTTGAGGCTCTAGCTGGAGCATTAGAAACGAGGTTGGGTAAGCCGAGACTGAGGTGCTGCCCAAAAGCGGCGTGCGCCTGAGCCGTAAGAAAGGTGTTATCCGGTGGTACAGTGCGCCCCAGCCGGAACGGCCGTGATCTCCGTGAGAAGTGTGCGCCAGCAGCCGCGCGTAAAGTGTTGCCCGTGGATGGAGTGCGCCGGAGCCGTGTATATCGTGCTACCCGAAGGAGAAGTGCGTCGCAGCCGAATGTGTAGTGCTGCCCGAAGAATGCGGGCGCCCAGCCGTTCTGCGTGTGCTGCCCGTGAACATGGTGCGCTAGAGCCGATAGCCTTGTGGTGCCCGTACGCAGGGTGCGCCGGAGCCGAAAGAGTCGTGCTGCCCGCAGAAGTGGTGCGCTGGAGCCGAGAGGTGCGTGCTGTCCGACAGAGATGTGCGCCGGAGCCGTAAGCTTAGTGCTGTCCGAAGAAAAGGTGCGCCTGAGCCGTCAGCAGGATGCTGTCCGTATCTCTCGTGCGTCCCAGCCGTGGGGACCGTGCTCCCCGAAAGCGGCGTGCGCCCGCAGCCGTTAGACACGTGCTGCCCGCAATTACTGTGCGCCCGAGCCGTCAAAAGCGTGGTCCCCGAAGGAGCGGTGTGCTCGAGCCGTGGGGACAGTGCTGCCCGAAGACAGAGTGCGCCGCAGCCGTGTATATCGTGCTGCCCGAAGGCGAAGTGCGCCGCAGCCGTTCTGCGTGTGCTGCCCGTGAACATGGTGCGCCCGAGCCGTGACCCACGTGCTGCCCGTGGGAGCTGTGCGCCCCAGCCGTCAAAAGCGTGGTCCCCGAAGGAGCGGTGCGCGCCAGCCGATAGCCTAGTGCTGCCCGAGAGATGCGTACGCCAAAGCCGTATTATCTGTGCTGCCCGAAAGAACTGTGCGCTCCAGCCGGAACGGCCGTGCTCCCCGTGAGAAGTGTGCGCGTCAGCCGTTCACGATGTGCTATCCGTGGCAGATGTGCGCCCGAGCCGTAAGAAGGGTGCTGCCCGAAGCAGATGTGCGCCGCAGCCGTGGGGACCGTGCTGCCCGAAAGCGGCGTGCGCAAGCAGCCGTGAGGATAGTGCTGCCCGATTGTAGGCTGGGTGCGCGCGAGCCGAAGGCGATGTGCTGCCCGTGAGAGCTGTGCGCCGCAGCCGTAGCACGTGTGGTGCCCGGAAAAGGCGTGCGCGTCAGCCGTGGTACCCGTGGTCCCCGGAAGAGTTGTGCGCCCGAGCCGCAGTACTTGTGCTCTCCGATAGAGCGGTGCGCCCGCAGCCGTGTATATCGTGCTACCCGAAGGCGAAGTGCGCCGCAGCCGAATGTGTAGTGCTGCCCGAAGAATGCGGGCGCCATCAGCCGAAGGCGATGTGCTGCCCGTGAGAACTGTGCGCCGCAGCCGAATGTGTAGCGTTGCCCGAAGAATGCGGGCGCCGGAGCCGTTCTGCGTGTGCTGCCCGTGGACATGGTGCGCCGCCGCCGTGCGAAAGGTGCTGTCCGAAGAAACCGTGCGCCTGAGCCGAGTGTGATGTGGTGCCCGAAAGATGCGTGCACTCGCAGCCGCAAAAGACGTGGTGCCCGAAGTTACAGTGCGCCCCAGTCGTACACAGAGTGCTGCCCATGAAAGCCGTGCGCCCTCCCGTATTGCGGGGCGTCTAGCGGCGGCGTCCCAGCCGCTCGACCCACGCCGCCAGATCGTCGGGATACACCACCGCCGCCTCTACCCTCTCCACGCGGGAGAGGGCCTCAAGCCAGCGCTGCTGCGGCAGCGTCGGTGTCTCTCCCTGTCGCTTGATTTCCACCATCCAGAGCACGCCGCCATCCGGATGGATAATCGTCGAATCCGGATAGCCCGGTTCGGACTTCCGACTGTCCCAGGTGTGATAGTGCAAATAGCCCATCCTCTTACACACCTCACGGACGCACGCTTGTACCTGCTTCTCGCTCATCGCCGCGCCCGGCAGGCCCTGGACCCGCGCCAGCAGGGCCGCACAGCGCACGCAGTAGCCCCCTGGGGGGCAGCGTGCGCACATCAGGACGTCTCCTCTGGAGCGCCTAGGCGGACCACGCGCGCCTCCCCCACCCGCGCCAGCCAGGCCCGCACGCACTGCGGGTGCAGGACCTCGGCACAGGTGCCGTCCCAGGGCCAGTACCAGAGCCGGGTGCCCGTGATAGCCTCGCGGCAGTGCACGCACCAGACGTCAGCGGCGGCGCTCATGGCGCCTCCTCCACCACGGTGCGATAACACGCCAGACACAGATCCTCCCCCGCATAGGACACGCCCACCCCGACCACGCGCACCTCGACGGGCGCTTCCTGGCAGTAGGCGCAACGCGTGGGCGGGGGCCAGTCCTCGGGGTCGCGCAAGTGCCAGACCGGGAGGATGAGGTCGTCAGGGGGCGACATCAGGCACCTCCTCGGAGCGCGCGGCGGCCGCCTCCCAGTCGTTCAACGCCTTGAGCACCGCCTGCACCAGCACCGTTCTCTGCGTCTCGAGCACCGGACCAATCACGATGCCCAGCAGGGGATGCGCCAGGATCGCGTCGACACAAGCCTCAGCCAGGGCCCTCTTCATGGCGCATCCTCCTCGTCGGCAGACGGGGCCGGCACCACTACGGCAGGCCCTACGCGGGCGATCTGTGCCCAGCGGGGACGCAGAAAGGCCATGCCGGGCGGTGTGCTGCCGTCGTTACTCTCGGGGATACAGGCAAAGGCCTGCACGCCCCAGGGTTTCAGTTCCGTGACCAGCAACAGGCAGGGATACCAGGGATGCTGCTCGTCGATCAGTTGGACCACGTCATGCACGGCAATATCAGGCATGCGGCACCTCCTGCGGCGCGGGGGTCGGGGCGGGCTCCAGCCACAGGCGCAGGGTATGGGTGACGAGGGCGGTAATGAGGATCAAGCACCAGTTCACGGGGAACCTCCTTTGTGCGAGATATGCGGCGGCGGCTAGTGCTCTGTCAAACTGTGATTTTAGGGTGATAATGCACCGAACCTCTTGGTTTACTTGATGAAACTGCTATGGCAACCCTAATTTAGAAGTTTGACAAGGCACTAGCCTCTTGGAGCGCGGTAAACTCGCCTCGAATCCCTTCCTAAAGGGCGTACTGGGGATTCGCGTCTAAGAACCTGCCAGCCTGGGTACGCTCACGCCGCCGCACGCCGTGGGCAGCCCGGAGGGCCGCCCGGCCATCAGCGGGCGCTGCGCAAGCGCTCCTCCGCCCGCCGTATCTTCGCGTCTTCGCGCTGCAGCCGCTCCGCCTCTAAATGTAGCCGCAGCAGATTGCTGATTTCGGCGCTGCACCGGCAGGCAGCCTGCACCGTCTCACTGGTCACCTCATGCTCCGTGACTCGATTCATCAGGCTTTCGAGCGTCTGCACAATCGTGCGCGCATTGAAAATCGTCGTCGTCTCGGCCGGCAGCACGGCGTCCGGCTTCGCCACCTGGCCATTCTCGCGGATCGTCGGCATCCTCGTCCTCCCGCTCGGTAATCAGTTGTTGGATCGCGGCCCGCGTGGCCCCCCCATGGAGCCAGCGTTGAAATCGGGCCAGCGCCGCCACGGCCTCGCGCACCCAGGGTTCGACCTCCGGGCGCAGCCAGTCGACCAGGTCGACCCACAAGATCTTGGCGATCGGCACCCCGGCCTCCTGGCGCCGCACCAGCACCGCCGGACAGCCGGGCCGGGCCAGGCGCCAGGCCTGGTGAATCCCCATGCCGTTCAGGTCCCCCGGCGCGCACAGGAAACGTTTCGTCCACAGCGTCTTGATCGAGCCGCCGTAGGCGTTCGGGCGCCCAAAGAAGCGTGCCTGGGCGCCGTGCGACACGAGCCCGGCCATGCGCGCCGCTTCGAGGAGTTGCGCCGGGGTCCAGCGGATCTGCCGGGCGCGGCCGTCACGGTAGCGCTCCACGATCGAGCGCACGTGGACCTCCGGGAAGAGCTCCTGCACGCGCTGCTTCCCCCGGCCTGGCGGCGCTGCGGCGTAGGTTGCCAGTACGGCCGCCACGACCTCGGGCGGGTAGTCGCGGGCGTTGGACGGCAGCCCCCGCTCGCGCAGGTAGCGCCCCACCTGCGTCTCGCTCACGCCCACCGCCTCGGCGATCTGCCAGCGAAACATCGTGCCGCGCAGACGCTCGACATGCGCCGCCTGCTCTGGCGTGAGGCGGCTGACGGGCCGGCGGCGGCGCTGGGCGCGACAGGCGGCGCAGTAGCGGGCTTTGGCCCGGGCGCGGCGGCTGGGCTTCTCCGACGTGGCGGGCGCCGTACCACAGGCGGCGCAGCGGCGGTCGGTGACAAATTCAGCCATACCCAACACTCCCGAGCGCGCGCTGGAGTTGCGTCCAGCGTCGGCTCATACAGGATTCGGTCACGCCCATCGCCTCCCCAATGGTCTTCAGCGTGTGCCCGTCCACCACGTGCCACACCAGCAGCCAGGCCTGGTCCCCCGACAGTTCGCGGCACAGGGCCTGCCAGTCCTGCGCCGCCGCCACCAGGGTCTCGGGCGTCACGTCCCCCACCGCTCGGGCAGGTGGCGCGGCGGCCAGCCTGCTAGTACGCCTCCGCGCGCCCTCCTGCCGGACGCGTGGATCGACCACATCGAGCGCCCGAAGATAGACGACGTCGAGGTTGAGCCAGGCGTCCGCCGCGTGCGCCAGCGCATAGCAGACCATCTCCGAGAGCCGGTCTTCAGCGTCCGCCCCGCACCACCCCTTCGCCCGCAGGTAGCGCTGCGCCCGCGTCCGGAACGCCAGCAGGTCGAAGGCCTCAGTTACGGCCATCGCCCGCCTCCTGCGCCGCCAGCGCCTCCCGTATTCGTCGCTCCAGGTCCGCCACCTCGTCCGGCGGCGCGTCCGCACGCGGAGACGCCCGCGCCGCCATCAAAACCTCCGGGGTACTCCCCCTAGAGCCTCACGGCTTAGGGGGTGGGGT
>ERZ1292644.419-Hain-H14-01um-R2-419-length-29976-cov-11_pt1 | contig 29976 bp, 36 predicted proteins | sample MGYA00564402_ERZ1292644 | MGnify/ENA primary metagenome ERZ1292644 (study PRJEB36523, sample SAMEA6512644) | groundwater metagenome | collected 2019-01-09 | study: AquaDiva: Metagenomics assemblies of 32 groundwater samples
TATTGCAGCGGCTGACAGGGAGGCCAGCGAGATGAGGAAGGATTCCATGTTTGTTTTTATTAGTTGTTGACTACAGTATATTCCTAAGTGCGATAGAAGTCAATAGTAGATTTTAAAAGAAGACTGGTGATAATGGGGGATTATGTTGAAAGCCCCTTAAAAATCCATGCAATAACCTCAATTGTCCATCCGTCTCCAAGCAAATCAGCCGCCTCATTACGTGTCAGATTCTTCGTATACCCTTCAGGAACTGTCTGACAGCGTTCTAGTTCAGTCTGAGTCATATATCTGACTCCTTTATCTAAATCGAAATCAGGGCTGTTGAAAATCAGCGTAGTGAAGCCTGTATCGCGGTATCTGTGAAGCATCTTCTCGGGGGTGGCTAATGGCCTGGAGTCAGAAACCAGTAAACACCTGGCCTTTTCCCTGTCCGTATACCCGTTTTCCAAAATATCTTGAAGCCTGATTTTCCTGTCCTTCGGCTGACTAATGCGCTTATTCCAGAAAATCGTCAACTCATCACCTGGAATATTAGTCCAGTACAGTCTGTCTCTCATCTGTGCCGAAACCAGTTCACTGTTTATCCTGACTGGGTCGCAATCCAGAATCTCGGAAATGGCAAAGGAGCTTTCGGAATCCATCAGCCCGACGTTTTCAAGCAAAAAATACTTCGGCTGACATTCTTTTAAAAGACGGACATATTCATAAAATAATTTGCTCTGATCCCCCTGTAGTGATTCCCTGTCTTTCATGGCACTGCTTAAATCCTGACACGGGCTACCGCCGATCAATAGATCGATTTTCGGTAATGCGGAAGCCCGGATTTTAGTCACATCGCCTAGTTGCACGGTATCGGGGAAATTAAATTGAGTTGTTTTTATCGCTATGGGTTTTATCTCCGAAGCGAAATATTTATTAACATGGATTCTGGCTCTCTTCAGAGCTAGCTGACCGCAGCTCATTCCATCGAAGAGGGATAAAACGTTCATGCCAGTGCCTTAACGGCGGTTACAAAATCACACTTCTGCATAGCCATCACAAACGCGATCACGTCCCCCCCCCTACCGCACGCCCCGAAGCAGTACCATGTATTGGTCTTGATGAATAACTGCATGGAAGGGGTCCGGTCGGCGTGAAACGGGCAGGTGAGCATCATAGCCCTGTTCGGCTCCAGCCCGTACCGCCTCACCGCTTCTTCGATAGGGAACGCCTTGGAGCGCGGAATATCCAGCTTGCCCGGGTTCTCGGACCAGCGTTTCCACCGCCACAATAAATCCGTCCAGTAACCACGCCCCGAAGCGTCCGGGGCATGAGACGTGCCTATTTTGTCCATCATCAGCCCGTACAGGTCTTCACGGAAGACCCCGAAAGCTTCCTGAAGGCAGACGGTGCGGCGGGGGAGTGAAGAGGCCCAGCGGTCGTGAGCGAGGGATTGGTGGAAGTCGGAGTCAGTCATAGAAGAAGAATTAAGCGCCAAATACTTCTTTTGCCATGTCTTTTACTGAAGTTTCGTTTTTACCTATCAATTTTTCAATTAAGGCGTCTCGGGTTGGGAAAAAAGAGTAACCACTAGTCCAATTTACTGGCTTGTCCCCCTGCGCTAAAGCATGGCCAAGGTGATATTGTCTTTCTTTATAGTAACCAATATACAGACCTGTAATTAACGCTGAAGACAGAGAATTATTTGACATAAACCAAACGGTGTCTCCTATGTTATATTCTATTGACTTAGGAAGATTCATAAAAATTAAAATTAAGAATTAATATGTTCACAAGTCCTAACGTCTGAGACCGGCGTAACCCTCATCTCACGGCCACATTGACAATGTGCCCAGTATTTTCCATAGATTAAGGCACAGAACACAGTCCATTTATACCACCACAAATCACACCACTGGCAATGAAATTCAACTTTCAGGCACATGAGATTTTATGGCTAAAATCTGATAAAGGGTTCCCCTGCCGCGATTGGTTGGTAAAATGATCAGCTCTTTTCCCGCCTTTGCGCATAACTCATGTATCACCTCGACCGCATCGGCCAGAATATATTTCTGATTCCCCTTGTGTTTCGGAAAATAATACTGAGTATAAAGTTCGGAGGCCATAACCGGACCCTCTTTTTCTATGGTGGCCATTAGTTGTTCCGCCAGACTGCTACCAGACCGCATGTTCAGAAAATGAACGAAGTGACCGGAGTAATAATCGGTCACTGCAATTGACTGCCTTAAACTTTCCTCGCTGATTTGCATAGTGGTTGCGTTCTGAACATGGAAAACCAAAGACTGCTTTAGTGCCTTCCATGAGCGGTTAGCCTGTTCATCGCGTATGGAACCAATGGTATAGGCAGGCATATCAATGGCGATATTCAGGCAACTTTTCTTATACTCAAGATAAACTTTTAGACAATCGCGCGTGAGAGTGTATTTTTTGTTACCGTCTTTCTCTATATCAGTACGTACCGCTGTACGGTTATAAATCTCCCTGAGATTAGCCACGATCCATACCTTCTCATCGGTAGCTTCTTTGAACTGCTGTTCCGTTTCCTCGATAGAGCGTTCATCCTTCCTTATATCATCCGGCATACACACCATTAGCCGGCGAGCATACCCCAGCTCAAAGAACCGGCGAAACACGGCCTGACCTTCATCGGTATCAATCGCGCCGTAAAGCATAGCCAGATATGGAACCGCGCCCATAGTCTTAACCGCCTTGTTTCCCTGGATGATCTTAGGATCGAAGTTGCCTCCGTCGTATGTTTCCTTAAAGATGGTCAGTAAATCGAACGCCGAACCACCCTGCTTGATCCTGTACATCGTGTCGTATATCTCCGCGTCCCTCCATACAATCGCGCCGAACTTCGCCTTCACCATCGCATTATGCAACGCAGTCACACCCTCCGGGGTGGCATTGGACTTCACTAAGGGGAATAGAGAACGCGGCATTTTATTCTCAACCCACTCGGACTTGCTTCCCTTAGTTATGTTTTCCGCGACGGCAAGGCGGTCGATTCTATTTTTCTCATCCTCAACAAATGAGCGTTCCCGGGCTTCCTGATCTTCAAAGAAGAACGGCATCAGCTTTTCCATTGCCAGCCGCGTGCGGTCCTTGCCGGTGCCTGATGGGGCGAGATTGAGTATATAGATGTTCGGGTAGGTCTCAAAATCCAGTACTTCAATCTTCACACGATTGGCACAGAGCATACGGGAAATATGCCACTGAAACAGAAGGAATGCACTATCAAAAGGGATGTTTTCCATTTTAAGGAAATAGTTTTCCAATACATCTTTTGAGAACGCGGGGATTTTAGTTTTATCAAGCATTTTTAAAAGCTTACAGCTGCCCTCCATCCCACGGCAAAGCGAGATCGTCTTGCGACAGGAGGGCATGTGTAAAGTTTCAAAAATAAAACGATCATAAGTTTTGCCGTGGTTAATTATCCTAATAATACACCAAAAAAATAGAAAAGAAAGTATATTCCGTTTACTAAAATGTTATTTGGCGTGTCATATAAAAAGATCCTAAAACTTATTATAACATGTGTTTTACCCCCCGACAACCCCCTAAACAATATTGACAAAAGTAACGCTTTGTAAGTATATACGTTCCAACCCCCACATTTGGGTAGTTAAATGGGGCGTAAAGGAAAAACCTCTATATATACTCTATAAATATATATTATTTATTATATTATTTATATATACTCCCCATACTCCCCATACTTTTTATCAAAATCTTTTTGTAGTGTTTTAAACTAACTTAGGTGTGGGGAATGAAAACGTGGGGAGTAAGGGGGGTAAACGGTAAGGAGGGTGGTAATTTTCATATTTTCTTGTATCTGTCAACTCCCTTTATTTGCTTTTCTATAAAGGTTTGCTAAACTACAAACCACTAACATGTCAACTGTGAACTATTTTTTACTCATCATCGTTTTTTTCCTCACCGGCTGTTCCGCGCCGCCGAATTATTACACCGAGGCCGAGGAGTGCAGGGATCAGGGCATGGAAGCGGTGGCACAGTGGGACAGGGCGGTAGGGGTAACGAAAGTCACTTGCGTGGAAAAAAACGAGGTGGTAGAGTGAGGCCATGAACTTTCTTGCCGGCTTTCTTTCCGGGGTGATACTGACGCTAGGAACGCTGTTTTATCTGGTCAGGCTGTCGGTACTAGCTGAAAAGGCCGAAAACCCTGTCACGGGCTTAAAAAGGGCACAGGCTAAGGCGCTGATATTCGAACCTCCGTCCGATGTTGAGGTCGCGAGGAAGGAGTACATCGCAAAGAGGGCTACAATAGTGGAGTCTATCCCGTTAGTTGATTTGTATGATTAATGATATCCTATGCAAGGACGGGCGCTGGCACGCGTACGAAAACATAATCGAGGATACGCCGGATCTGATACTCGAGCAGTGTGTTGCGTGCGGTCACAAGATACAGTTCAATAAAGTCGAAGGCAGGATTGATAATGAGAGATACCTAAAGACGCATATGTTGTGGTTTGTACAGCCAAATCACCCGCAGTATCAGAGGTATTACGGGCAACAGAAACCGAATATCCCGAAACACGGTAAGGCGTTGGCGGCGGACAATCAGAGGGATATGAACGAGATTATCAAGGAGGAAAAAAAATTCGCCAAGACGCAATATTACACCTGATATGTTAAAATTTCCTGTTTGTATGTCGTGGGCGGAGCACAAGTGGATGACAATAAAAGCGTGGGGGAGCATGGAGGGGCACCGGCAGTGCTTACGATGCGGGCAGAATTGGGTGGAGAAACTAGAGAAGGATGACAGGTTTACACTGAAGGGTTACACGTCGAAGACAAGGGCTATGAAAGATGATTTTATACAGCGTTCGTTTCAGCCGAAAAGAGTTTTAAAAATAAATTCTTACGATGACCTTAAGCGTGGCGCGGGGCAAATCATCTCAAGGTAAACTGATACTTTGTTTTCAGTGCCGTGCGGAACTGAGTGGGAAGATCCGCAAATTTCTGTATTGTCGGGGGTGTGACAGGGCTGTGAAGACCGCGCCGAAGGCGATTTATAAAGGCTCCGGGTTTACGGGGGCCGCTAAGAAATCTTGATGGCTAATCTTCTTCAAAAGAAGCTGGCGCGTGAGCTGATAAAGGACATGCAGCCAGGGGTGGTTCCAAGAGAAGCGAAAGTATTATTACAACAGGTCGGTTACAGTCGGTCTATTGCTACAGATCAGCCCGGGAGGACGATCGAAGGGATTGGTGTTCAACAGGAACTAAAAAAGCTTGGCTTCTCTGTTGACGAGGCTGATTCTCGTGTTGGATTCTTACTTAACAACGCGGAAGAAGAGCCGACCAGCCTGAAGGCTGCGGATATGATTTACAAGCGTCTTGGGGCGTATGCGCCAGACAAGCACGAGACCAAAACACTGAATGTGAACGTTGAGATGACCCCCCGTTTGCTGGCGCTAAAAGATGAGATGAAGCTGAAATTTCTTCAAGCTATAGAAGATGGAGATTGAGGATATTTCAATCATCGCGTGGCTTCAGAACAACGCTATCAAGAACGAAAAGGGAGAGGTATTGGATTTTAAAGAACATCGGTTTTTAGTCGATATTTACGACGATGACGCTCCTAATCTTTGCGTGATGAAGGCCGCCCAAGTCGGGCTTTCGACGTGTGAGGTGCTACGGATGTTTTGGCGTGCCAAGACGCACAAGATGGACGTGATTTACACACTTCCGACTCAGCAGGACGTGCAGACGTTCGTGGGCGGCAAGGTGAACCGGATCATCGCGCAGAACCAGATTTTACAGTCCTACACCAAGGACAAGGACACTATCGAGCAGAAACAGGTGGGTAATTCCATGATTTATTTCAGGGGAACTTTTACCGAGAAGGAAGCGATAATGGTGACAGCGGACTGGCTGATTCACGACGAAAAAGACTCCAGTGATCAGGGCGTTGTAGATGCTTACCAGGCGCGTCTCCAGCACTCGAAATACAAGTGGCTTCACACGTTCAGCCACCCGAGTGTCCCCGGCCACGGAGTTGATAGAGAGTGGCAATTATCTGACCAGAAGCATTGGTTCGTAAAATGCACAGCGTGTGCGAAGGAACAGTTCTTAGAGTGGCCTGAGTCGATTGATGTAAAGGCGAAAATTTTTGTCTGTAAGCACTGCAAAAGTCCTCTGGAGAATCGTCGGAGGGGGCGATGGGTTGCGAAGTACAAGGGCCGGAAATATTCGGGCTACTGGGTGAATCTGATGATGTGTCCATGGGTGACGGCAGGTGAGATAGTAGACAAGTACAACTCTAGCACAATCGAGTTTTTTTATAACAAGGTGCTTGGTTTGCCGTATGAAGGTGAGGGCAACACCATGCCTAAACACGTGATCCAGCGGTGTATTCAGGACACGCCTAACTCGCAGGAAAATGTCGTGATAGGTGCCGACTCCGGGCTGATCAAGCACTGGGTGGCCGGGAATAGGGAGGGGATTTTCGCTTACGGCAAGACCGAGACGTGGGACGACATACGGGCGATGCTCAACCGTTATCCGCGCTCTATTGCGGTGCTGGACGCCCTTCCTGATCTTACTGCGCCGCGTGAGTTGCGTCAGGAGTATCCCGGGCGCGTTTACCTGGCGAACTTCACCAGGGATCGCAAGACGATGCAGTTGGTGAGGTGGGGCAAGGGGAAAGAGGAGGGGAGCTTGCTGATTGACCGACATCGGGCGATCCAATTTCTTGTAGACGAGTTTCATAAAGGGTACACAACGCTACATGGCAGGGCTGATGAGTGGGAAGATTACATCAAACACTGGCAAAACATTTACCGTGTGAAGGAGCTTGATGACATGGATCGTCCGGTGTTTGAGTGGAAAAAGAAAAACACGGAAGATCACTGGGTCATGGCCTCTACGTTGTGGCGCGTAGGGGTGAGCCGTTTTGGTGAATCCAAGATAGTGAGAAGTGGTGCGGAACTGCCTGGTAATGGTGTAGAAATCGGGTTTGACGAACGCGCGCCGTTACCCGATCCGAAGAAACTTTTTCAGTTTGAAGATAATTCCTTTGACTGGCGCGGATGATGTGGTATCTTTCAGATAGCCTCGCGGATAATCCCCGGTACCATGGCCAGTACGGACGGATACTACTCTTTGTTCGCGGACGTCAATAAACTTCACAAGAATGAAGATAATGAAGAGGGTGTTATTTCGCTGAGAACTCCAGAGCTCGATCTCAAGGTTGAAGATGAGGAACTTTTGAAGCTGAAGAAACAGTGGGAAACCAGATGGTCCGTTTACGTGGGCAGGATCGAGGAAGCGCAGAAAGAGAATGAAAAGTACTGGAAGGGTAAGCATTTCACCGAGGTGGAGATGGAGAAGCGGCCGTTAATTGACAATCGTATCTTCTCTTCCCTTGAGACGTTTCTTCCGATCATCACCAAGCAGAACCCCGAGCCGCAGGTGACTGGGGACAACTCAGAACAGGGGGAAGCACTAGCTGACAAGGTGCGCAAGATGCTTTCGTATCAGGCAGATATTCAGAAACTTAAACTCAAGCTTAAAAAGATGACCCGCATGTGGGCGCTCTACATGCTGGGGTGTGTGAAGGTGGGCTGGGATAGGATTGAAGACGACATTAAGACTGTCGTTGTCAGGACGCAAAAGCTGGTGCTTGATCCTGACGCCACGATTGATGAAGACGGTTACACTGGTGAGTACATCGGGGAATATCGCAGGGATAAAGCCTCTCTTCTGGTCGTACGTTTTCCCTCAAAGAAGGCCATTATTGAGAAGGAAGTGGACAAAAAGATGGGCACTGAGGTTCAGTACATGGAGTGGTGGACGAATGACTATATGTTCTGGACGCTTAAGAACGAGGTTTTGGGCAAGGCGCGTAATCCGCACTGGAACTATGATAAGGACATTGAGAGCACGGATCAGTACGGGCAGATCATGAGTCAGTCTGTAACCGGGAAAAATCACTTTACGGTTCCCCAGAAGCCGTATGTGTTTTTATCCGTTTTCAATGTGGGTCTTCACCCCTATGATGACACGTCGATGATTCAGCAGAATTTGGCGTTGCAAGATCTGATCAACAAACGGATGCGTCAGATTGACCGGAACGTGGACGGGATGAATGGCGGGGTGGTGATCTCGGGGGATGTGTTCAGTGCGGAGCAGGCTAGTCAGATCACCGATGCTTTACGTAAAGGGGCTGCTATTTTAGTCCCAGGAGGTGATGTTAACACGGCGTACAAGCGCGAGACGGGTACGCCACTACCTGGGGACGTGTTCAATAATTTACTGGATGCCCGTAACGAAGTTGATAATATTTTTGGTACGCACGCCGCTACGCGTGGCGAGAGGCAGGGGCCGGAGACGGCAACGGGAAAGTTGCTGCTCAAAGGCGGGGATGAATCCAGGGCTGGGATGATTACGGATTATATCGAGCAGGTGGCCGATAAAGTGTTCAACTGGTGGGTACAACTGATGTACGTTTATTATGATGAAGCTCACGTGGCGTCGATTCTTGGCGAAGAAAAAACGAAGGAGTATATCACTCTGCAAAAGGATGAATTTCAGGGTAAATTACTGATTAGTGTCAGGGAGGGGTCGCTAGTGCCGAAAGACCCTCTGATCAAACGTGAGGAAGCGTTACAGTTGTGGAGTGCGGGGGCGATCGGGCCGATAGAATTATACGAAAAGCTGGACTTTCCAAATCCGCGTAAGTCAGCGGAACAACTGTTTATGTGGCAAACCAACCCTGCCTCGTTATTTCCGAACCTTGCTCCGCCAATGCCCGTTGATCCCGGCATGCCTCCGCCTGTTGGAAATATAGTTTGATAATTGAAATTATCTTGCTATAGTAAAATTGTTCTTTCAAAAATAGTTCGACCTCGCGGCCTGTTAGATGATTTCCTTAAGGGTTATCTGACCGGAATCTTCCCGCGAGGTCGATTTCGGCTATAGCCCTTAAGAAAGCCATTTAATGGCCTATGTTCAGTCGTCTCGGTACGACTTAAAAATTTACCTGCGTAAACAATATTTTTATGGCAGATTCAACGCCCGCGGCTTCTCAAGCAGAGGCCATGAAGGGCATGTTCGACGGATTTCCTATGGAGGGTGAACCTCTAGGGGAAGCGGCACCTGCGCCGACCGAATCGTCACCGGAAAAGACGGATGCGAAGGAGACTCCACCCGTCACGGAGGATAAACCAGAGCTGGAAGCGAAAGCCGAAGTTCCACAGGACGAGAAACCACTTCCTTTCCATGAGCATCCCCGCTGGAAAAAGCAGATAGAGGAAAAGCGCCAGCTGGAGGATACGGTGAAAGGTCTGAACGATCGCCTGTCTCAATTTGAGAAAGAGCGTTCCGAAGCCGAAGCCCGTCAGATTCCCCAGGAATGGATCGATTTATATGGCGATAATCCGGAGTCATGGGAGAAGTTTCGTCAGCTCAATCAGAAACTCAACGCCCGAGAGGTGAAGCCCGAAGTCAAAGAAGCCCCGAAGTACGACGCTTCGTGGGTGGAAGGACAATTACAGGAGCTTACCGATGAAGGTTTGAAATATGAACGCAACGAGCTGCTCACAGTGATGAAGGAGTACATGCCGACCGATTCACAGGGGAACATCGACTTCCGAAAGGGTGTAGCTTTGCTTGGTAGGTTTAAAGAAGTTGAAAAACTTAAATCTACTGATCACGCTAAGGCCCGTAAGGAGGTCGCAGCCTCCGTGACTTCTAGTAAGTCCGGAGACAAAACCGTACAGCCGCTTACACCCGAACAATTGAGGAAACTCGACTGGCGTGATGCGGCAAGGTATGGAACTTAGATTTATATACTAACTTTACTATTATGGCATTCTCAGATCGTGTAGCCACTACGACGAAAACGGCCTTGGCTCCTAAGCTGGTGGACACAGTGCTCAATAGCAATGTGCTCACTTCTATGGTGCTCAATAAGCCTAAGAAATGGAGTGGTAATCAGATGCTTTTCCCGATTAAATATCAGAATGGTGTTTCGGGAGGTTCTTTTGCAGGAACCGATACATTTGATACCACAGCTTCCAATCGTCGTGTTAATTTGACGTTCAACGCCAAATTCTACGAAAAATCTGTCGTGCTTCCGTTTACGGAAGTTGACGCTAACAACACCGAAGACGGTGTGCTCGATTTGGTTGGTACTGAGTTCGCTATGGCGGCTCAGGAAATGGCTGATGAGCTTGGAACGGTTTTTTACTCCGATGGGACGGGAAATTCCTCCAAAGATTTCCTCGGCCTGAAGGCGATTGACGATGACGGTACGGATGCGGGGACTTATGGCTCCCTCAGCCGGACGACCTACACAACCCTGAAGTCCACGGTGACCGCTTCCAGCGGGACACTTACGCTTGCCAAGATGGCAACGCTTTACAACGCCGTTTCCTCGGGTCAGCAAAAACCCAATCTAGCGGTTTGTCCCGAAGCAGTCTTCTCTTTTTACGAACAGTTACTTCAGCCCATGGAACGCATCCAGCAGGTCACTACTCCTTCAAAGGGTAAGGGCATGATGGGTGAAGCTGGGTTTACATCCCTCATGTATAAGGGTGTCCCTGTTATCGCGGATGAAAAAGCTACCGCTGAGACCCTTTTCTTCCTGAACATGGATTTCATTGATTTCTATGCTCTTCCCTCGAAGAACTACGAAGCCATTCCTTACGGCAAGAGTTCCGAGGTGGTTGGAAACGACTATGATGGACTGAAGGGCTATGGATTCTCATGGTCGGGCTGGGTGCGTCCTACCAACGCCTACATGGGCATCGGGCACATCGTGCTCGGCGGGGAACTTCTCTCCGCTAATCCCAAGAGACATGGAAAACTCACGGGCATCACGGGCGTCTGATTTTACTCCCTAACTTAAAAAAACTATGCCTCTCTCTCTTCGAAATTACGAACCAGCCATCCAGCAGGGAGCAGCTATCGACGTTGCCATTGACTTGACCGATATAAATGACGCCAGTGGAAACGAAGTCATTGAAATTGACGGAGTTGCTTCGGCGGTCAACTATCTCGCTGTCGGTAACTCGGCAACCGGTAATCCCGCCCTGTTGGTTTCCCGTGGTGATGACACCAACATCGGTTTGGATATTGACGGCAAAGGTACCGGGGTTGTGAAAGTCGGTATGGTCACAACTAGTGGTGGTGTTCGCTGGAAAAGAAGTGTTCTTGCTTCCTCCGGCAATACGACAATGACATCCGCGATGAGCGGCTCGATCATGTTGATCGATGGCGCGGGAGTCGATTACACGCTACCCGCTATCGGAACGGGCGACGTCGGTATGGAGTTCTGGTTCGTAACGACCGTCACAGGAGACGGTACAAACCAAACCATTACTGCCGGTGCCGCTGATCTGCTAACCGGTGGTGCGGTCATAATGTCTACTGGCGCCGGTATCGAAAATGATGCTTTTTCTCCCGACGTTACTGACGATCTCATTATCACGATGAACGGCACGACCACGGGAGGCATTATTGGATCAACAATTCACGTTATCGCAATATCTGCAACCCGTTGGTATGTTGACGCTACTTTGATCGGGAGCGGAACCATTACTACCCCGTTCTCTTGATCTTTATTTATTTAACTAACTTACTATGACAAATTTCTCTTCTGCCGCTCAGGGCTTCGGGTCGAACCCGTACCAGGCGAATGAAACTGCTGCTTCGATGGGTGTTGGAGCTCTGGCAGTCTCAAGCGATGGCCGGAAGTTCCGGTACACCCTTGCGGGCGGTACGTCACTTGTGGTCGGGAAGCTTCAGCAGTGTCCTGCCGAAATCACTGACCATCAGGGCCTGACGGCTGCCGCTACTGCGATCGACGCCCGTGTTAGTGTATTCACTCTTGGTGCAACACTCGCCTCAGTGGATCAGTATGCCGGAGGCTTGCTGATTGTCACCATTACACCAGGTGTCGGTTACTCCTATGGTGTCAGCGGTCATGCCGCTGTCGCTGCCAGCGGGTCGATGACCTGCAATCTGAGTGATCCCGTTCAGGTGGCTCTCACTTCCACCTCACGTCTCGATCTTGTGCTCAATCCTTGGTCTGGCGTGATCGTTCATCCGACCACCAAAACAGGCGTTCCTGTTGGTGTGGCAATTGACGTGGTGACTAACGCCAAATACGGCTGGATTCAGTCCGGCGGTGCGGTTGGCTGTCTTTCGGACGGTGCTACTGCGGTTGGTGCTTTTGTCAGCCCCTCGACTGGGGTGGCTGGTTCAATTATCGATGCCACACATGCATCTGAATCCACGGTTGGCAACGCCATTACAGGTATTGCTGATACAGATTATGGCGCGATCTATCTCACGATTGATTGACCATTAAGTCAATGTCTTTTCCCTGCTTCCAGTCTTGGAGGCAGGACTAAGGACATTAAGGGTGCATAAAACTTAGTTCCAATTCACCCGAGGAACTTAATATAATTTGTATGGTTGCTGATATTGTAAAACCTGTTTTATTCACTAACTGGACTTCGGAGGATTTCACGTATTCCTTTGACGGCGCACCATGGCATTTTAAGGCCGGGTCTTCAATATATTTAGAGGAACCGAAAGCTGAACATTTTGCCAAACATTTGGTTGATCGTGAACTTCATAAAAAAGGCCTGCAAGTCAATTTTCAGGGCAGGACTGAGATGGTTCAACGCTGTTTCGGTCATGTCGCGGAAGAAAAACTGGTCGGGCCCGAAATAGAAACACAGCTTATGAATCTGAATAATCCGCTTCCTGTGGCCGAAAGCAAAGCGGAGCCGCAGGAAGAGGAGTTTCCGGATTTAAAGCCTGTGGAAATAGCTGCTGAAAGTGACAGATTTTGTAATTTTTGTACTTCAAAAGGCGGTCGTCACTTAAAGGTATGTACTAAAACTTAATCAATAATTTATGGCAAATATTGTAAAGCCCACAGCGAGTATTAATACTCCAGCGATTGCTTCTGCTGCTACAGCACTGGCAGCTAACACTTCGCGACAGGGCTGGTTTTTGCAGAACCTTGGAACGAACGCACTTTTTGTTCTGCTGGGCACTGGTGCATCCACAACCGTGTTTCATACGATTCTGGAGCCAGGTATTGGGAATGATGACGGAAAAGGGGCGGCGGTTTCACAGACAGAGGGGGTCGTTTTCACGGGGGCAATTACGATTGCAGGTACATCCCCGCGTTACACGGTGACTGAGATGTAGATTTTCTAATTAATTTCAAATGCGATTACATAGACCTGCTTTCTCAGGAGGGACGATATCTGGAAGTCTTACAGTTACCGGGAGTCTTACCGTTAACGGAAATTTTACTTTTGGTGACGCTGCTACTGATACCCTGACCGTCGAGGGGATACAGATCATCGATAACACCGATCCCGAGGCGTTTTTGGTACGTAAGAACGCGGACGCAGGGGATATTTTCCTTGTGGATACGACCAATAGTGATGTGCAGACGGTAACGATTACACCTTTTACGACCGATGCATCTTCGCTCGGTACAAGTTTGTTAAATTTTAGCGATCTGTTTCTGGATTTGGGGGCGGTTATTAATTTTGATAGTGGGGATGTCACCATAACTCATGCTACCGATTTGCTTACCGTGGCAGGAGGAGTTTTGCAGTTATCAAGTAATCTAAAAGTAACAGGAAGTGATTTAACGACTACTGCCAATGCTGGTGTCTTCGAATTTGCTTCTGCTAATGTGCGGATTTGGGCCTTAGGGTCTAGTACGATTTTGCGAGATAATGGAATACAATTTGTAGTTGCTGAATCGGATTTTGGTAATTCAATTACCGCTCTGGGAGTTACTTCTGCCGGTGTTGTGAATGTTGGGGGATCTTCACTAAGTCCTACTACTACTGATACGTCAGCACTTGGCACTACAGCACTCATGTGGTCAGACCTGTTTCTTGCTTCAGGCGGAGTTATCAATTTTGATAACGGGGATGTAACACTGACTCATGCCGCAAACGCCCTCACGTTTGCCGGACAGGAAAGTATAACGGTGACTCAGGCTGTTGCGACAACAGGCTCGCCTACTGCATTAACAATAACAGGCGGGGCACATACGACCTTAACGGCTTCCACTGAAGCGATAGATGCGAATTTTAACCTTGCCCGTACAGTTCAGTTCGCCACAGGAGCTTTAACAACTCAAAGGGCAGTGAGTATTTCTGCTCCTACTTATGGTTTTGTCGGAGCTTCAACAATTACCAATGCCGCTACTGTTCATATTGATGCTCCGAGTGCCGGTACAAATGCAACAATCACCGGTAGTTTTGGTTTATGGGTTGCAAGCACCGGGCCTACATTAGCATCGGTTGCAGGTTTGCTTTATCATCCTATTCTTGTTGCAAGTAATACTTTGACGATTACCGGGACTACCCAGGTAACCTCCACAGGCCCTGCGCAAATTCGCATCGGTACATTAACCATAACGGATGCGAGCGCTATAACAGTCAACACCGCATCAGGGTTATATATTGCAGCGGCCCCAGTGGCCGCCGGGTCGGTAACGATTTCGAATTCTTATGCTATGTGGATTGATAGCGGAGAATTGCGATTAGATGGTCGGTTAAGACAGCAGGCATGGACGGCAGCGACACAGGTAGCGGTAACGGCACGGGGATTTGCCCACTCAATAGAGGCGGCAACACAAAATTTTTCAAATGCTTCTAGCACAATTGCAATAGGGGCAACAGTTACCCATAGCGTTGCAACATTTACGGGTGATAATGCGACGCTTACGTTTACAAATGCTGCCACACTTTATATTGCGGACGTACCTGTTGCTTCTACAAATGTTGCCTTTACTAATCCGGCTTATTCTCTTTGGATTGACGCCGGACTTCCGAGAATTGATTCAACGACGGCAAATGGGACTACTGCTTGTGTTTTAACTGCAACTTCTGGCCCCGCCGCAGCCCAGACCGCTGTACAAGAATGGCTTACTGTAAGTATAAATGGAACAACAAGATTTATACCTTGCTGGTGATAAATTCATCTAGTTTATTTTTTAAAAGCCATAGCCATGAAGTTATTACTCTCAGATCGTATCATTCTCAATTTTACAGATTTACTCCCTAAAAAGGGTAAATTTGAAGAAATGGTTGCTGTCGAGGATATCGCGAAGAAAGTGAAACTTACTCAGGAAGATTTCAAAAAATATAACATTAGAACTAATGAGAATGGAGCGATAGTATGCGACAGCACCGAGGAAGAATTTGATTACGAATTTACGGAACTGGAGTTGGCGGCAATCAAAAAAGCGTTGAAAAATGCGGAGGAAAAAGGAGAGTTATTCCGTGATTATTTACATCTTTACAGACTGTTCAATGCCTAGTATCAAAGGCCCGATAACATTCACGGCCAACGAAGAGATACCGAAAGAATTACAGAATGCTTTCAAAGACAGTGGGGTGAAACTCCCGTTTGATCCAGTGGCTTGCAATATGGATTACAGTAACACCAAAATTGACAATTGGTTCAGAGTAAAAAAAGCCTCCGATAAATATAAATTTAACCGTTCCCCTAAAGGATGGATAAAAGAATAGATATTAACCTCGTAGAACGTATGGCAATTGTTGAAACTTCTCAGCAGAATATGGAGGCGAATATTGAAGGAATTAAGACAGATATTAAAGAGCTATTCGGTAAGATTGAAGGGGTTAATATCAAGCTTGCTATAGCTACAGGGGTGATTATTGCTACTCAATTTATTTTACAGTTTTTAGGTTTTAAAATGGCTGTTGCTTTTGATCTTTTATGAGATTATTGAAACCGATAAAACACGGGGCAGATGAGGCAACACTAAAAAGCAATGAGCTTTCAAGGGTTATTCAGGAAAAGACGAAAGAATTAAATTTATTGAAGAATAATTACAATGAAAATCGGTTGTTGTTCGAGCAGGAGTTAAAAGCATTCAGTTTTTTTGCGGCGAACGAAAAAAACAGACTGTCAGGCGAAATACAGACTCTTGAAATAAAAAGGGCTGAATTGATGAAGCCACTGGATTCTGTCAAGGAGGGGCTAGAACGGGAAAGACTACAGCTGAACGAAATAAAAGCAAAAACCAAGACTGAATTTGACATTTGGGGACAGAGGCTGGTTAACAGGGAAGCCGTAATTGATGAGAGGGAAAAGCAGTTAACAAATTCAAGTGAGGAATTTTCTGGATTGGAGAAGCTCATAGAAGAGAATAAAAAGTTGCTTGATGGGTTATCGGTACGGAAAGCGACACTTTTATCTGAAATTGATGTTCTTTCCGGTGAATTAAATGTGTTGCAGGAGAAGTTCGGGAAACTTGAGGGTGTGCATAAAGAGAAAATTCAGGTCGGGCTTAAAGAACAGGAGGAATTACGGATTGAAGTTGCTAAACTTGAAAAACGCCGCGTTGCAGCATTACTACCTATAGACAAGTTAAGAGAAGAAGTTTTGACGATGAAAGCAGTGGCCAGCCGGGAGTTTTCAGATTTAGCATTGCAGCGTGAGGTTTTAACGAAGGATTGCAGGATGCTTCAAGAAAGGACAGAAGAAATGAAACGTTCTGAATGTATTTATAATAGTCTCTTGCAAAAGACCGAGCTGTTTAAAAAAGATCATCAGGTTTTACTCAGCAGACAGAGAGAAGAAATTTCTGAAGGGGAACTCCACCTACAAGAGGTATCCAAACAGGTAAGGGGCATGGAAGAACGAAGACTTGAAGCCATGAAACCCGTGGAAGATTTAAGGAGGGCCGCAAAGGCCATTAAGGAAAAACTGGAAGGCGAATTATATTGTAAAGAAAAAGAACTTTTAACCTTGTCGGATACTTTGAGTGTTAAACAGGGCGATTTGGTTGTTGAATGGAAGAATCTGCAAAAAGCCAAGGAGGAATTTAATCAGTCTAATGATCAGCTTGAAAGCAAGCGTGTTGTTTTTCGTGAAAAAGAAAACGAGCTGGTTGATAGATTGGCTGTATTAAGCCGCGAAGAGGAATTATTTGAAAAAAGATGTAAAAAATATAAGACGATCTCTGAAACAAGAGAGCGAGAGCTTGAAGATCGCAAACGTTCTCTTGAAGTTCTGAGGGAACAGTTTTTGAGAGAGCGGGGAAAAATAAATCTTGAAAGATTGCATCTTCAGTCGGCTCAACAGGCTCTTAAATCCGATTACGATTACGCCAGATCACATAACTTTTTAAACTGTGCCAGTAGCAAAAATTGATGACAACAGGGTAAGAACCGTGCTTGGCTGGGATGACACCAATAGTGTCACCGAGCCTTTACAGGTCGCAACGGCCAGCGGGAGGTTATTGCTGGATTTATCTGTAGTTACATCGACAACTCCAGGTGCCCTGACTGCCGAATATGATGACAATCGTGTTCCTGTGGCTTATGCGGTTACTGATGATGCTAACGAGACTATTACGCCACTGATGATTGATGCCCGTAATGGTGTAATTTTTATAGATTTAGTAAATGATTAAATAATTATGGCTAACGCTAAAAGAGACGATAATAGAATACCGGTACTGATGGCAGTTACCGATGACGGAAACGCCACCCCTACGCGTTTACTTGTTGATCCTACATCTAAGCGCCTGAAGTGCGTGGCGGTGGGGGTGACTGGTTATACCGGGTACACGGGTTATACAGGCTATACTGGCCCGACGGGTTACACGGGTTATACAGGCTATACTGGAGCGGCTTCCACCGTAACAGGCCCGACGGGTTACACGGGTTATACAGGCTATACTGGAGCGGCTTCCACCGTAACAGGCCCGACGGGTTACACGGGTTATACAGGCTATACTGGAGCGACCGGCTATACTGGTTACACAGGAGCGGCTTCCACCGTAACAGGCCCTACTGGTTACACGGGTTATACAGGGTATACAGGAGCGGTTGGTACTGTAGCGCCACTAGTGATTCATGCTACAAAATTTGAGAATACGGCCAGTGGTGGAGCTTGGGACAGGGCTGTTCAGAATTCAGGAACTACTCTACAAAATTCGGGCGGTGTAAATCTGGCGACAGGTGCAACGGCAAATTCAAAGGCAGAACTTGGGACTAGAAGTTTAGATAGTGATTCTAATTTTTACAATTTTGATCCTGTTGTTTCTTATATAATCCATTTAACGCCGAGTGGGACAGATCATGATGCTTATTTCGGAACGTCCGCTTTAACTGCTGATGGAACGACTGGTATTACGACTCTTACACGGGCACACATGGGTTTTCATATTGAACGGGCTGCTTCAGGGGTAGTAACAACGGAAGCTACAAATGCCAATGGAACAACAGAAACAGTAACGGATGTTGGCGTTGATCCGACTGATTCAACTAAAGCTTTAGTAGCTGTTGAAGATACCGGCGTGAATATAAAATATTATATTAATGGTACATTAGAAGCTACCCATACGACCAATCTACCGGCGACTTTAACACAAGGGTATTTTCTCTGGACGGCGGTTTCTAATTTAAATGTGGCCACCTCTACTACCTATATGCTTTCTTCTGCTTCATTAGTTTATAACGCATTGTAAAATGTCAGAAACGATTATTAAATTCGGATGGGGATGTGAATGTTGTGGTTATTCACAGGATTTTCCTATGACACAGGAAAATTCCGACATACATTTTAATATGTCAAAAAGATTTCCGTTAAATTCAGTCAAAGAAAATAATTGTCCGGCATGTCTGCTTAAAAAATGCGAAGGTTCAGATTGTTGTATTATTAAGGCCGATTCTTCCGAAAAATGTAAAACGGCAGTCAGAATTATGGGTGAGGAAGAAGTTGATGAATTAATATGGCACGATGGAACAATGAAAACATTAGAGAGTGCGGGCAAAGACGACGAAAAACGATTAACAAATGCTAAAGAGATTGCCAATAAAAATGAGTCTGATGAAGCTGTACGCGAGGGAAGATCACCGAATTATGAAAAAATCATTATACCCGATGTAAAAATACCCGTGCGCAAAATATTAACAGAAGAAGAAAAACAATCTATGAAACAGCAAATCCGTGATGATATTGTGAAATTTTCTTTTTATGGTTTTGTATTATGAATTTTTCAGTATGTCTTATAGCAAAGAATGAATCTAAAACACTTCCAAGGCTTGTAAAGAGTTTGGGGGAATTTCAAAAACGAGGAGGAGAAATTTTGTTTTTAGACACGGGGAGCATAGATGACACTGCGGAGATCGCACGGGGACTGGGTTGTCAGGTTTTTGAGGTGGGCGATATGTTCAGGCAGAAGATCGGCAAAGTAGCCAGTCAGATTAATAAACGCTTCGGTGATAATTCCGAGGAACCGATTGTCGCCAAAGAGGATGAACTTTTCAATTATTCAGCGGCACGGAATTTCATAGCGGAAAAGGCTTTAAACGACATGATCTGTATGCCAGATTGCGATGAAGTTTACACGAAATTCAATCTGGATGCAGTCTGCAAACTGATTGAGGAAGGCGCACAGCAGCTGGAATATTCATTTGTCTACAATCATGACGAGTACGGAAAACCTCTGATCCAGTTTACCCATTGCAAGTTTTACAATCGTAAAAAATTACAATGGACAGGCATCATCCATGAAATTTTAAAAGGTGAAGCAAAAAGAGTTTTCACTGACGAAATTGTTTTAGAGCATTATCAGGAGTCAAAAGACAGGTCAGGGTACTTAAAAGGTCTCGCCCTCGACTGTTTTCTGCATCCCGATAACGACAGGAATTCTCATTATTTCGGACGTGAGCTTTTATGGACCGGAAGGCCAAAATCAGCAATCAGAGAACTGGAAAGACACATCGCCATGAACAAGTGGCCAGCAGAGCGATCCCAAAGTTTAATTTTCTTAGGTGAGGCTTACGAAGCGATAGGGCAGAATGAAAAAGCTATAGAATGCTGGCATAAGGCTTACGATGTTGAACCTTCCCGCAGAGAACCTCTAATCAAACTCGCAGAGTACTACTGGAAGCGTCAGGATGCTCAGCGGACGGCAGTTTACGCAGCTGCGGCCATGGAGATAGCCCAGAACGGGTTTTACGCTAATAACACGGCGAATTACACCTGGTTTCCGCATGAAATGATGATCTGGGCCAAAGTAGTTCTTAAAGATCACTACAATGCAAAATATCACTTTGACAAGGCTCTGGCATACAAGCCGGATGATTATAAATATCTTGCTGATCGCAGGTTCTTTTATCCTGCTCCTGACCCCTATCCTTTTGTTAGCATTATTGTTCCAACGCTGGGCAGAACTGTTAAATTAGAGCGTCTTTTAAGGGCGATTAAGGAAAATGCCAACTACCAAAAGTATGAAGTGATTGTTATTCATGATGGTGAACAGGAGGCTGATATTGACTATTGCGGAGCTAGAGTCTACAGGAATGATGAACGTTTAGGAGTGCCGAAAACCGTAAAAAGAGCTGTCGAGTTAGCCAAGGGCGAGCTTGTGATGTATCTCGGCAACGATTGCATTCCTGAGGCTGATTTTCTTCTCAACGCTGTGCATGCAATGTACGGGGAATGGGGGCAGAATATGGATGGACTGATAGGAATAAACGACGGGTACTGGCACGGGGAATTTGCTACTCATTGGCTGGCATCGAAAAAATTACTTCCTCATCTTGGCGGAGAGTTTTTCCATACCGGCTACAATCACACTGGCTGTGATAATGAACTTACAGAAATGTGCAGGAAAGTAGGCAAATATTTCTGGGCCGAGAATGCCAAAGTTTATCACGACCACCCGATTCAGAATGGCTTTAAGGAAGGAGTGGATGAAGTTTATCAGATTGCTTACAACTCCGAGCGGATGAAACACGATCGTGAACTCTTAAAAGAACGTTCGGAACTTTTGGGATTTCCCCTGAAAGAAAATTTTATTAAACCAGTAAATGTATGAAATCTTTTACCGAGCTCAGGAATTTATTTGGAACCCTCTGTAACAACTCTGCTACTGACAATCTCACCTTCGGTGACGAGTTGCTGAACATGTCCATCAGGGAAATCTGCACCTCCTTTGACTGGAACTTCCTTGAACGCAACCGCACCGCCTCCACAGTGGCAGGTACGCAGTTTTACGAACTGCCGGGGGATTGCGAGAAAGTCAACACCGTTACGATCATCAGTAGCACCACGCAGTATCTTGCTAAAGAATGTCCATCCAGGGAATACTGGGACTATCTTAACAGCAATACGGATGTCCGTTCAGTCAGCCCCGAGTGGTTTTTCGTTTATAACGGTCAGTTGGGGTTCTACCCGATCCCGTCAACCGCGATCACTAACGGTATAAATTACCGCTATCTAAGGAAAATTAAGAATCTTTCCATCGCGGATTACACCACCGGGACGGTGGATATTATTACAGCCGCCGGTGCGGTGACTGGTTCAAGTACGACGTGGACGGCTCCGATGATCGGGCGTTATCTGAGAGTCACTCCCTCAAACACTGCCGCGGCGGATGGGGATGGCCTGTGGTATGAAATTGCCACAAGAACCAGTAATACGGTTATAGGGCTTACCAAGGTCTATTTGGGGACTGCTCTTGCTACAGGTGCGTCAGCCGCGTATGCCATTGCGGAAGTGCCAATCCTTCCCGAGGCGTACCACACGCTACCTGTCTACAAAGCCTGTGAGATTTATTTTAGCACACGGGCCGATGATCTGGTCAAAGCGGATAAGTTTAAAAAAATGTTTGATGAGGGGCTTTACCAGATGAGAAAGACCCACGGACGGAAGACCACGAATGTGGTTGTTCACTCTACTGATATGCCATTCATAAATCCTAATTTGTCAATACGGCTATAACATGAGTAAAACTTCAGTCAAAATCAACTCAATCCTCAGTGGCCGTGGCCCGAGCAAATATTTTGCTTCTCCCGGGCAGTTCACGGTGTCGATCGCTATTGACCCTGACTTTCCTATCGGAACCGAGACGCAGGCCAGTGGTGCGATCCATCCGACCGTATATGAAGAATTTTCCGGTGCAAACATCACAGGCTTCCCGAAGTTTTTAATGAGCAATCCTAAAAACACCCTGCTTTATGCCTATGCTTCAGACGGGAAAGTTGTCTCTTACACTTCTGCTCTGGGGTCTGAAACACTGGTCGGTACTCCTACTTCAGGCGCAGGAAATGGCGCAGCTTACTACAACAACTATATTTATTTCGCAACTCCGACAGATGTTTCCAGATACGGCCCACTCAATAATTCTCCAAGCCTTACAAATACCGTCTGGACTGGGGCTACTCTGGGGACTCTGACAGCTCTCACGAATACCACCTACCCGTCCCTCAGGGGTACTCCGATTCCCAATCACGCGATGCACGTTCATGGGGACGGGTCATTGTATTTCTGCGATTTTATCAACGGGCAGGGTCTGATACATCGCATAAATACCAAAAAAGTGACAGATGAAGGTGATACAAACGGGACTACGGTTGCCAGTGCCTATAACGTTCTCGACCTGCCGTTCGGATACTATCCCACTGATATTGAGTCATACGGGACGGATTTGGCAATTCTTGCCATACGCACTGTTGACGCAACGGCTAATCAAGGGTCTGCGGCACTTTTCTTCTGGGATGCTACGTCGTCATCTTTCTACCGTCAGATCACCCTGCCCGACCCTCTGGCTACGGCCCTGTTATACGCCAACGGGATACTTTATTGCTGGTCAGGGAACGCTTCCAATGGCGTCAGGCTATCCGCCTACCTTGGAGGCGAGATCGTGCGTCAGGTGGCGTTTCTGGAGGAAGGAACACCGCCTCTGGCAGGCGCGGTGGACGTGATCGGAAACAAGATCGTTTTCGGGGGATGGACTTCCTACCCCGAAGCGACGGCCTGTGTGTATGCCTATGGGTCAAAGAACGAGCTTTTGCCTAAAGGTTTGCATAATATTGTCAGGACTACGTCAGCCGGGACGACCCCTACCTGTACGGCGGTCAAGTTTTTCCAGCAGGCGGATTTTATCACTCCTCAGATTGTAGTGGGCTGGGGGGATGACACGGCGGGGGCAGGTGGAAAGGGACTTGACAAGTTGTCCACGACGGGAACTTACGATGCGCATTACCGTTCGGAAGTATTCAACATCGGACGGCCGTTTAACATTGAGAGTATTATCATCCCTCTGGGAAAGGCTGTCGCAGCGAATATGACGATCACTCCTAAGATTTTTGTGGATGATGATGTGACGACGGGAACTTCATTAACTGTAATCAACAACACAAATTTCAGCGGGAAAAAAACCATTGTTTATAAAAGCCCTTCCATGAAGGCAATCCAGGCGGAGCATAATTTTATGTTGGCTCTTGAGTTTACGGGAACGGTCAGCCTGCCGGTTCTCATGCCCATTGAGGTGACAATATCCGTTATTGAATTCTGATGGCTGATGAATTTAAAAATTTCAATCCGGTTCAGCAAAAAAATCTTACCGAAGATGATGTTATTGACATTGTCCAAAGATTACTGGCTGATTTTACCGGTACTTCTACGTATAGGCGAGGAACGTCTATTTTTTCCGTTATTAAGACCGATACTTTTTCGGCTTCGGGTACATGGACAAAACCTGCCGATTCCAGTTATGCCTATGTAATAGTGGTCGGTGCAGGGGGTGGTGGCGGCGGTGGCGAAGGGGACGCAGCCGGAACTTTACGACAGGCGGGAACCGCCGGAGGCGGTGGCGCAAAAGCGGAGCGGATATTCAGTGTTTCCGATTTAAGCGCTACAGAGACTATAACCATCGGTGCAGGCGCCGCGGGGGGGGCGGGCGGAAGCTCCGGGGCAGGCACGTCAGGAAGCGTGGGCGGTACAAGTTCTTTCGGGTCATTGCTTTATGCTTATGGCGGTGGCGGTGGCAAGGGCGGGCCGGTGGCCAATGAAGCAGGGGCTGGTGGCGGCGGAGGCGGCACAGGGGGGGCTGGCGGAACAGGCTCAGGTACGGCAGCATCAACAGGCGGTTTGCCAGGAGACGGTACGATCGCTTTGGCGATAGGTGGAACAGGAGCCAGCAGTTTAGCAAGTTCTCCGACCTCAAATAATCAATGCTGTGCCGAGTGGGGCGGGGGGGGAGGTGGCTTTGTGCTGACTGTAGGAAATACAAACGAGGGCGGAGGGAGTTCTCTTAATGGCGGCGCAGGCGGAGGCGCCGGGGGAAGTATAGACGGTGCAAATAGCACTTATGCGGCAGGTGCGGGGGGGCTGTCCAATGCTTATGTACGCGGAGGCGGTGCCGCCGCGGGTGTTGCGGGAACGGCAGGAAATTCCAAGATCAGCGGAGGCGGAGGCGGAGGCGGGTCGGCAAATGCGGGCGGAACAGGGACGGCCGGAGGGGCGGGCGGGGCTGTCGGCGGAGGCGGAGGCGGAGGTGGGGCAGGAACTTCCACAGGTGGCGCAGGTGGCGCAGGGGGGGCAGGTTATGTGATAGTTTATACATGGTGATTATTAAGATAACTTTGATATAATTTAATCAAATCAGAGACTATGGCGTTCCAAAATATAGGGGGAAGGATGTTTAATATCCCCTCACCTGCTCCGGCTCCTAAAACTACCTATGTCGCTCCTCCTGCGTCCAGGACTGTTCTAGCCCCATCAACACCTCCTCCGGGCGTGACTCCTTCTACGTCAACTCAGGGGACTATGCAGGCTACGTACTCGGCAGGGTCTAGTACTCCATCGAGTTTTTCTTCCAATGTGCAATCCGGTTATATCAACCCCGTAACGGGGAGGTTGCAGGCTACGTCTACTGCCCCCAGTTCATCTTCCGGAGCTTCTTTCCAGTCTGTTGCGACTCCGTCCGCTTCAACTGTAGCTACTCCTACTTCGTCTTATTCACGAAATTCTATGGGGACTTCCGGTGTTTCTGCGTCGCCCTCCGTTGCAACTGTCGGGTACAAGAAAGACAAAGACGAGGAAGCCCGTAAGGCTGCGGCCATTGTGGGGAAAAAGAATACAAGTACCGATGTTTACACGAACTGGAAAAAGGCTAATCCGACGGGGACTTATCAGCAGTGGTTAGCACTAAAAAATAAGACTACAGCGGCTCCACCTGCGACAGTTGCCCCACCAGTCACTCCCGAAGCTCCCGGCGCACCCGAGGCAAAAGAACCAGGAAGCAATCTAGCCGATGTACTGGATAGCATGTACTCAGACCCGGGGGCTAGCACTGGAACGGGTACGGGAGGGGATTCAAATGTTTCCGCTATTCAGCAGGCGATCATTAACGCCTTACGGGAAAGCCCGGAAGAAAAAGGTCTGGAAGATGAACTTAATCTGCACAAGGGTGCTTTGACGCAGGGGTTGGTCAATATCGAAGATCAGCCCATTGCAATGCCGTTCATTACAGGCCAGCAGGCGGCTTTACAGCGGCATGGCAATGCGAATATTGAGAACCTTGTCAATCAGCTTGCTACCATCCAGTCACGGCGGCAGTCGGCTTTACAGGCGGGGCAGACACAGCTCGGGTTTGAAGAAAGCGCTCAGAATAGGACTTATCAGCAGGAACAGGACAAATACAACCGACAGTTCCAGCAACAGCAATATGCCGGTCAGCAGAAACAACAAGGGTTTGAGAACCAATTAGCTATGGCAACCAAGGGTCTTAAATATGACCCTGCTACCGGCCAATTCAGTAAAGACCCGAACTATCAGGGCGGTGATCCTGTGGAAACGGTCAAACTTGAACAGGGGCTACGCAAGGAATACACGGATAGCGCAAAAACTTTTGAAATTGTAAGAGATAACTTTAGTAAAATTCAAGCCTCTGCAAATGATGATACCGGCTCTGGTGATCTTGCGTTGCTATTCAGTTACATGAAAATACTTGATCCCACGTCTGTGGTTCGTGAATCTGAGTTTGATAACGCCTCTCAGGCAATGGGTTATTTACAAAAAACTCTGAATATCCCGCAGCAACTTATTAGCGGAACGCGTCTAACTCAAGAAGGTAGGCAGACGTTTGTAAATTCTGCTAACAATCTTTTTCAAACGGCAGTTTCTCAGCATGACCAGAGAATTAATGAATTCACTAAAATTGCCCAGTCTGCGGGTGTGAATCCGCAGAACGTGGTGATTAACTTGGGGGCGGCAGGTGGAAGTGCGACAGGCGGTGCCGGAGGTTCTGGCGGGACAGTTGACCAGTCTGATATTGATTTTTGGAATAACCTTTAGCCATGTCCACACTTACCCAAAATCTTAGCGAAAAAGAGATTAAATTTCTGAAGTTTCAGAAACAGAAAGGTGTTGATCCTGAAACGGCTTTTAAAAAACTTCAGCAGTTAAAATCCCGGGATAAAGAACAGTCAGAGGAAACAACAAAACAGGCAGAAAAATTTGCTTCAGTTTCTTTGCCTGGCGATATTCTTAGGGTGCTTGGCAAATATGAAGGAGCCAGAGAATGTGTAGGGGCAGCCAGGTCATTAGTAAAAGATTTGCCTACAGGTCTTTTCAATTATGATTCTAAAAAGAAAATCATTAATTCCGATACCCCTGAAATCGGATCAGTTGCCATTATGCCATCCGGTAGCGTTGGCCATGTGGGTGTGGTGATAGGACTTGCAGAGGGGTTTGCATTAATTTATGATGCTAATTCAGATGGTCGCAATACTGAAATGATCCGAAGGGTTCCCTTGGAAAAAATTGATGGTTATTTTAAAGGAAACCCCGAAAGTGCAGATCGTTTCCGTATGCAGAATTATTTTGACGATCTTTCAAAGCCTGTGAAAGGCGATCAATTTAAAGCTATTGGTGAAGCTGCTATGCAGATTTCCGAGTTTAATGTGGAGCGTGTGCAGGATTCAATAAAATCTGAAGCTCTTGATAGTGATATAGGAGCTATTATTAAAGATAAATTCCAAGGCCAGCTTGAAACTTTAAAAGGAATTTTACCAGTCGAAGGGGCTTCACCTTCCGAAGCTTTTTTGAAAGGTTTTACCGATCCTTTAAAGGCGGCTTCGGGGATTGCAAAATTTATAGGCGATACAGTGCAGAATATTGGTAAATCAGCAGTGTCAACCGCTGGAGCTTTACCAGAGGCCTACAGGGCTGTGACTGGTCAGGCTACACCAGAGGACTATGGACAACTAGAACAGGCAGGACAACAGACTAAAGGCGCAATTCTGGATGTTGGCAGTTTATTGCCCACGGTAGGCGGCCAGTTTGTTGCAGGTTTAGGCAAAGAAGTATCTCAGGCGGAACAGGAAGGCAGGCCCATGATTCAGGGGGCTGTTCGTGGAGTAATCCAGGGCGGCGAGAATGCGGCCCTAGTGGCAATTCTTAATAAACTCAATCAGCCCGCCGGGCAGAAAGAAGCGCAGGTGGCTAAAAAGGCTGGTATTTCCGATGCTGATATAACTTCTACGACTCGTGGAGTCCCCAAAGAGCAATCGTCTGCTTTATTGTCTGCCGCTGAAAAAGCGGCTAAAGATCGATTTGCCCAGAAGCCCCTAGAGATGATTGGTAGGGAATTGAATCAGTTTTATGACGAGGCATCAACAAGTCTCGATGATGTTGGACGACAGATAGGGCAAGTGACAAATTCAATGAAAGGTCAGGGGATTTTACAGATGGATGATATGTTTCAGTTTGTTAAAGGTAGACTCGATGATCTTAATGTGAAAGTCACTAAAAATGGTCTGAATTTTTCTAAATCAGATATAGCTGGCCTCGCAGGCGACCAGAAATTACTGGTTGATATGTGGAACAAGGTCAAGCCTCGTGTGGGCCGTCCCGCCTCTCTGCCCGTCAGAGATGCTGTGGCTTTTACACGGAATTTAGGCAATCAGCTTTACCAAGGGGCTAAACAGCAGACGCTTACCGCCAGCGAAGGGGTAGCTTCAGGCTTTCGTGGGCAATTGAGAAATAAAATCAATCAGCTTGCCGATGATCTTGGAATGCCTCAGTTAAAAGAGTTAAACGAGTCTTATCATCAATTGCTTGAAGTAGCTGATCAATACCGTAGGTTTGCCGGAACTGAGGGGCTTAAATCCCCGCAGGTTTTACGCAGAGCCTTCTCGAATGTCGGAGAAATTCCCAAGGATTTTCTTCAGACTATTGATGATGTTTCCCGTCGGTTTAATTTTAAATCAGGGCAGAATCTTTTAAAGAAAGCTGACATAGCTATCGCTTCCGAAAATGTAGCAGGATTGGTTCAGCCGACCAGTCTCAAAGGACAGATGAAGGAAGCAATGAAGGAACTTACTGTAAATTTTCAGCCTTCAAAGAATATTCTGCAAACGGCCATTACACCTTTGGCTAAAATTTACAGGGCTATCTCCCCAAAGCCTCAGCCAATCCCGGCGTTTCAAAAACTTATCAATAACCCGCCTGTTAAACCGTCGCCTGTAGCTCAGGCGGTTAAAGCTCCTATTATTGGTGCGGCTGCTTCGCAACCTATTTCAAAAAGGCCGCCGCTTTTGAAGCCTTCTTTAAAAAAAGCCGCTCCTGACGTTCAAAATATAATGGATTCCGAAACAGTCAAACGTACGGAAAATTTATTGAAAAAAATTCCAGGTAAAGGGTTACTTAAATCTTTATTTTAAACCTATGCCCAAACCCAACCCCCAACATCAGCAAAAAATCATGGCCGATTTCATGGCCACCCTCAAGCTCGCCGCCGGGGAGGTCAAACGGCATTTCGGAAACCTGAAGGCCAAACCAGCTAAACCAAAGGATGACACCGAAGAGCTTGTGGAAGCCCTCCAGAAACGGGATAATAAATTACGGAATATATTTAAAAGGTAGTTTTTAGCAATTAAGTTCTAACTTATGGCTAAATATACTCTTTACAAGCAAACAAACCCCGAGTGGAAGGACGTTAAAATGGGCAAGAGCAACTGTAGTTTGGGCCGCTTTGGCTGTACCACATGTTCCATCTGCATGATCTCGTCTAAGTTCGGGGCGCATCTTCCGCCTCCTGTTGCGGCAGGCAAGTACGTTTACACTATTGACGGCCTGCTGGACTGGTCGGCATCGGACTTTTCACCCCTGAAGTTCGTGGCCCGTGTCAGAGGCTACGATGAAAAGAGACTTAAAGAATGGCTCAAAGATTCCAATAACACAGCTATCATCAATGTTAAAAATCGCTGGATTCCATTTCACTGGGTCGCTGCTGACCGTTTTTCGATTATCGGCCTTAATGGCTTTGATCCTATTGACGGGATGCCTCTTCGGCTGAAAAGAAAATACGAGATTTTAGGTTTTGCACTTTTTTCTCGTAGGGATAATTAAAGCTTTATTCACTAAAAAATAATATTATGGCAACCCTCAAATCAACCGCCCAGAACGCCACCCTCGACGCCATTGGTATGGGTGCTCTAGCCTCTGGAATCGGCCTTATAACGGCTTCTAAGCTAAATGAGGGTATAGCCCTCGTTCTGGCCGGCGTGCTCGTGCTGGGGCTTAAATATCACTTTCGCCGATGATCCACAAAACTAAGGAAAAACAGGAACAGCAGATCCAGCGCTGTAAAACGTGCGGGGTCACTATGGTCAGGGTTCTTGATTGCGGGTATCAGAAGCAGTCTCACCTTATTTGGGTCTGTGGCTGTAAAAAGAAGCCTTAATCGCCTGATTCAGCCTCCTCCGTGCCTCGCCAAGCAGAAACTCCACCTCTTCCAGTATGGCCGCCCCTTCATGGGCTTTTTCCTCGTCCAGATAACGTATCAGCCATTCAAAGAAACGGGCACGGGAGGTGTCGTTCAGGCGGCTCCATTCGTTATCAAGGCGACCAGCTTCGATCGTGGCATCTGTAATATTCATTTAGGCACTTTAATGGATTGTGTGACTGTTTCGCGGCCGAGGAGCTTTTCAATCGCCTCGCGCATTTTTACAGGAGCGTCATGGAGCAGATCGCGCAGATATTCCTGAACATGGGGAGAATCCAGTTCCGATTTCACCACTGAGACCAGCCCCGCCTGAGGATGCCAGCCGGGAATTTGTATCAATTCCAGTGTGGTTGCCAGTTGTTCTTTTTCATTCATAAAAGCGTAAATTTTATCTGATCCCTCACAAG
>ERZ1292644.422-Hain-H14-01um-R2-422-length-29878-cov-13_pt1 | contig 29878 bp, 49 predicted proteins | sample MGYA00564402_ERZ1292644 | MGnify/ENA primary metagenome ERZ1292644 (study PRJEB36523, sample SAMEA6512644) | groundwater metagenome | collected 2019-01-09 | study: AquaDiva: Metagenomics assemblies of 32 groundwater samples
GCCGACGACAGGGGAATCCCCATCGTGTTTGGATTGTTCTTGGAGATGATGCAGGCGACCTTACCAAATTCATTCAACAGGGCGAGATAGTCCCAACAGCGCGGGCGGTGGAATCTGTTCCAAGGGTCGAACCTCCTCTAAGTGCAGAGCCACCGCCCGCGACAGGGGAGCGAGTCGCGGAGGGAATAACCCCCCCTTCCGCGGCCGCTCCTCCTGCGGCGCCTCGTGTCCCAGGTGGCCCCAGGGCCACTCCACTAGAGCCTCGCCTTTTGCCCTCCCGCCAGCCTAGTGTGGAGCCAGGGGCAGGCCCGCCAGGTGGTAGATTGCCCTCTGGTCGTGAGGTTGGAGGGCCAAGAGGAAGACCGCCTCCTCCCCCAAGAGACCCTTATGGGATGCTAAAGGCTTCACTGGAACCAGAGCGTGAACCTCTTATCAGTAGGCTTCGTACTGGTCTGCCCCAAGAGCTATATGACCGCAACTTCCCCCTCAAACAACTGGAGGTAGCCACGGGGATACAGGCTAGAAAGGCCGCGCAGGTAGTCCCAGGGGCGATGGTGGCGGGAGAAGATGTGGTGAGGCGGTTCTATGCGCCTATCGTCAAGATTGTGGAGAAAGACCTGAAGTTCATGGAGCGCCTCATGGTCTTGATGCGGAACAATGATATCCTGGCGCGGAATCCACATGCCAGGTTGCCTGGTGGCATTGCTGGCGACGCCGAGAATTTGAAAGCTCTGGATGCTTTGAAGAAAGAGATAGGCGTGGAGCGGTTTGCACAGATAGAGCGGGCTGCCCAGGACTTGTGGCGTGCCAACGATGAACAGGTGCTACGCCCCTGGCTGGATGAAGGCATAATCACCCCTGAGATGTACCGCGAGATGAAGTCGGCCCATCCCCATTACATTCCCTTTATGCGGGACGACTTTGCTGACGTGATACATGGTTCTCTGTCTGCAAAGCCAGAAGCGAACCTGTCTACTACAGGAATCAGGAAGATGGGATTGGAGGGTAGCGAGCGCGCCTTATCCAATCCACTTCTGCGACTATTGCAACAACCCATAAAGGCACAACAGGTAATCTTCCGCAACCGCGCCGCAAAAACCATCGTCCGCGCCCTGGAGGAGATGCAAAGGCAGACGGGGGAGGAGCTTGTCCGATATATTGAGCCTGCTGGTGAGATGTCGAGGGTAACACGCGTGACGGGCGAGATTATCCCCAGACTCAAGAAGGGAGAGCAGAGTCAGGTATGGGACACTATCAGTTTCTTTGAGAATGGGGTTAAGAACAGAGTAGAGGTTCCCGCTATCTACGGGAGGGTAGCTAAGGGACTTGAAGCCGAGCCTGATAACATTCTCTTGGCTACCATGCGGTTCCTGAACGCCCCCCTGCGGTATGGAGCGACGACTTTCAACCCCTGGTTCACTCCTGTCAATGTGGTTAGAGACGCTATGTCTGCCATGTTCAGGGAGAAACTATTCCCCTTCGGCCCAGACTACATGGCGGGTTTATGGTCTGTCATAAGAAAAAATGCTGACTTCTCCGAGGCCGCCCAATCGGGTGCGCTCCTTGGTGGTGTTATGGAGAATATGAGGCCGACGAGGGCATTAAAGAACCCCCTTGGCGGTCTTACCATCAATAATCCTTGGGAAGCCGTTACCTTCATTCCGAGGCTGATAGAAGAAGCCAACATCATCTTCGAGCGCGGTGTCCGCGTGGGTGCGTTCCGAAAGCTCCGTGCTGAGGGGCTAGACCAGCTTGAAGCTGCTGTGCGAGCCAGAGATGCCACGGTGGACTTTGCCAAGTCAGGCCATTCCATGCGAGTGATTAACCAGGTGCTTCCCTTCACCAACGCGGCAGTACAAGGCTCGGCCAATATTGCTCGCACCATTCGTGACCATCCTGCCCGTTCCGCAGCTTTTGCAGCTATGTTTGCTGGTATGGCTGTCACAGTACGAGTAAACAACATGCGTTTTGAGACCAATGAACTCATTCCCGACTACGAATACACTCGCAACTGGGTTATACAGTTCGGGGAGGGCACGCGCTCCAATGGAACCAAATATCCCATGTACTTGAAAATACCGAAGGGTGAAATTGCAGCCCTGTTCACTTTTGTGCCAGAGGCGATGTTCCATCTCGCGCGAAAGTCGGAGGATAGGAGCGCCGTGGAGCTACTCTTAGCTGGTGGGAGAGAAGGTTTACGGGTTGTGTCGCCCATAGACGTATTCAGTGGGCAGGCTACAGACATCCTGCCACCGCTGGCCGAGACGGGCGTGGGGCTTCAGACAGGCATTGACCCCTTCACTGGCTTCCCTCTCATTCCAGAGCGCCTCCGTGGTCTTCCGCCTGAACAGCAGTTTACCGAGCAGACATCTCAGACCGCCATCCAGCTAGGAAGGTTGTTTAAGGTAAGTCCTATGCTGGTGGATTTCGCCCTGAACGATATTGCAGCGGGAGCGGGGCAAACAGTCAACTGGACACTCAGCATGGGACTGGAAGCTCTGGGAGTGGATGCAGAGGTGTTTGGCTCAGGTGATGCGGATGTTGAGCCACAACCTACTGGTCTGGAGAAGCTCACCGTAGGGCAAACCCCTGGACTTACTCGGTTCGTAGGGACGCGAGATACTCAACTCACAAGGCGGGGCTATGACAATCTGGTGGACGCCGTTGTGGACACGAACCGAGCCATAGGTGCTTTCCAGGATGTGAGCAGGCTGGGTATCAAGTTCGGCCAAGTCCAGGGGACTATTGGTCAAAGGGAACTTCAGCCACAAGAGAGGGCGAGATACCAGGAGTTAGCGGGCCAACTTGCCATAGAAGGGCTTACACGATTACAGGCTGGCACTGGTTATCAATTGCGTACAGATGCTGGTAAGGAAGCAGCTATACGGGGGGTATTTGATAATGCTCGCGAGACAGCACGGGGTATGGTGCTTCTTGAGATAGTAGAAAAAGCGCAGTCTGGGCCTTCCCTTACGCCCACTCCCGCTCCTGACACAAGTAGACCCATGACGATTGTGGAGCGGGCGCTTGAAATCAAGAGAAAGCGCGAAGAGAGAGAACGCGTAGGCGCAACACCAACGCCTTCCCTGGTAGGGGCACGATAATGGATAAGCGGGAGCCTATCTATTGCACCTGCCACGGAGACGTGGTGATGGGGTATCGCCTGAATGGGCAGATAGTCTGGTATGATGTTCGGCACGGGGAGAAGCACTTTAAGATTGTGTCTGAAGCTCCTGCCCCCCTTGACAATCTTTTACAAAGGGTTCAACATAAGCCCTAACTAACAAGTTGACGGCACGTCCGTCCATCATTGGCTGAATAAGCCCGCTTTTGAGAGCATGTCTCTCCGAAGCGGGCTTTTTGTATTCTGGGCAAAGGAGGGCTGTGTGACGACACCCAAGATTCCAGCAGACGCAACCACGCCAGGCGCGGGTGATGCCAAGGTGGAGACTACCCCTACGGGCGAGTCCACCAATGGCGCGACACCCGCTTCTAGTGCAAGTACGCCTCCTATAGATTGGGAGTCCGATGCTAACCCCTGGAAGGGCAAGGCGCAAAAGAGCGAGGAGCGTTTCAAGAGCGCACAGGGCAATATCCGCAAGCAGCAAGAGAATGAGGCCCTTATCTTGCGCCTGGGCGAAAGCCTGGACGCCATAAGCTCGCACCTCACCTCCGAAGATGCCGACCCTAGAACACTGGCTGCCAAACTGGCGGAGGTGAAGGCCAAAGAGTCCACAGCACTCATGGCCTCACGGGATAAGGTGATAGCGACGAGTTGGTTCAACAAAATCGTTGCCAAGCTGGGAGAGGCTGGCATATCCCCGGATGATAAGCGGGTGGAATCTGCCATAGCGCTATGGACTGAAGGGGGCACTCACGAGAACCCCACCGATATGGCAAAGCTCTATGAAGCCCTGGAAGTGGTGAATGACCTGGTGGGCAGCGAAAAGGTGGCATCGGCCAATAAGAAGACGGAAGCTGCTGAAAACAAGGCCAAGGAAGCCGAGGCCCGTTTCAAGATAGACGGTGGCATTCTGGACTCAGCCAATCCAAGAGGGACGCAAGGTGGGGGGTTCAATAAAGACAGTTATATCAAAGCCCTGAAGGATGGCGGGAAGCTGCCTACCGCGGCGGAGATAGACCGCATGACGGCAGATGCTATGAGAGGGCGCTAGGGAGCAATAGGAACAGGACAGGGCGTAACGTCAAGGGATTACGCAATCCATAAAGGAGTACGACCATACCAAACGTCACGGCCACAACTGCAGATTTGTTTTTCTCCGAAATTTGGAGTCCAGAATTGAACAGGGCCGTTGAGTTCAAGCTCGTAATAATGGCCCTATTTGCCGACTGGACAGGGCGCATGAAGGGGGAAGGGGACGTGTTCCACCTGCCCAACCGCCACAACCTGACGGCCAACACCAAGTCGGCGGGGACAGATGCGACCCCAGAGGCCATCACCGAGACTCAGCAGAACTTCACAGTCTCTACGCATCAGATAGTGGCGCAAGAGATAGAGGACTTTGCCGAGGTGATGTCCAAGTACGACATTCGAGCCGAGTTTACCCTGGCGGCGGCTTATGCTCTTGGGAGGGCGCAGGATGTGGCTGGGGCGGCCCTGCTGGATGACAACACAACCCAAACAGTTGGCACATTGAACGTGGAGCTAACCGACGATAACTTCATTCGGACATGGCAGTATATTCAGGATAGTGCTGGGACTCCGCCCTTCAAGGGGGTGGTAAGCCCTGCGGCCTGGGGTGGAATGCTGAAGCTGGAGAAGTTCATCCAGCAGCTTTATAACGGCGACACCCAGGGCAGGGCGGTGCATGATGCCGAGATTGGGCGGGTATATCAGGCCGTCATGCACGCTTCCAACCTGACCGTAGGGACAGCACCTAGTTCCAGCGGCCATATATGGGCGGGCGACCACTTCTTCAAAATCATCAAGAAGGCTCCAAAGCAGGACGCATGGTTCTCGCCCCTGGCGAAGGCGTGGGTGGTAGCCACTGACCAGATTTACGGAATGTTCGAAAGACAAGAGGCCGACGAAGCGGCTGCTGCCACAAGCGTGGCCCGACTATGGGGAGTTCGGCTCCAGACTCTCAAATAAAGGAATGCGTAGCATGAATGCTCCCCAACTGATGCTCAGGCCCTCTCGTGACAAGCGGACTTATCGCTTGAAATGTCGCTTCAAGATAGAGGCATATCCTGTCCCTGAGCGTGTTGAGAGAGAAAGGGTGCGGGTTGCCGAGATATTCGTAACGGACATGCACAAGCAAGGCTGGGAGTATGTGGAGCGATTCGGGTTCAGGATGAAGGGGCCTTTCCCAATGGTAGAGCCCGTCACAATTCACAGGCAACGCCAGCGCAGTGCTAGGGAGATGTTGCAAGGGGTAATGGCGGGCAATCCATACAGGGATGATGGGCTGGATTACGTGAAGCCCGTGTTGTCCCTGGACATGCAGGAGTATTGGGAGTTCGAGCTTGCGGGCGTATTTGCACGTACAGAGATATTGACGGAATATCCAGACCTCCACGAGGAACAGAAAGGATAGGGCATGGTAACAACGCTATCGGAGGACGTTGCATCTGACATAGGCCGTCGTATTCAGCCCACCTATGGCTATTATCGGCAGCCCAACGGCTGGATTACCGTATCGCCCATCACAGCGATGGAGCGGATGAAATACATAGCGGAAGGTTGGCAGCATCTGGGACAGTATGGGGCCTTTGATATGACCCCTTACATTGGCAACCACCCATTTGAGGCTCTGTTCATGTTTGGTGGGGTGCATGAGATGCCTGCGGAGCAGGTCTTGCAGACAGGGTTATATATGAACCCGCCCATGCTCCCCCAGTGTCGCCAACACATTACCCAGTTTCACCGCACCCACACACGTGGTTGTTGGGTGAACGCCCTGCCTGTGGCATTTCCTCAGATGGCTGCACTCCCTCCTGAGCGGGTGGGGCCTTTCCAGTGCAGGTTCTGTCCGCGTCAGTTGCCCACCAGAGAGGGCAGAGAGCAACACCAGTCGGTGGCCCATCAGGAGGAATTGGGTAGCCTGCGGACGGGCCAGAGCGTGGGGGAGAGTCTCGCAGGAGTCTTGGGCAAGTTGCAAGGAGTTGAAGCTGTAGCGCCTAACGAACTTGTGGCGTTGAAGGAAAAGATTGCCAAACTCGAAAAGGCGCAGCGCAGGCCCGCAAAAAGGACAAGAGCAAGGAAGGCACCAATAACCCCTTAAGGGTCATCCTTCAGCTGAAGGATGGATTCCCTAGAAAGGACAGCAAATGCCTATATCGGGACGAGTAGCAAGTGACCTGATGTTTTCCAGCGCACTAAGGCGTGTCATGGGGCATAGCAGGCTGTACCCATTCATCGAGCGTGGCTCCCTGGACGTGGTGCAGATGCTCCCAGGGGGTGACGACTTCATGGGGGACACCCTCCGCACCGACATCTACACCGTCTCCAATGGAGGCGGAGCGGGCGCGGCCTCCCCCGTCATCACGGCGGGGGTGCTGAACGGAGTCTGTGACTTTGTTACAGGCACAGCGGGGGACAGCACCGCTTCCTCTGAGCTAAGTTCGGGCTTGCAATTCCAAGGCGACCACGGAGCGCTCTTCGTGGCCTACTTGCAGGTGGACATCATAACGGCTGTCAAAATCGAGGTGGGCTTCACCGACGTACAGACTGACCCTGGTGCAGTCAACGTGAAGGCAACGCCTACATTCACTGCTACCGACTGCGCATTATGGGTACTGGACACCAACGACAATGCGTTCTGGGAGGGGATAGCCGCCAATAATGGTGACACCTCCCCAATGGCAACTGTGGAGGCTGCTATCTCCCCTGTGGCGGCCACCTATGAGTGGCTGATGATAGAACTCATTGAGTCCGACGATACCGCCAATGAGTGCGCTGTGGAGTTCAGTCGGTATAACGCGGCTGGTCTGAGGACATATGGCCCTACTATTGGTGGCGGAGCAAATCCCCAGGGGCCAAACTCAAACGTCCTCCTGACGCCCTGGATTTATGTGGAAGCCAGGAACGCTACCAGTAAAACACTTCGCTTGGACTACTGGAACGCCTGGCAGTTTAGGACAGCGGTTCAATAGAAAAGGAGAAATGACATGGCAATTAGTCTTGACCCAGCCAATGAAATCCAATGGGTAAAAGAAGGGCGGGTATTCCAGACGGCACATGGTGCGCTGACAACCCCTGCCGCTTTCGAGACCGACCTGGTGGTGACGACACCCGACTTAGTGGTCGTCGTACCTGCGGGCACGGTCATTGTGCCTCTCCGCGTCACCGTGGAGACTGAGGCGACTGGTGCCGCGGTTTTCCAGGTTCTCATGCGAACAGCCGACAATGATGTGGGTGTGGCGAACTCCACCGAAGTTTACCCTGTCAACGTCAATACTCGGTATGCCACAGTCCGCGGCAAGTGTCGCGCCGCCATAACCAGCACGGGGGCGAAGACCACGCCCACAAACTCGGCGGATGTGTACCGCTCCTACGTTCAGCCCGACATCGACGCTATCACGGGAAGCGCCGTGTTTGAGCAAGTGGTCTATGCACCCCTACAGGGCAGGGGTATTCCCTGTGTGGTGGGAGGCAACGGCGCTACCCATTCCTTCATCGTCATGGTGGGAAATGGTACATCGGCGACGGGGTACATCGAAGCGGTCTGGGCCGAGTTTACATATGACGAGTTCTACGCAGCCTAACCCATAAGGAGAAAGAAAATGGCTATAACACTCAACAAGAGCCGAGAGCTCCAGTGGGTAAAAGAGGGGCGGGTCTTTTATGCCACTCATGGGGCTTTGACCACTCCCGCTGCCTTTGAGACTGACCTGGTAAGGCAAACGCCCGACCTGATGGTACGGGTGCCGAGGAACGTCATTATTGTGCCTCTCAGGGTCTCGGTAATGGCTGAGACAACGGCTGCAACGGCTGCAGGGACAGGATTCCAGTGCTTGATAAGCGCCTGTAACAATGACCCTGGAACGACTGGTCGTACTGCCTTCACCCCGATTAATGTCAACACGAGGTATGCCACGACAGGGAGCGCAGTAACGTGCTATATCACGTCTACCGACAACTCAGGCACGGCACCGACAGGCGTATCAGACCTCTTGCGGGCGTATGTGCAAGTTGACGTTGACTCGGTGACTGGTGCTGCAAACTTCGAGCAGGTGGTATACGCCCCCTTGCATGGGAAGGGCGCACCGACCATCGTGGGCAATGACAACAACATCAGTGCCTTCATGGTGTATGTCGGGAACGCAACAACGAGCGATGGCTATATCCTGGCGGCTTGGGCGGAGTTTACGTACCAAGAATTTTATGCGGCTTAGGAGTTAGTGATATGACCCCACTGCCTCCGACATATGCGGCACACACGTCGCCCGTTTCCAGGACGGATGTAGGTGTTCTCTGCCGTGTAGGGATGACCTTGCGGGCAGTGGGTACGTCCAAGTCGCAACTTGGCACTCATGTCCAGAAGGTTCTGGTGGTGAGTGCCAAGGAACAAGTGGGCGGGGTTCACGCAACACGGGTTGTCCCTAGTGGGGCAATTGTGGCAGACCTCTATTCCACTGGGGATAGGCCCATTAATCAACTCCCAAGCGACACGATGGGCCAAGAGTCGCGGACTGGCATATCGGCCCTTACTCAGTTGTCCGTAGCCGTGGGCATTGATACTGCCAGTCCAAAGCCAACAGGTGTCAGTCTTGTTGACCTTGGGCCAAAAGCGGTCAGCAAGCGGAATCATGCGTTTGCAGCGAGTGGCATGTCCCGCCAGAAAGCGGAACGGTTGCCCCTTGACATGCCTAAACTCAGGTCTGGTCTGTCTAGCAATCTTCGTAGGTTGCCCACACCCACACTCACAAGTGTACATGGCTTACCTCGCATTGGTGATACCGTTAGTGTACCACATAACGACACGGAGTTCTACGCCGTATAGGAGGTGTGTAGCAATGGATGAAGTAAAGAACCAACTGGTGAAGGACGTAGCCGAATTAAAGCAGCAGGTAGCGGGGCTTCAGGAGCAATTAGAGCTTCGGGCCTCACAGGGGCATACTCATCCTTCTGCTGAGGCGGCCCCTGTAGCGTCGCCCCCTGCACCTGCGCGTCTTAAGCCAAGGCCCGCCACTAGGAGGTAGGTATGACTAGCAGGCCACATGAGTTTCCGCAAAGCCGTGTCAGCACACATGAAGGTGCGGGGCCCGACTTTCCTGGTTCCTCTGGGGACAGGGAGCGTGGCAAGTTCAGGCCATCGGACACGCCGAGGCTCACCACCCTCGCCGTGGTAGGTGATGATGGACAGCCTATAATCCGCACTACTGATGAGCTACTTGCAGAAATCTTGCTGTGGCAGAAAGGAATGGTGATAGCGCAGATTTGGAACATGGAGGGATTGACCTTCACTTTTGAAGAACTCTTGGACGAGGCCAGTCACATATAAGCTCCCCGCTCCTGAAGGAGGGGGAAAGGAGAACACGAAATGCAACTTGAACTTGTAGATAAGTTTGGAAACCCCTTGAAGGCGCACGGCGGCGATGAGGGTCAGCAACTTGTTGACCAGGTGCATGGCAAATACTACCAGGCGAATCAGCAGTACGGCGTGTTCAGTCATGCCCCGACGCCTCTGGGCCTAGCCATCCCCATTTACACGGCTACTGCCCTGGTGGGAGGTATGCCCATCTGGAACCCAGCGGGTTCTGGTGTCAAGGTAGTGCTGGCAAAGGCCCACATCTCCCGCACGAGCGGTACTTCGGCTGTAAACAACTTTGGACTCTATGCCAGGAACGGCATGGGTAGCGTTATTGGCACTGGACAGCAGGCCACCGCCTTTGCCGAGACCACGCCCATCAACGGGCAACTTGGCCTGGTGAACAGCATAGCAGGCACGGGTGGCGGGCCAACCTCACGGGTCAAGTCCTCCAGGGCGGGCACTGTGACCGTCTCGGCGGGCGTCGCTGCCGAGCTTGTGGAAGCCCTGGGCGGGTCTGGGGTTGAGGCCGATGCTACCACCAACGGCATCAGCTATATCAACCACGACTTTGACGGGCGCATTGAGGTGTACCCTGGCACGATGGTCTGGGTGGCCTCGGTGCTGGCGTCCGTGGCAGCCTACATGACCCAGCTAAGCTGGTACGAAATTCCAATAAGGTAAGCACGTCATTGTAAAACAACTGAATAATCTTCACGCCGTCCACATGGGCGGTGCCCCGATGTATCGGGGCGTGAAGGAGTAGCTCATGTCTATCTGGAAGGATATGCTCCACGTGCTCAGGACGGGTACGGTGGTAACGACTCTTGCCACTGAGGTCTCGACAGAGAAAGCCCTTGCCGCGGCTGCGGATTATGCGGCAGAAGATGTGCTGAATAACATCGCCTCGGTAGGGCAGGGCGCCTTACCCTGGCGATGGGAGCACTTGGCGCAGAGGAAGGGCGGGAGTGGCACAATCACCAAGGGGGTTGCTCTGTGTTCCACCACCGCTCTAATACCCCGCCTGACGATATACCTCTTCCGTTCTCAGCCTGGCTCCACCCTGGTAGATAATGAGGCCAACACCGCCGTTCTAACCGCCGATAGGCAGAAGTATGTGGGGCGGGTGGACTTTCCTGCAATGGGAGACCTGGGAGGGAACTCCGAGGCCATTGCCACGCCCTCGACAGACGGAAATCTTCCACTGCGGTTCAAGTGTGACCTTGCTGATGATGGTCTCTGGGGAGTCGTTGTTACACGGGATGCCATAACGGGCGAAGTGGCAGGTATGGGTTTGCAAATCCTCTTCTTTGTGGAACAGGACTGATGGCAAAGCCCAAGTGGTGGATGATGCTGGAAGCCCGCTGGGGCGGGCTGGCGAAGAACCGCAAGCCAACAGGAGGATATGGTCTTCTGCTGGAACGTTCTGAGACAGGCTACAAAGCGTTTCTTCTGCTGGAATCGGGCGGATACCTTTTGCTGGAGTAGAGCATGCCCCTAACACAGGATACAAAACTTAGTGAATTAACGGCACTTGCTGCTGCGCCTGCTACAGGCGACCTCCTCTATATTAGCGATATTAGCGAGGCAGTGCAGGCTGACCGCTCTAAGCGCATCACTATAGACAATGCGGTGCTTCAGTACCTGGAGGCCCAGGCAACAATTGCCTTTGATGGGGCCACCACCATCAGCACCGCAGCAGGCCCACTTACCCTCAGTCCTGCGGCTGGGGTTGCATTTACTTCTGCATTTGGTGCTCATGCTGCAAGTCGGGGTGGCCTAGACTTTTCTGGTGGTGCCGCTCGGTTCTGGTCATGGGGAGCAGATGCTACGACACTTGGGACATTTGCGTTTAACTCACGTTCCAGTAATGGTTCTATTGGGACACAAATAATCACAATAGATGGCAGCGGAAACCTGGCCTTCCAGCAAGCTTCTACTATCAGCGTGTCAACAGGCGCACTGACGCTAGGGAGTGAAGTGAACCTCAATACTAATGCCAGCCTCGTGGGTGCCGCCGACCTGGTGAAGCTGGGCGGCTATGATTTGAGCGCAGGCAACCGCACATTGGCTTTAGCTACGGAAACTGCCGTTATTGCGACTGCCGAGCTTGCCTCTACGCACAAACTGGTAGTGCGGATTAACGACGTCTCTTATGCAATCATGCTTACGACAACGCTCACGTAGTAATAAGGAAATATGGCGTCTGGGACTATTGGTACTTTAGCGGCTAGGCCAGCGGCGGGCACAGCAGACCGCTTCTACTATGCTACTGATACCCGCGAGCTATTTAGGGATACAGGCGCAGTCTGGGAAGAGATATTAGTGTCACATGCAGACCTTAGTGACGTCACCGCCAACCAGCATCATGCCTCGTCCCATACCCACACCTCTCATACTGGCATCGGGGCTACCGACCACCACTCAAATGCTAACGACCACGCTCAGGATAGTGACATTGTTGTCGTCACGTTCTTTATTGAGAACCCTGTGGATACTGATGACCAGGCGTTCCATCGTGTTCCCTTTGCTGCCACCTTGCTTCAAGTGGACTATCTCTGTGTTGGGGGCACGAACTGGGTCGGTCAGGTAGAGGAGGCTGACACCAATGGGCTGAATGCAGTTGCTACACAAGCGGCGGACACAACGGCGACCGCTGGGACTAACGCCCAGGTGACCAGTTTCTCAAACGCTAGTCTTGCTTCGGGAGCCTACTTGAAGCTCCGCTCGACCAGCATTTCAGGAACGCCCACAAGCCTTGTAGTTACTATCCAATACAGGAAGGCATAATGGCTGATACAGGTGTAAAATACCCCGCTACCGTCTCAACGACTCAGGAAACTGGGGACGATAACGACTGGACGAATCCCGCAAATGTTGGCGCTAATGACGGAGCCTATGGGCAAATTACTGCTGCCAGCTTCGATAGTAGTGATGTCAGCTACCTGTTGAAGGCTACAAACTTCAGCATGGCCGTCCCAGGTAACGCCCTCTCCATAGATGGCATTGTGGTGGAGATAGAACGCTACTACGCCAACGGGCAGGTCATAGATATAGATGTGAACCTGACAAAAGACGGCTCGGCCAGGGCAGGAGATGATAAGAGCACAGGGGCTAACTTCGTAGTCTCTCCTGGTAGCACTGTAACTTTCGGTGGTGCTGCTGACCTTTGGAACACCACCTGGTCGGTAGCCCAGGTGAACGCCTCCACATTTGGGGTGCTGTATAAAATGGGAGCCAGTGCAAATGATGCCGATGGCTTCGTGGACTTCATTAGAATCACTGCGTACTACACGCCGGGGACTTCCACTCGAAGAATGTCAGTTATGTAAGGAGGTCAATTAGCTAATGGACAGGGCATTTATTGAGAAGCGCATCGAGCAGTTGACTAGGGAGGAGCCAGTGCATTATGCCAACTGGCAGCGATGCCAGGGGGCCAGGGCCATACTTCAAGAACTCCTGGCCGTCATGGACAAAGAGGCTTCCTCCAATGGAGTAGTCGAGTCTAAAGAGTTGGAAGCAGTGGAGAGCTAGGTGGCTATTACAGGCGAAAGACTGCGGGAGCTTATGGCGCAAGCCCTGGGCTTCTACTTCTCAGGCACTAACACTGGCACGTCCTCTAGTGCAGTTACCGATGCTAATATAGCTCGGTATGATACTGGGAGTCTTACCAACAAGTGGGTTCTTATAACTTCGGGCAATCGTGATACACAATCCCGAAGAATTGCCTCCACTGCCAGCACAACCTCGACGCTGGTCACGGCTCTTTCAGGTGCACTCGCTAATGGTGACACCTTTCTTATCCTCCCCTATGACCCCGATGTCATGGACTACAACATTGAACAGGCTTGCAGGAACCTGTGGCCCGAACCAACCACCAGGGGCATCAGGGGGCTGTACAGGGACGACACGCAGTACGCCGTGGTGGATAATCTTCTCGATAACTTCTCCTTTGAGTCCAGCGAGTCTACGGGGGCTATCACTGTCTTTGCCGACTACGATGCCACAGTCGAGGGCACGACTCTTGTCACCTCGGCCACTCATGGACTGACTACTGGCGACACCATCACCATATCTGGCACGACTAACTACAACGGGACATTCGAGGTAGTGGTGGTCTCCGCCAGCACCTTCTGGATAAGGACGGCCTTCATTGCCGACGACGCTACGGGAACGTGGCGAGAAGGCGTATCCTCACAGGCGGGTACGGCATCGGGCTGGACGGCAACGGCGGGCACTTGGACGTTCCCCCGCACACTCCGAGCCATGCTGGGCACTCATGCGGCCTACTCCGCTTCTAGCGGGGCACAACTAACCCAGAACATCTTCACCAAGGTCAACCTGAAAGAGGTGGCAGGTAAAACCCTACGCCTTCGCGGGTGGGCCTTCACCACCGCAACTTCCACCGCCCGATTGCGGGCCTCCTTTGATGGGGGGGCAACCTTCACCAATGGGACGTATCACACTGGTAGCGACCAGTGGGAGTATCTTGAACTAGATGCTGCCGTTCCCGTGAATGCCACCTCCATCACCATCTATCTTGAAGTGGGCACGGCCACCGCCACCTACTGGGACTCTGCGGTGGCCTATATAGACCCCATAGCCGAGTATCCCCTTACTGTCTACCACGGCCCCTATGAAGTGTGGCAGCAAGTGGATGAGCATGAACCAAGAGGGACATACAGGCCCCTTGATGGCTATGCAACGTCTGGCAGGGTGCTAAGAATCAAGGGCATTGCGCCATTGACAGTGCCCACCACCGACACAATGGCGACTGAGGCAGATGATAATGAAGCCCAGCTAATCATTGCAGAGGCAGCGTGGAGGATGTTCCGAGTTCTGAAGAATACGAACGTAGAATTGCAGGCAGAGTATGGGACACAGGAGCAGGCCTGGCATGACGAGGCTCTTCGTTTGAGGGCACATAGCAAGTTCTTCCCCAGCGCACATTCTAGCCAATGGTGGCGTGTCCGTAATGACACCACGCCTAGAACCCTAGTATTACCGAGGTAAACATGGGATACCGTAGATTTTGTACCGATATCATGGAGTCCACCACCGAGTTGACCTTTGCCCTTGTGGTGCGAATCCAGGAGACCCAGGAGACACTAGGCGGAGGCTACGTGACAGTCATTAAGCCTCCTACTATCCCCCTGACTGATGCTCTCTTGGAGAAGGCCTTAGATGATGCTGTTGCCCTGATAGTCCGTAAGGGGAACGATGCTCTGCCCAGGGATAAGGCTAGGATACGAGCCGAATACGCTTTGAAGCCGAAAGAGGACACGGGAGCGGGGCGAGTGTTGAGGGAGATGGCTAGGGTTAAAGACAACGCTGATAGGAGACCCGCGTAATGGGCGTCATCTCGCTGAATGGGCAGACCTACGTGGTCGGGCCAATTGACATGACCTGGGTGCCCCGTCAGTCTCCTGCCTACCGCACTCAGGGCACGCAAAGCCGAGGCAATGACCCGTCAATGAACCACTTCCTCCACCGCTCCTTCCCCTGGGGCATAGGCTGGTCACGTATCAAGCGGGAGATAGGCCGAGGCGTGGGTGGCCTGCTGGACTCCACTTGCTGGACTGCCCTGGGGCCTGTGACCCTGGGCAAGCTACAGGAAGTGCAGAGCCACGCCGCCAATGCCGACCACTGGAAGAAGGCCGTCAACTTCAAGAGTGATTTATGGGGGTTATTTGAGAGAGACTTCTCTGCTGCAAACGTAACCGACATTGTAAGCCGTAAATTTGGTGCGACAAGTGATGATTGGACAGGTGGGGGCCAGATTCGAGCTGCTAATGATGGAGGAGACCCCAACGCCACGGGTATTCGTGGCTTTGACCTGGGTGTACACAAGGGTTCATTGTTTGTTTTGTGTAGTGGTGCTCCCCTTCCAGCAGGAGCTACGGCTGAGGAGTTTGTCTATGGAGTAGCTAGTAGTGCTGCTGGGGCTACCTGGGCTGATGCTGGGCTGATTGGTTGGCCTGATTCTGCTACCACAAACCGTTACCTCACCAGCACTATCACTAGGCGCAACGATTTCAACGATGACATGGGCAGGCTCCTCTCCTTTGGCAATGTTCTCCTAGCTGCCATCTACCGCCATCCATCATCCACCGATGGCACTGGGCTTATTGAAGTCCTCTCCTCCACCGATTCTGGTGCTAACTGGGCATCCGATGTCACCATCCCCGCGAGTGATGGCCCCAAGGCGTTTGTGGACTGGGTGACTATAGGAGGGGTGCGTAGTCCCGTGCTGGTTATCCCCGATGGTGTCTATTCCATAGACTACACCAACAACACTTTTGCCCTGATTTATGCCCTGGATGGAGACCCCAACACGGGCAGGTGGGCAGAGGTGGGCAATGATGGCTCCTTGTACGTGGGCCTGGGGAGTGGTTCGATTCTGCGCCTCACCATTCGAGAGGCCGATAACCTGGACGTTATGGTCATTGGGCCTCCTGGGGACGGACTGGTGACGGCGAAGCAGGGGCGGGCTAACTACATCCTCAAAACGCCCTCTGAGTGGCTCCTGGTGGCCTATGGAGGCCATGCAGCATCCCGCAACGCCTCCATCTTTATGATAGACACCAGCGTGATTCTTACCGACCCTGAGACGGGCAAGCGGTTCATGCCCTGGCATCACATGTATCAGGACGGGACTGCGAACCTGGACATTGTAGCCCTGGCCTACTCCACCGAGGATGATGCCACTCCACGCCTTCACTTTGCTGTGGAGGGGGCTGCTGCCAGCGTCAACTCCCATATCGAGGAACCCTTTGTTAATCCCAAGCAGTCCACTACTGTGAAGTATCAGGCCACCAGCATCCTGCGTCTGCCAGATGACGACCTGGGAGACCCCCAGGCTACAACCACCATTCTTGACTCCATTGTGGATGCGGACGACCTCTCGGTAGATACCACGGGGCAGTATATCACCCTGCGCTATGGCCTTAATGGGGCATCTGATACCACAACCACCCTGGGAAACTTCCTCAGTGGTATTGAGTCTCTGGCCTTTGGTGCATCATCACAAGGTGTGGCAGACAGTCGCATAGGCATCAACCTGCTCTTTACCAGGGACGCGACCAATACAAATAGACCACTGTTAAATGAGTTCGGATTAGAAGCCTATGGCTTCCGTCCGAGCCTACGCAGGTGGAGTATGCGGGTGGACATCAAGGCGACAGCCGAGGGCGATTCCAAGCCTAATAAAGTAGCGAATGAGAACCTAAACGAGACCGTTATTGAAAATCTCGTTGCAGTTGCCGTCAGCAGCACGCTGGTGTTATTCCAAGACAGCGAGGCGACCCCAACTACCGTCCGAGTGCGAGTCCCGCCTGACGCTCCGCCCGTATTTCACTTGGAGGTCATTGGGTCAACAGATGCAACGAGAGGCTACCGCACGGGGACTTGCGACCTGGTTCTGGAGCAAGCACTCTAAAAGGAGAACTGGATGCCACACAAATTAAACAGGCCAGGTAAAGCCGTGTATAAGTCCACGCCTCAGCATCCCAAACCAAAGCGCAGACCAATGCCACCTGCGAAGAAAGGAAAGTAGACCATGCCTCTAAAACGGGGCAAGAGCAAAGCCACAATTTCATCTAACGTCCGCGAAATGGTCAAGGCTGGGCATCCCCACAAGGTGGCAGTCGCGGCTGCCCTTAGTACGGCACGAAAGTCTGGGGCACACATACCCAAGAAGAAGGCCAGAAAATGATTCCTCATGATAATACTGGGTTTCGTGCCAGGGTTCGTGACATTCATCTGCCTAGCCTGGAACGCCTGGAAGCCCTGGCCCGCACGATAGTGCGCCCCGCCGTGACGCTGATACTGGTCGTGGTGGCATCCTGGATGGTGATGGGGGCGAAGCCCATTCCTGATTGGTATATGGGGCTAGTAATTAGTCTTACGTCGTACTGGTTTGGCAGCCGTTCCAACGGAGCGCCGAGATGAACGAGCAAATCCTCCAAACTCTTCTCGGCGCTCTTGCCACAGTATCGGTGACAGCTGTTGGTGGCCTAGCGTGGATGGCTAGACGGGGAAATGGGCACAAGGGGAATCCTGGTAACATGGAACCCGTCCTAGTAGCTCTCAATGTTACCCTGACAAAGCAGACTGAAGTTCTACAACAGATGGTGCAATTAACGACAGTGCATACTGCTGAGGCTGCTCTCCGCCACACAGCCTTGCTAACGGCACTAGAACATCTGGGACGGCACTAACATGGAGTCTGATAGTGCCTGGCCTTCACCTGCTTGGCGATGCCCGTGCATCCCGCAACCTCTCGAATCGGGAGGGCATCCAGAACTGGATGACTGTAGCCGTGAAGATGGCGGGGCTATCACTGTTAGGCTTCCAGGCATGGGATTTGCCCTCGCACCTGGATAGCGGACCAGGTGTGTCCCTCACCGCCGTGCTGGTGGAATCACACGCGTGCTTAGAGACCTGGCCTGAACACAATACCATTTGCATCTGTTTCTACTCGTGCAAACTTTGGAAGCCCGAACCGATTGTTGCGTACTTCGAGCACTACTTCGGCGTGATGGAATGGTTGACGAAGCAGTTAATCCCTAGGTTTGGGCCTGAAGGGGCACAGTGAGGCTTCTAGGGGCCTTGGCGGGCATTCTGGTGCTACTCTCCACCTGCTCTCCCGTCCAGGCCCAGCCTCCGAGTCCACACCTTCAATGCACTTCGAACATTCAAAGTGACTTTTGTTCGAACATCTTTAAAGCGCACCAACGGCTCAAAGACAACTACTGGACTCGCTGGTTCGCGGACTGGGCCGATGGGCATGAGGTGGTGGTGGAGGAGAGCACTAGCTGGGGGGCACTCCCACACATCAACACTGTGCGGGCTGACAGCCACGCTACGGGGAGCGTGCGGGACTCTATCCTTTTGCTACATGAAATCAGCCACCTGGCAGATGATTATGGCCTCCCCCAGGGCGTGACGTGTTCACTTGACCCTTGGAGCCATGAACGGGTGTACTTCTGGACGATGCTGGGAGCGGTGGCCCTGGGCGATACCGAGTGGGCCTGGGGATTCTACTGGATGCAGCGAGGCTATGCAAGCTGGCATGAGAACCTGCAAATAGCTCACCAATACTGGCCTGAGCTTTACCCCCTGGATGGCAACGAACCCTGTCGAGCGCAAGGGGTGGTAGAGGTTGCACCCTGGGGGGCGTTCACCTATACGAAACTCAGGACACAATTACCTTGGTGGTAACCTCCAGATGCTCACCACGTCACCGCCACAAAGACGCCCACGACGATACAGACTATGATAGAGATGGCGATGATGGCAGTTTCCAGTCGCTCACGGAAGGTCATGGCGTCTTTCCTCTCAATCTCCATAGCTCCGCCTGTTGTTGTTGCACGAGCTTTACTAGATAGCGCAAGTCCTCCCACGCATGAGTAGCAAACTCCACATCTTCCTTAGCCCCGCCACTGACCATCTCCGAGGCATGAACGTGGTCGGTGGTAACAACCCATTGTCGCCCTTCATTATCGGTTCCACCTGAGAATATCACGGGCCAATTATCGAATGCCTTCGATTCCTCCACCGCTAAATAGGGGCCAGGAGATGCTTGCGTGAACCGCTCCATAATGTCGGCTATCCGCTTGGCATCATACGTCACAGCCCCATCAAACAGATGAGTGAGTCCCTCTAGTGCTGCCTGCGTGCGTCCTACAGCCATGTTCAGGCCCTGTTCATAGGTCATGGCGTCTCCTTGTCACAGACCTCAACGATGAACGCTAACGCCATCGCCGCTACCTGGACGGCCTCGTCTCGCATTGCTTGGATGTTCGCTGGTGAGCGGTGACGCCGCACTTCTTCCCACAGCTCGTCCAACTCCTCTAGGATGACGGCGTACCCTTCGTGTGCAGAGGCCATAGGGCCATGTCCCAGTACCACCCTAGCTCTAGCCACCTCAACCTCGGCCTCTAGTGCAGCGTTGTGGTAGACGGTGGTCATGGCGTCACCTGTCCTACCTCTATGCCCAACGCTTCGGTTGCAGCCTTGAACGCACCAAGGATGTCACCATCTAGTACGGGCTGACACCACACATCGTATTCATCACGATTGCCCTTCTCTGCAAGGTCTTGGCCTAGCACCTGTATCCACGTTCCCAAGTCCTCTGGCTTGCTCCACAGCGGGACGTAGCCGAGGCCGTGACAGTCCCCGTGCTTTGGTAGGGCATCACAGGTACTTGGATTAAACCTATCCAGCACTACACAGGCTCTGTGCTCTCGCTGCAAAGTTCTTAGTTCAGGAAACCTTGGCACTCGGCCTGTAGCACCACACGGGCAGTCAGCAGAATGTCCCAAATCCGCATCTAGCTCTAGTACAACAGGACACTCCATCTCCGCCTTCGCAATCGCCCAGAGGTAGTCGTCTAGGGTTGGCTCAGTCATGGGCGTTACGTCCCTTGCCACAGATGCTACAACATCCTCTTGGTGAACCATCTCCATAAGACTTCGTGTACGGATGATTTTCCTTGGGGGTTGGCTCAGGCTTTGTGGTCATGGCGTCTCCTCAATCCCTCGCAGAATAGCCAGTATCGTGCCCGCAAACAGGTCGCTAGGATGGAACACATACACCTCCAAACCTGCCCTGCCCATGAGCTTCATCATGGTGGCCTGCCCAGGCGTTGGGTTCTTTCCTTCACGCTTCAATTCCACCCACATTGACCTACCTGGTATCCACCTATTTGGACGCCCGGCACGTAGAAGAAATAGGTCGGGGAGGTCTGCGACGTTCTGCCGGCGACTGTCTCGTATATGGCGCACTTCGTAGCCTAGCTGATGCGCCAGCAACTCCACCGCCTCCCGCAACCCGCCCGGGCCTTCCTCCTTCATGGCACGTGCTAAGACTGTCCTGGGGTCAACGGGTACTTTAGGCATTTGCTATCTCCAAGCTGTTCTCTCCCATACTACTTGTTCAGGCCTCGTGGTCATGGCGTCTCCTCTCAAAACGGGACTTCCTGGTCGCCTGGACCGCGTAACCAGTCCGCAAACTCCTCGGCAACCACCAACACCGCACCTGCCTGGAAATCCCTCCCCTGGTTGATGTGGTAGCCCGCCAGGGCCACGGCCTGCATTAGAGCCGTCCGCCGATTGGTGGCTGCTTCCCTATCTCCCTCCACTGTCTTAACCACGCTCTCGGCCTTCTTGACCTCGCTAGGGGCTGTCTCCTGGGCGACGAGCTTCGTGATGTTCCAGAAGTCGCCATTTTGCTCGGTCACGACCTTCCAGGTCTCGCCCGCCTTGATGCCTGCGGCGCCAAACTCCCAACAGGAATAATTCCTCCCTCCTGCCTTAATAAACTGATAGGTCTTCTTCCCGTCCTTGGTTGTTCTAGGTGCAACGCTCTGAATCAACAACGTTTCTTCTGGCATCATGCTCCTTTCGTTCTCTGAATGGCCTTCATCTGAGCGATACTAGGCTTCACCGCATAGCCGTCTCGTGGCATAGGATTAACGTCTATGGTGAAGTCCTCGCCTACCTGGAAGCGTGTAGGGAACTCCACAAAAGGAACATACTTTTTGACAGTACGCTGCGCCCTAGTATAGGTTCTATAGCTCTCCCTGTTGGCTTCCAGGGCTTCCAGGGCGTCTATCAAGTCCACAAAGTCTAACTGTACTGGTTGTTGGTTCATCTCTCTCCTCTCTCGCTTCTATTTCTGATTGCCTCTTTCGCCCCTTGTGTATCCACATTTTCCACGGCTTGTCTGTTATCAGGCTAACACATGGTTCTTCTGGCCTCGCATCACACACGGGGCAGAAAGCCATAGAGTTGAAATGCGCTTTGTTCGCTTTGTTCATTTTGTTCATTGCTGCTCGCCCAGGTCTCGGCAGGTTGTCTTTAGCTCATGCCCAATAATGGCTGAGACTCAGCCTGCCCCTACACTGGGAGTTCCTACGGCTAGTAGGCTCGGCGCTCTTGTTGCCATCTTGCGCCGTTACGTTCGGTGATTCCGTCACGAGCAGCACCTTATCATTATACCCTCTCTACGCGACTTGGCCCCCGCTTGAAAGCCTGCTCCAGGGCATCATTGGCTCGGCGCATATGATACATGGTTTCGAGTAGGCCAAATGGCGGGATGCAAGGTTCGCCAGCCTTTGCCCCGCATTTCGAGCAGTCTACGTCTGTAGCCTTGGCCTCATGGAAGGTTAGCACTGGTCGTCTCCTTCCCCATTCGATACGCCGTGATGGCTCCTGCGTTTGGTTTCACCGACATTCGCCAGGGCCTTACGTCACGAACGTGGGCTTGCAACCAATGAGGGATTAGCTGTCGGAAGTCTGTGGTGGGATATAGGCATCGAAGGCAGTAGAATCTCATGGCTTCCCCTTTGCCCTTAGCTCCAGAGCCAGGATAATCTCGTTGCAGGGTACACCCTGCCCAGGTAGCCAGGGCCTCCAGGGGCCGTGCGCTTCACAACTCCACCAGTGGCCTTTTTCGTAGTAATAGACCCCAATTCCTTCTGGTAGCCGTTGGCGTGGCAGGTGAACCGAGTAGACGCCGACAATGCCCGGTATGGCTGTGGCTATCATTTCGCCTCCTCCCTTAAATACGTTAGTAGTCTCTGGCTCTGCCATGCTCTTTCAGCAGCGCTCGCAGCAGCGCTCGCAGCATCCCTCGCAGCATCCCTCGCAGCATCCCTCGCAGCATCCCTCGCAGCATCTAACTGCTCAATCGTTGCCTCCCCCTGGGCAAATAACCGAGCTATCCTGATAGCCTCTCGTGGGCGATTGTCTTTAGGATGTTGATTCTCGAACAGAGTCAGAACGCTCTCGGCACAGTCACATGCAAACAGCCTGGCGAGTCTATCTCTTGTCACGCACTCCTCTGGCAGCACGGCCCGGAGACACCACAGAGTATCATCTAGGCCATTGATTTCCAGCACCTTATCCAGGGGGATAGGGGTGTTGTCACCATAGGCTTTCACACCTCCTACCGCCTTGGCGAACTTGACATAGGATGGTTTACAGGCGTTGGCCTTACGGAGCAACTTGAACGTAGTGTGTATCATGGCGCCTCCTTTGCTACGTCGAGGGAATGAACGTACCCTGTAATGCCGTCATCCCACCGGACATATATGGTGGTCACTTCTGGGCCAGCACCGAAACCAATTATTGCGCCTTTGCGGGCATTATCGAACGTGCTGACCCTATCCCCCAGTTTCCATGCTCGTTCTTGTGCATAGCTCTTTTTCATCTCATGCCTCCCTGCTTTTAGCCTACCAGATAAAAAAGTCGTCGGGCGTCTTGAAAAAGGTACTAGAGACTCGGTAGTCAATTGTCTTCGCATGTCGCCCGCAAACCTTAACCGTCCTGCCACTGGTAATAACCCGTGTCTCCTTTACCCTTAGCTTACACTGGTCACGGCTATCGGACATAGAGTGAGTGTAAGGTTCGTGTCTATTAACTAACATCTGGCAAAGTCCCTCTCTTAGTACCACCTCACGCCTCCTGTTGCTGAAACTACGAGCGTCTGCTGTTTCTTCCTAGCCCTATATACTGCTTTGTACACTCGACACGCTGCGACGTGTACCACCGTGCAGGCTTTACACCGACATCCATAATTCCCGTATCCATTACGTGTGCCATGCACTGGAGGTTCCTTGCCCCGTCGGGTGGCCTGACTTATACGATGCCTCCATGTATTCCAGGCAACACATAGAACACACCGACAACGGTGGTTTACGTAGCCAGTATGACTCCCATGTTTGAGGGGTCTATGAATGAGACAATAGCCTGTGATATTCGCTGTCGCATTAAGAGGCTTGTCACAGACAGGGCAGTTTAGGGGCGGGTAAACTCTGTGGACCCCACGGTGGCAGGCAATACAAAGGTAGGCCAACTGGCTAAGAGTATCCCACTTATCTGATGTATTACCTTGATGATGGATATGTCCATGACTCCCAATCAATTTCCCGCATTGCCCACAGAGACCTTGGCTTGCTTGCCGTACCTTGCCCGCTATGGCGGGCGGAGGAGCCAGAACTTGTTGGACTCGTTGACGACTAACTCCTGTCCTCTCGGCAATGGCTTGATACGTCAGCCCCGCAAGTTTTAATGCTATCATGGCCTCTCGGCTTAACATCATTTTCGTGTCCACGCCAGAAGCATTGCACACTTTTGGACTCGTGTCAAGAGGTCTGGACGCCAGTTTCGCCTCAGTTTCCAGACCTATTGACTTTTGCGAGAACACATGATACCCTTAGTGCATGGTTACTATGCAAGGGCCGAGTAAACAGGCCAGGCGAGAACTGGCAAGGTGGGCAATGGTGCTGAAATTGCACGAGGCAGGGCTGACCATCCAGGAATTGAGTGCCAAATACGACATTAACAAGTCGCAGGTCTATGCTCTCTTGGCAAGGGCAAGGGAGGCAAGAGAGAAGGGTTGGATTTAGGCCCAAGGAGACGGCGGTTGATGGCTCGGCCAGGGGTTAGGATGTCTAAGCCAGCAGTCGTCTGCCATATCTGTGGCAAACGGGAGGAAGGTGTCAGCATAGATGTCACTGTCTCAGCCTTAGGTAATGTTCAACTAACGGGATGGGCCGTCTTGACGCTCTGTCCTATGTGTGTAGACCTAAACGACATCAAGATAGGAAAGGCGACGGATGATAGTTCGACCAAGGATTAGTATCTCCAACCCCCTGGCCTCGTCCCACAGAGGCTGTACGCAACGCTGGGGGGGCATTGTAGGAGGTGGCAGATGAATCAGGAACCCGTCTACAACAACGCGGGGAAGCTGGTCGGCCACATTGAGACTCGCTGGGGCAAGCAGTGGATAGTCAAGCGCGGGCTAGACCCCCTGCGCCACAAGCTCATGCAACCCCCTGGCTGGGCCACAGACAATGAGCATGTGGTCTTGATGCGGGAACGACCACTGGCAGGGATGATACTGCAGCTCACCACAGGCCAGACTATTTGGTCTGCAACTGCTGACTGGCTTGATAAGGGGGGGCCAGTTGGTAAGCGAGGCCTTGGGAAACAAACGCATCTGATAGACAAGTTCTGGCATACGGGTGCGCCTGCCATTGAACAGCCACGGATGGCGGGGTTGTAAGTGGCATCCCTCCTTGTCGTAAAGAGCCTAGGCGCACTTCGGCCAGTAGATGAAACTGGCGAGGCCATCTTGCGGACACTGGCCCAGGGCGAGCTTGTGGAGATTACCCTTCGCAGGCCAAGGAACCTGAAACACCACAGGCTCTTCTTTGCTCTCATGTCCCTGGCCTGGGAGCAAATGGACAACCAGGACGATTACCCTAGCGTAGAAGACCTTGTGACTGAGCTAAAAATCGTGACAGGCCACTACACCAAGCGGTTCATCCACATGGACGGGAAGCGATATACCGTGCTAACGCCCAAGAGCATCAGTTTCGCAGCGATGGAGCAGCCCGCCTTTGAGAAGTTCTTCGAGCACTGTTGCGACTGGATAGTTGCCAATGTGCTCCCTGGCGTGACCCAGGAGGAGTTGCGGACTGAGCTAGAAATTCTTGTGGGGATTCGAGACTAGGAGGAGACGCCATGAGCACTAAGCGGGACACCTTCAAGTATCGTCTGTGGTGGCGGGGGAGTGTTATATACAGAAACATTACCTGTGACTTGGTGAGGAGGGAAGCCGAGCACCAAGTGAGATTCCCAGGGGCACGGGTACAACAGATAGGTCGAAGGACAACGCGGGTAGCAGCCCTAAAATGGCTCCACGGTGCGGAGTTTGGCAAAAGCCCTGTGCTATAATAGTCCTTGCCTGGGCGGACGCGCCCTGGCCTCGCCCCTGCCAGACGTGGACTGTGAGCCTGCCGACGGGGGGAGCACAGAAAGGAGCGAGAGTATTACCATCCCAGTCGCATCGGGGGGCTGGGAGCTAGAGGCTCCGAATCCTGCAGGGGACGTTCGGAGCCTCTCCATTTGTGGTATGATGCTCCCGCACGGCGCATAACAGAGATACCCCTGCGTAGCGTCTCTCTCTCATAAGGGACTGAGCTTGATGCCAGGTGCTTTTGCGGGTGGGAGGGATGCAGAAGCGATTACAGTCGACCTGCACTCCTCCCCCATTTTTGCCCCCAAAAGAGCGGGCGAAATAGGGTTGACTTTTACCTGCTACTCATTATAATAAGGCTATGCAAAAGACGACGCTGGTCTGTAGAGTCTGCGGACATGAATGGGAACCCAAGGTCAAGCGCCCAGTAGCCTGTCCGAAGTGCAAGCGATATGACTACGATGTTCCATTCAGCACTAGAGAACCACGGGCGGAGTACAGGGCGTGAGTGTCAAGGCAATGGCCTGGGCCTGGGAACAAGATGTGCCTATGAGCACCAAGGGCGTACTATTAGCCCTGGCCGACCATGCTGATGCCGATGGGACTTGTTGGCCTGGAGTAAAGGGCATAGCAGAGAAGTGCAGGTTAAGCCCCCGCACAGTCCGCTATCACCTGAAGGTGTTGCGCCGAATGTCCCTCGTTATTGCCGAAGAACGCAGACGGGATGACGGCACACAGACATCAAACATTTACCACCTACCTGTCAATATATTGCCGCCTACCCTGCAATCCTTATCACCCTACCCTGATAACCTTGACAGGGGGAGGGTGCAATCCTTATCACCCCATGAACCATCATTAGAACCATCAAAGGAACTGTCATCCCATCCATATAGCGATGACCCAGAATGGTTTAAGGTTCTTTGTGAAATAGAGTCATTTAACAGACCTCTTTTGAAGTGTCAATTCTATTTGGACGCCAAGAACATCACTATGGAACGAGCCGAACAAACGGCAATTCAACTAAAGTCTAAATGGCCTCCATCAAAAGCCCATAAGGATGTGTGGGCTACATTCCAGGATTGGGTAATGAGACCACCTTTACAGCAAAGGGGGAGCACTAATGGAACAGCTAAGGGATATTCTCAAAAGGAACCTTCATCTTCCGAGCGAGCCAACGCCATTAGAGCAGAGGCAGAACGACTTGGCATTGACCCCAGAAGTGCCCCTGTGTCCTAATTGCCTGGGCACGCATTTTGTGCGCCTGGACGTGGAGATGGGCGACCCCCGCTTTGGTAAGGCGTTGCCATGTCCCGACTGTCTCCCCGCCACGGACACCTTTGAGACCTTCAAGCCAGTACCGGGGACAGAACGTGCCCTGGCGTTGGCAAAGGAGTACGCAGCTGGGAAGCTGACGACCCCTTGGCTGGTGCTCCTGGGGATGTATGGCACTGGGAAGACGCACCTGGCTCGCGCCATCGCTCACGAGCATAAGAAGCGGTTGGAGATGGCCTACATGAGCTTTGTCCCCACGCTCCTGCAAGACCTGCGGGACAGCTATGAGGCCAAAGACCATGAGCAAGTCCTGGCTCGGTATCAAGCAAGCTCGCTGGTCATCTTGGACGACATAGGCGACACGGGGAACATCACGGCCTGGGTGAAGGAGCAAATGCTTATCATCCTCAACGGGCGGTATGAGGGCGCAAAGCCTACAGTGATGACCACCAACAACACAATGGAGCAGCTAGGTGCGCTTTATGGGGGGCGCATAGCCTCCCGCATGTGGGACACTAGGACGGGTATGGTGAGCATTGCGGTTTTGGACTGCGCGGACTACCGCACGGGAAAATCCTGGTAGAAAAGCAATGAATGAACTGAGTCTCTTTTCTGGCTATGGGGGGTTCAGCCTGGGGCTTCATCTGGCTGGTCTCCCCATCTGCACAGTGGCGTATGTGGAGATAGAACCCTACTGCCAGCAAATCATTAAAGCGAGGATACGAGATGGATACCTTGATGATGCCCCAATCTACCCCGATATACGTGCCTTCGATGGTAGCCAGTGCCGAGGAGTGGTGGACATTATTACTGCTGGCTTTCCCTGCCAACCCCACTCCGTTGCTGGCAAGCAACGAGGCGCAGAGGATGAAAGGAATCTCTGGCCTGATACCCTCAGAGTCATTAGCCAGGTGGAACCCAATTACGTCCTTTTGGAAAACGTACCAGGCATCTTTCATACAGGGTATGGAGGCATTGTCATCGGACAGCTTTCCGAGGCGGGGTATGACTGTGAGTGGGGAATTGTATCCGCTTCCGATGTGGGGGCCTCCCACCGAAGAGACAGATGGTGGTGTATTGGAGTCAAGAGACTGGATGACACCAAGTACAACTTTGTCCAGTACCAGTCGAACAACGGGTCGGAGGCCAGAGGACAGCACCCATCTATCGGCACAAGCCCATTATTGGAGAACACCCGACGCATGGCTGGGACAGAGGGGGCCGAAGTCACAGGCGAGCTTCGAGGACAGCCTGGAGAATGGGACTCACGCCATAAACCTGCTCGACCAGGTGAAGCATTGGGGTACGCCTACGGCACGGGACTACAGAACAGGGGAGCAGAATCAGCCGGTGAATGGACTGCTTTCCCGCCAAACCCAGCAGATAGAGAAGCCTGGGCAAGAGTCCTCAGCACAAGACCAGACCTTGCCCCAGCACTGGGGTACACCCCAAAGCACAGATTGGAAAAACAAGAGTCACAGCCGGGACAAGAATCTACACTCCGACTTGAAGGCAATACAGTCGCAATCAATGCGCTTGAACCCGCTGTTCGTGGAATGGCTGATGGGACTGCCCATAGGATGGAGCGACTTAAAGCCCTTGGCAACGGAATCGTACCAAGCGTGGTGGCAGAGTTTCTGCGAAGGATAGCCTACAGGACTGAGAAGCAATGCTGAAGCAGCAAGGCGAGCGACCCGCCGACATCGTGTACGTCCGCTCTGGCCGTCTGACCACCACCATTGATGGATGCGTGGCTTCCCGTGACGAGGGCAAGTCCTGTCGGACTCATCGAGCCGTGTGCTCCGTGCATCGGTGCGAGTGGCGACATCCCCAGGGCGTGTATATCGTGTGGGATTGATGGGTCGAGGCAATGAGAAAGGCCCCTGGTGGCAAGCCAAGGGTCTCTCGATGTGCTGGGGGGGTGGGGGGGCTGTGCTTGGTATCCTTCTTATGCCTCCTTCTCTTGGAAATACTTGCCACACTCACGACACCGCCACTGCATGACCCTGGGCTTGGTGGCTCGCAAGACCCATCGGCTATGAGCCACATTGGTGGACTGGCAGGCGGGGCATCTAGGCATTGGCTGGCTCCTTCCTTCCGTACAGGTCGTCCTGGTTATTTTCAAAGTTCTCGGAGAGCAGAGCTTTGAGTTCCTGCTCAAAGTTGTCCCCTCGATATGCGTCCAGGCGACTCCACCCAGGGATGGCTTTGTAATGGCCTAGCCATGCGTTTAGAGAAGTAACCTCCAAGATTGCGGTATGTCCCGTAAAGTGTTGGCACTCCTCTTCTGATTCTGATTGCTCCTCACGGCACTTCTCGCATGTCTCCTGAAACTGAATTGCCAGGTATTCCTCTCCTTCCTGCCTAATAAGGGCCACGTTAAAGCCCACTCCCCCCACCCCATTCCTGTGATAATCCACCTTGATAAGTTTCATACCCGTCATCTCGCACCTCCTGTCAGCTAAACTATTTGGCTATCCGTCTTCCTTGGCTTGTAGGTATTCATGGAGTGCATTGCTCACCAGGTCGTAAAGGTTGCCCGCCAGGATGTTAACAGGTGTAGGTGAGCCATCAAAGGCGGGGCCGATTTCAGATTGTTCGAGCCAAAGGCTACTCCATGCGTCCCCGTAGGCTGTTGCGCATACCATGACCAACTCATGAAAGTAGACGGGAACGAAACTATCGGCTATTTCATGGATTGCATCCACGTGGTCTTCATCAGGGTGGTCTCTTATACGTTCGGCTAGTTCCTCCTTTGCGTCGTCCAGCATGTCGTAAATGGTTCTGGTCTTCTCGGTTGTCATTGCCTGTACCTCCCCTGTCAGCTAAACTACACCTACCATACACCCTACCGTCCTACCTGTCAATAGGGTAAGGGGGTGAGTTTCGTAAAGAATTGGTAAAGGGCGTTGACGGGACGCTGCGGATGTGCAATACTGGGGGTGTATCGAAAGATACAGTACAAGCCTCCTGTCGCCCCAGGAAGTCTTTGAGGGGCGTCTCGAAGGCTTTCTGGTCACGGGAGGCTTTCATTTTGTGTCCGTAGCGTCTGAGGGGAGGCTGCATAAAACTGCCCTCGGAGTATCTCATACATGGCGCAGGGGCCCAGCTTACAGGGCAAAGCAACGAAGCGCTAACTCCAAGAACATGTTGCTAAATCAAGCGTTAAGGCGCCCCGCTTGAGCGAACAAGTAGGCATCCAAACCACTTGAAAGGAAAGGGGAGGGGGATAGGATAGGGGAGCTATCCATCCCACCCAGTGCTATCCCTAGTTGACACGGAGAGATGTTCTCCCCTAGAATCTGCCAAATGGCTACCAGTATGCCCGCTCTGCTGTGTGC
>ERZ1292644.424-Hain-H14-01um-R2-424-length-29848-cov-10_pt1 | contig 29848 bp, 43 predicted proteins | sample MGYA00564402_ERZ1292644 | MGnify/ENA primary metagenome ERZ1292644 (study PRJEB36523, sample SAMEA6512644) | groundwater metagenome | collected 2019-01-09 | study: AquaDiva: Metagenomics assemblies of 32 groundwater samples
GTCCCGCTCGTGGTGGAGAATGTCTGCGGGGCGCAGAAGTGGGTGGGGCGAGCGCGCTGGCACTTCGGCTCGTTTTACCTCTGGGGGGATGTGCCGGCGTTGATGCCGATCACGAAGCCGCGCGCAAAGGTTCCAGGGCTCGACTGGAACGGCTACAAGAACGGCGATCCGAACGGCTACGAGCGCAACCATCCGCAGGCGTTCGGCTGGAAGGCTCCACGGACCACGAGTAAGGGCACGGCCCGCAAAGCCGCGAGCGCGCACATCGCCAAGATCCCGATCGTGCTCGCGCGGCACATTGCGCGGGCCTATCATCCGGAGGGCTGCTGACATGCCCGCCAAAGTCCACCCCTGGCCGACGCGGCGCACGATGGGACGAGAGGAGCACTGAAGTGGGATATCGCAGATTCGCGGCGGCTCGAGGCAAGCAAGACGCCAACGCGCCGGCCATCATCGCCGCGCTCAAGCGCTGCGGCGCGACCATGATCGACATGCACGCGCTCGGGGGCGGCGTGCCGGACATCGCGGTCGGCTATCAAGGCCGCACCGTGCTCATGGAGATCAAGGCGCGGCCGAAAGCGACGAATGCGGGCGTGCGCGATCGACAGGAGACCTTTGCGCGCGACTGGCGGGGCGATCCGGTCGTGACGGTGCGCAGCGAGCTCGAAGCGCTCGCGGTGTTGGGGATTCGGATCGATACGTAGGATGGAGGACAGGATGAGTGTGCAGATTTGTTGTGAAGGACCGGACTGCAACGGCGGGCGTTCGGCGATCGTGCGCGAGACGGAACAGATGGGCGATCTCCGCGGCATCAACGAAACCATGCGCGACGAATACGCGAAGCACGCCCGCGCGATGACGAGCCGGTCGCTGGTTGTGACATCGCACACGCCGAGCGGTATCACGCGTCGCGCCGGCATCGTGTTCGCGCTCTACGCGTGCGAGGCGTGCCACTTCGAGCGCATCTACGGCAACAGCGTCGTCTACCAATAGCGTCTTGCGCCGCGCGTGACGCGGGCGTAAACTGGCGGCTCTGTCAACAAGTAGTGTAGACATTTGTATACAGATTGACGTAGACTCAGGAGCATATGTCAGGCTATTCCAAGCTGTTTAGTTCGATTCTTGCCTCGACCATTTGGGAAGCCGACATGCCCACGCGCATTGTTTGGATCACCCTCCTGGCCATGTCCAACGCGAAGGGGAAAGTCGAGGGGTCCGTTCCAGGGCTCGCCACCTTTGCCCGCGTGCCTCTTGAGCAATGCCGCGCCGCGCTCGCCAACCTCAAAGCGCCAGACCCTGACTCGCGCTCGAAAGAGCACGAAGGCCGCCGCATCATGGACATTGAGGGCGGCTGGTTCATCATCAACTACAAGAAATACCGCGACCAGCTCAACCAAGAGGAACGGCGCGAATACCTCCGCGTCAAGCAAGCTGAATACAGAGGTAAACAAAAATCAACAATCGTAGACGATGTATCCGACAAGTCTACACGGTTGACACAAGCAGAAGCAGAAGCAGAAGCAGAAGCAAGTACAACAACCCCCTTACCCCCTTCGCGCTCAAAGCCAATCCGACCAGCCGCGCCTCAGGCGCTGACCGACACGTTCAATGCCTTCTGGTTGGCCTATCCGAAGAAAGTCGGCAAGGGCGCGGCGCTCAAGGCTTGGACGAAGCTGAAGCCCTCGCAAAAGGTCTGCACGCGCATGTTGGAAGCCATCGCCGAACAGTCTGTCTCTGACCAATGGCAGAAAGACCGCGGGCAGTTCATCCCGCATCCCGCAACGTGGCTCAACCAAGGCCGATGGGACGACGAACCGATCGCACAGACAGACGTTCAGCCATCCGCGACCCGCGAAACACGACCGCACGCCGCCGGCCAACGCCCCTACGTCTCGTCCGACGCCGACTGGTGGGACGAATGCAAGATCATCCACAACGGCGCGTGCGACGGTGACCGGATGCGACACCACCTCCGCGTCCAGACCGATCGCGTCAAGGCAGCCAATGCCTAAAGGCTTTCCCATCGGCGATCCTCGAGCCCAAGCCGCCGGCCGGAAAGGCGGCAAAACGCCACGTGCACGGGCCTCGTCCGACTACATTCGCGGCTACCGCTCCGGAGCGCGCAACGCTCAACGTAATCTCACCCGCTGGATTCAGGAACACCACATGGCCCAATTCGCCAAAGTCTCGGACAGCCCCTTCATGCGCGCCTCCATCCGGCTCCATCGCGCCCAACTCGACGCCCGCACGCCGCAGGAGCGCGAAGCCGCCGACGCGTCCCTCTCCCATCTCCTGCGCATGGCCGGCGCCGGACGCTTCGACGAATGGCAGGCCAGCCACGACACCGACCACGACGATTCCATGTTCGCCAATCCGGAGGAGACGCTGTGACCGACAAGCCTGACATCGAAATCGGACTCAACCGCGATCCGGACGACCGACGCGGCACCAGCACCAGCGACGACGAAGCGATCCTCCGCGACATCGGCCGCGCCGCCTTCGGTATCACTTACCCGCGCGACGTCACGCCGCCGAAACGCGCGATCAAGCGCCTACCCTCACGCACCCTTGACGCCTCGGCTACACTGTCCAGAGGCGAGACGGTAAGATACCGACAAATACCATGCCATTTGAGAAGGGTCAGCCCCCACCGCCTGGGTCAGGACGGCCCAAGGGGGCTCAGAATCGCGCTACAAGCGCCGCGCGGGAAGCCATCGCCCTATTCGTTGACAACAACGCCGGTAAGCTCCAGGGCTGGCTGGACGCGATTGCGGAGGGTGTCATAGAACCGGCAGTTGGGGAAAAGCCGGCCAAGGTGCTCGTCGCGCCGAATCCGGCCAGAGCGTTCGAGTTATTCCAGTCGGTGGTCGAGTATCACATCCCCAAACTCGCGCGGACGGAGCTGACCGGGAAAGAGGGCGGCGAGATCGTGACGCGCCACGTGGTGGAGTTGCACGAGGGGCCGCCGCCGGGGAAGGGGGAGGCGTGAGCGGTAAACTCCCACACTGGCAGACAGCGCTCACGGACATGACCGACGACGACTTGGCCGCGCTCGTCGCGTTTCGAGAGGACGAGCTCAAGACCGAATGGTGCGCTACGCTGATTCGCCAAGACCTTGACGAACTGCGTAGGGAACAGAATCGCCGCGCACTAGTGCAGGCCGTGAACGGTCCCGCGTCACTCCACGGCGTGCGTATCACCAGACGATGAGCGAATCCCGCACGGTCTTTTACGGCGAGCATGCCAAGTTCTTCCGCGACGAGACGCGCGAAGTAGACGTCGAAGGCGCGCTGCGTGCCGGTAAAACCCGTGTCTGTCTCGAAAAAATCAAACACTTCGCGGTCAGCCATCCCGGTATTCACTGTTTCATTGCGCGCTGGGCCGGCGACGGCATTGAGATTCTCAAGGCGCAGTGGGAATCGGTCTGCGCGCATGCCGGCCAATCGTTGCGCTGGAACGCGAAGGAGGAATACTACGCGCTCGACAACGGCTCCTGGGTCTATGCGCGGTCGCTGCGCTCGCAGGACAAGAGCATGCGCTACTCGAAAGTGCGCGGTATTGAGATCGCGGTCGGCTATATCGATCAGGCCGAAGAGATGGAGACCGCGCAGGACGTCTATGACGAGTTCGCCTCGCGCCTCTCGCAGCCTGGCTACCCGCACCAGATGATCATTAGCCCGCAGTCGGTGCCACCCGATCATTGGATTGCCAGCGACGAGTATTTCCCGTCCGAGGCAAGCAAGCGGAAGCCGTGGCGTGCATATTACGCGCTGCCGACGCGCGACAACGCGCACAATCTTGAGCCGGACTATCTGCCCGACCTCGACCGACGCTACCCCGAGGGCCATCCCAAGCGCGGGCCTCTCGTGCTCGGGACGCGCGGGCGCGTCGTGCTCGGGACGCCCGTCTATGGCTGGGGATTTTCGAGGGAGCGACACGAAGGCGTGGCGGAGTTCGATGCGCGTCTGCGCTTAGAACTCTCGCTGGATTTCGGCAAGCACCACCCGTGCATCTTGGCCCGGCAGGTCTCGCCCGTCGGCCAAGCGCGGTTCTTGGGCGGCATCATCGGGCACGATGTATTCCTCGATGCGTTTCTGACGCGCGCTAAACAGATACTCGCGCAATGGTTTCCCGATCCGGTCGAGACCGTCTGGTGCTGCGACCCGGCCGGCGTGTCGAATCCGCTTGGCGTGGATCTCAAGTCACTGCTTACGCCGCACGGGATTGTGCCGCGCTACGTCGCGGATGCGAATTCGCCGGTCGTGCGCAACGCCATGATCGAGCGCGTCACGAAGCAAATGCGAGAACGCGCGCTGGACGGCTCCGAAGCCTTCGTCGTGTCGAAGAGCCAGCGCTGGCAGATCATGGCATCAAGCGGCCTTACGCTTGACCGATTCTTCGCGGACGGCTTAGAGTTCGGCTACGTCTGGGACGAGTTGGTTGTCAGCGTCGGCAACAAGCAGATGCGGCGGCCCAAAAAAGACGGCTGGTTTGAGCACGCGCAGAATTGCCTAGAATATCTAGAGGCGAACTTCGGGAGCGAGCCGCCTGAGAAGCCAGCGCCACCGTCGAAGCCCTACCGCCCGACGAGTGCGTGGGGCTGAGTGTCGGCGACTACCCAGACGGAATGTCACGTGCGCGTGGTAGGCTTCGGACCCATGAAAACTATGCTCGGTGCGGCTGTGGTCGCGGTCGGTCTGTTCGTCGTGAGTCCTCGCGCGTCGGCGCAAGCGTATCCGTTGCCGTTGCTGGCCCTGGATGAACCCTGCGGTCTCGAGCCGATCTGTTTCGGCACGTTCGTTGGCCGGTCGTTCGGGATTACGGGTGTGGCGCTGCATTCCGATACGGTCCACGTCTGGGCATGGCCGGCGAGCGGGCCGGTGTTCCTCGGCGCAGCCTTTCCAACGCAGCCCGACAGCATCCGGTTGTTGCCGTCTGGACGATTCTCGCTGACGGTCCAGAATGCGCCGGTGGGGAGCTACCCGGTCGTCATCTACGCGCACGATCCGGTGGTGGGCAATTTTCCGACGCAGTTGATGATTCACCTTCAGGTGCGTGAATGCACGATATACACGGTGTCGTGGCCGTTCGTGGGACCGACCGGTCCGGTGACGGTACCGCTGCCGTTCTGTGCGCCGTAGATGTGCTAGACTGCGCGGACCGATGAGCGGCATCCTCTGGCAACCCGGCGGCGCACCGATGGCTCAGTCCAGCGAACCTCTTTCCGCCGCCCAGCGCGAACAGCAGCGCGTGCAACTGGTCGAGAATGTTGACTGGCTGCTGATGGCCTGCCACGAGCTGATCAAGGCGCAGCGTGTGCACGAGGCGACGCAGGCGGAACTTACGGCGTCGTTGGCGGCGACGAATCTCTCGCTCAGCGAGGCTCTGGACCGTCTCGATACCGTCGAACGAGGTGCCGCCGTGTTCTCCACGTGGGTGCGCCGACCGCTCTGGCAGCGCGTGCGGGCGAGGCTGGGGCTGTAGGGTGGCCAATACGTTCCACACGCCTTCGTGGCTGATTCGAGACGGCATCGTGGCGTATTTCGAGCGCACCGGCTTCCCGAAAGCGGCCGAGAAAGCGCGCACGCTGGACGACGAGCAAATCGACCGATTGAACACCGCGCTATGTAAGGCCATCGTTGAGACCGATCGGCAGGAGTGCGAGTTGTGACCCTCTACGAGCAATACACCGCCACGCGCGACCGCCACGAAGCGAATCTACGCATGGACGAGGTGTGGCGGTTGGGCGGGTTCGTGCTGAATGTGCGGCAGGACTATGCGCGCGTCACGATGCACGATCCATCGATCGGCGCGTGGGAGCCTCTCTACTACCTGCCTGAAGTCGATCCCGTCACGATGAAGTTGACCGGAGGCAAAAAGATCTATCGGCAGGATTACGCGTGCATTGCGATGCGGCCGAAGGTTCAGATTGGTCCGGCCGTTGACTTCGCTGAGATCCAAAATCCCACGCGCTGGGACTAGCCATTCATGGCCTCTGCTGCCGCCAAATCCGATCCCTCCTACGACAAGGCCGCCGACCGTTCCGACGTCGACATCCTCGAGGAACTCCGTGAGCGGCGCACCTATGCGACGCGCGCCTGGGAGCAGGTCCGCAAAGAGGGCACGACCGATGTGATGTGCGTGGCGGGGGACGTCTGGGAAGCGCTCGATCCGGCCGGCCTGGCACAGCGGGAAGCGGCGAAGCGACCGCACATCGCCCCGGATGAACTCGGCCAATACGTCAATCAGATCGCCAACGACGTGAGGCAGAACAAGCGCGCGATCAAGGTCACGCCGATCGACACGGACGCCAGCGACAAGACGGCCGATTTTCGGCGCGACTACATTCGGCAGGTCGAATACGAGAGCAATGCACAGCGGGAAGTCTACAGCCCGATTTTCGAGGATGCGCTCACGCGGGGCTACGGGTTTGGGCGCGTCGTGGCGAAGCGGACCAACCCACTGAGCAAGAATCAGAAGCTTGGACTTGAGGCGTTCCCGAATCCAGACGTCGTGCTAGTCGATCCCGATGGCGCGATGCTGTCGCCGGACTGCGCGAAGATCCAATACGCGTTCGTGCTGGATTCGTTGACGAAGAAGCAGTTTCGGCGCGACTTCCCGAATGCCACCGTGACGGACTTCACCGACGATCATCGCCGGACGGCGCCGGACTGGGTCCAAGGCGAACGGATCACGGTCGCTGAATACTGGGCGATCGAGAACGTGCGGCGGCGCGTCGTGTTCTTCAAAGAGGCGCCGGAGGTCGGCTTTTACGAATACAAGATACCGGGCGGTCGCGCCATTGATGCGCTCGTGGACAGCGACGAGTGGGTTGACGAGCCGCACGTCTGCCAATATCTGACGAACGGGATCGAACTGCTCGCGAAGCCTGGCGCGAAGAAGCGCATACCGTGGCCTGGGGCGTCTATTCCGATCTTCTCGTGCTTCGGTAAAGTGCTCTACGTGCAGACGGGCACGGGCACGGAGCGCCGGCTGATGTCGATGGTCAGGCTCGCGCGCCATCCGTTTATGGCCTACTGCTACACGCGGACGTCGCAGGTGGAGGTCATTGGGAGCGTGCCGCGTGCGACATGGGTGGGCTACGAAGGGCAGTTCCGAGGGCACGAAAACGAGTGGGCGGAAGCGGCGCATGTGCCGAAGCCGTTTCTCGTTGTCAAGCCGTTCACGACCGAAGTGACCGGAGTCACACCGTTGCCTCTGCCCACGCGCCAGAACTGGGATCCGCCGCTCCAGAACCTCGAGATGCAGGCCGAAGCCTTCCGCCGCGCGATTCAGGCCGCGATGGGCACGTCGCCACTCCCGACCGAGGCGCAACGGCAGAATCAGAAGTCTGGCAAGGCGCTAGATCGCATCGAATCGAGCGGGCAGAAAGGGTCGTATCACTTCGTGGACCATCTCGACGGGATGATCACGCGGGCCGGCGTGATCTTGAACGAGCAGATCGCGCATCGGCTCGATACGAAGCGGCAAATCACGGTGCGGAAGCCAGACGACCAGTCGGCGCAGGTCACGATCAACGATCCGGACGATCCCGAGTCGCCGCGGACGGATGCTGGGGACCACGATATCACGCTGAGCGTTGGGCCGGCGTATACCGATGAGCGCGCGGCGGCGTCGGACTTCGCCGATACGATTGTCGGGAACGAGGCGCTGCTGTCGATCGTCGGGCCGCAGAAGGCGGCGGAGTTGAACGCGCTGGCGATCCGGTTGAAGGCGGTTGGGCCGATTGGCGATGAGATGGCCGATATCATCGCGCCGAAGCCGCCCGATGGGCAGGCAGCGCCGACACCGCAGCAGGTCGCGGAGCTCCAGGCGCAAGGGCAGCAACTCCAACAGCAGAATCAGGAGTTGCAGACCGCGGTGGCGACGGATCAGGCGAAGCAGCAGGGGCAGATCGAAGCGGCGCGCGTGCGGGCGGAATCCGATGCGGTCAAGGCGCAGGCCGACGGTGAAATTCAGTGGCGGATCGCGCAGTTGCAGGCCGAAACCGAGCTGGAAAAGGTCCGCATGCAGGAAGCGACGAAACTCCAGATCGAGGAATACAAGCTGCGCGGGCTGGAGATCCAGGCGGAGATCGACTTACGGCAGGCATCGCTCGGAGCGGCGCAGAAAGACGCGGATCGGCAGGCGGCGGCGGTCGATGCGGATTTATCGCGCGCGCACGAGTCCGAGGAAGCGGCGTCCGCTCGCGAGGCGTCTGCGGAAGGGGCGGAGGCGGAACGCGCCCATGCGGCCGAGATGGCGGAGGCGCAGCGGGCGACGGATGCGGCAGCGGCAGCGGGGGCTGGGGCGTGAGGCCGTCACTGATTGACCCTGATCCTGTAGTCGAATATTGGATTCGCTATTTCGCTGACCAATTGCGTGGCTGTGCTACACTCCCGCCCGTGCCGCCGGAGCCTGCCGCGCTGACTGGGACTGCTGACGAGGCCATGCCCGTGGCCGACGAGGCGGAAGTGGGCGCTGTGGTTCCGGCGTCTGTGCGCAAGTTCGATGCGATTCAGATCGACGGAATCCATCCAGGCAATCCAATCACCGGCGAAGTCATCACCGGTTGTCTGCAATATTTTGCTGTCACGAAAGACCAGAGCGGCGGCACAATCAATCCTCGCGATCTGACGCCGCGCTGCCACGAAACCGATCCGATCCCGCTCTCGCGTATCCGAGCCATCAATTGGCTCCCCTTGCATCTCCGCCGCATTTGTCGGATACTGAGCGCCATTCATGAGTGAAGCGGCTACCACAGCCACGACGACCGACACGGCTCCTGCCGCGCCCGACTTCGCCGCTTTCGAGGCCGCCGAAAACGCGAAGCCTGGCAGCACGTTCACCGACACGGTCGCCGTCACCACGACTGCCGCGGAAACAAAGCCTGCCGAGACGACGACCACCGCGAAGCCCGAAACCGTCCCAGCCGCGACCACCACGACGGCCGCCGAACAGACCGACAAGGGTTACACGCCGCCGAAGCCCGAATCGAAGCGCACGGAGCGCCGCGCGACGCGCGAGCAGGAGCAGATCAACGAGACGATCCGTCGCTCCGTGAGCGAAGCAACCGCAGCGCTGCAGAAGGAAATTGCGGATCTGAAGGCCGCCAAGCCGGCCGCTGAGACTGCGAAGCCGGAAGCGGCCGCCGCAGTCGTCGACCCAAAGGATCCGGAGCCCGTCGAGGCCGACTTCGACAGCTATCCGGAATTCATCCGCGCTTCGGCGCGCTGGGCCGTGCGGCAGGATCGCCGCGAAGCCGAGGCCGCCGCTGTAATCGATCGCGAGACGAAGCGCCAAGCCGAGATCGCGACCGAATTTCAGGCCCGCACGTCCACGTGGGCGACGCGACGCGACACCTACGTGACGGCGCATCCCGAGCGCGAAGAGGCGCTCTACGACTTCCTCGGCACCGTGAACGCCGGCACGCCGATTGGCGACGCGATCATGGACTCCGACACCGGCGCGGAACTCGCCGATTATCTCGCCCAACATCCCGACGAGGCAGAGCGTATTGCGCGCCTCTCGCCGGTCTCGGCGCTCCGTGCGCTGGGGAAACTCGAAGCGACTCTCTCTCTTACGACCAGCGCGTCTGCTATCACGGCAGGTCCGGCGGCCAAACTGTTGACCACGGCCCCTGCGATACCGACGACGCTGCACTCTCGATCCGCCGACCCGGCCGATCGTGTCAAAGCTGCCGTCGAACGCGGGGACTTTAGCGCGTTCGAGTCTGAAGAAAACGCCAAAGCCCTCTCGGCTAGTCGTTAGCTTCACCGCCCGCACGCGCCGAGGACCGGCGCATGGCACTTGCCCCGAACGTTTTCAAATACGTCGACTGGGTCGCGATGGATACCCTGCGCATTCTCAAGAACAAGAGAATGATCTCGGAGTATTTCAACACCGACGACCAGAAGGATTTCAACAAGGAATTTGCGGTCGGCGCGACGATCCGCAAGAAATTCCCGCAGCGCTTTACGTCGGTCGAGGGTCTGCCCTACCAGCCGCAGGCGATCAACCGACGCGAGACGACCATCACGATCGACCAGAATATTCAGGTCGCGTGGGAATGGGACTCCTTCGAGCAGGCGCTCAAGCTCGAACGCGGCGAAGCGATGCTTCGGAAGGAATACAGCGAACCGGCCGCCGAAGAGATCTACCAGCAGATCGAATCGCGCGCCGCGCTCTACGCGCACAATCACTGCAACAACTTCGTCGGCGTGCTGGGCACCAATCCGACGAACTTCCAGACCACGACCGGCGCGGCGCGTCAGACGCTGCAGGAGCTGGCGCTCTGGAAGGGGAAGAAGGCGTTCATCATCCCGCCCAAGGTAAACACCAGCATGGTCGGCGCGGCCATGAATCTGATGCAGGACGCGTCGTCCATCGGCAAGCAGTATAAAGACGGCGCGATCGGGCACCAGGGGGGCTTCGACTGGTTCGAGTCGATGTCGCTCTACGAGCACACCGCGGCCACGTGGGCCGGCGCGGTCACCGTCACCAGCACGCTCGCGACCGATGGCACGACCACGATGGTCTTGACCTGCACGTCTGGAGACACCTTCCGCATCGGCGACAAGTTCTCGATCGCCAGTGTCAAGGCGGCGAATCCGGGGACGCGCCGGAGCACGGGCAGTTCGAAGCTGTTCACCATCCTCTCGGCCAACCAGACGATCAGTGGCACGTCGGCGACGATCACCTACTCGCCGTCCATTTACGGTCCTGGCTCCCAGTATCAGAACGTCGACGCGTATCCGGTCGCGGGGGCTGCGCTGACGCTCTTCCCTGGCACGACCAGCCCGAACGGCAAAGTGGGCATCATCGGCTACGCGATGACGGATCAGTCGTTCGCGATGGCGGGCGTGAAGCTCGAGGGTCCGGAGAACGGCGGCGGCACGATCTGCTCGCAGTTCCAGGATCCGGTCTCGGGTCTGGCGGTGCGCTACCTGCGGATGTTCGACGGCAAAGAGTCGAAGTGGATCAATCGCATCGATTGCGCGCTGGGCTTCGGCGACTTCTACGTCGATGGCTGCATCGGCATTCTGAGCGCGTAACCGGAGGACATGATGACACTCACCAGCCACACGCCCAATCAGGGCTTTCAGGACTTCTCGACGCTCACCTATCCGACGACGACGGTGGCCAACGTCATCGTCACAACCGCGCTGACGCCGGTGACGGGGACCGTGACGGAGCTGCTGGGCGGTTTGCTCCTGGTCGACTGCCGGGATGCCGGCACGTGGACCACGCCCACGGCTGCGCTCATCACGGCGGCCATCCCCGGCGCAGCCGCCGGCAAGTCGTTCGAGGTCGATATTGTCAACTACGGCGATACCACGTTGACGATCGGCCTGGGCACCGGGGTGACGAAAACGACGATCGCGACGGTCTCGGCGGTCTTGACCATCGTCACGCTGGCGTCCAAGCGTCTGCGGTTTGTCTGCACGAGCGTGGCGAATGCCAGCGACCCGACCTCGACGGATGCGTGGGTCGTCTACGCGTTCGGGAGCACGGCTGCGGCGGTGGCGTAAGCCATGGCCAATCCACAAGGCGCACTCGGCGGGACGTACAACCCGCTGACGGATTACGACAGGACCGGTGCCACCGATACGGGTGGCACCTACGCCTCGGCGACGTTCTCAGGGACCACGACACTGGGATCTGGCGGCGCGTTCGCCGGCACGCAGACCTTTACCGGCAACGGGATCTCCGGCCTGTGCGTGGCGAAGATCGTCCCGTTTGTCGAAGTCGCAACGCTCACGACGCACACCGGAACGGTCGTGGTCCCAGCCGGTGCCGTGTTGCTCGACATCTATTTCTGGTCGACGGTGCTCTGGACCGCGTCCGATGCGGCCGTCGTCATCGGCGATGCGAACAGCGCCAACGGCTGGTTTACGACGGCGCAGCTGGACACGACCGACTTGGTCGTCGGCGAACGTCTCCAGGCGTCGAATGCGAATAACTGGGGTGGCGTGAACGGCGCATATCTGACGACGGCCGGGCGTTTCGGCCAGCAATCCGCCAACATGATCGGCGGCTACTGTCCGACCGCCTACAGCGTCATTGCGGTCTGTTCCAAGACGGGGGCGGGCTCAGCGGGCCGGTCGTTTCTGATGGTCACCTACGCGGTCGGCGAATCGGTCGCCCCGGTCGTAGCGTAACGGGCTGTCGCGCCGGTGAGGGCTGCGGTCCTTGCCGGCGTCTCGCTTCACTTTTACAGGAGATCCGATGGCAGTTCAGAACACGCTCCCCGCAGCGATTACGGCAGATGGGGCCAACCCCTCCGGCGGCAATCGTCTCGACAGCTACAGCGAGCCGTTTACCGCGCTGGTGACAGGCAAGGAGTTTTTCACCGCAACGGAAGGCTCCCATTTCGTCGCGATCACGCCCACGCCTGGCACGGGCATCATCGGCCATGCGGCCCCGACGACGTTCGATGAAGCGAAACCCTACATCGTCGTCTATAACGGCCATCCGACCAAGTCGCTATACCCGCAGTTTCTGCATCTGCATGAAACAGTCGCCTCGGTCGGTGGGGCGCGGGTGCAGTTCACCATCACGACGGACGCGGGCAACCGGCGCAGTTCGGCCGGAACCGCGATGACGGTGGCGAGCTGCAACACGGCCGTGACCAACGACGCGACCACGATCGCCTACATCGGCGCGGTCGTCGGCACGGCGGCGACATCAGCCAGGCGCATCATCGCCAACGTCGTGTTTCGCGGAACGATAGACATCGTCGAGGACGACTACCAAATCGTCTGGGGGGCTGGTGATGGCGTTGGCGGATCGGCCTCACGCGTGGCGACCGTCGCGGAGGCTTCGCGCGTCGTGCCGCCGCTCGCGATTGGGCCGAGTTCCTCGCTGTGCATCACGCAGTGGGCCGGCTCGCAGTCGACGGGCCCGACGTTCGAGGCGTATTTCGCCTACGTGCTGCGGTAAAGGCGATGCCGGACATCTCCCCGACGAATAAATGGGTCGCGGTAGCGCCGAGCGACAGCGTCGATCTCCTGCCTTACACGGACAAGGCTATGATGACGGCCGGGCTCTATATCGGCACCGGCGGCGGGGACGTCGCGTGTGTCGATCAGTCTGATGACGTGACGGTCTTTACGGGTGTGCCTGCTGGCACGACGCTTCGTGTGGCGGTGCGTCGGGTCAACGTCAGCGGCACGTCTGCCGCGTCCATCGTGGCGCTCTACTGGGTGTGAACCATGATCGAAATCCCGCGTTGGGTGCATCGGGAGCAATCATCGCAGCTGGTCGAGACAATGGACGGCCTGCGGGCGGCCGAGGCCGAGGGCTGGCGCTGCAATCCGAACGAGCCAGCGGCGTGCTACGCGGAGCCGGTCAAGGTCCGAGGGGATGGGCCTGTCCCCGTGGCGCCAGACGCGCCTGTGGGCGCTGGTGAGGCGCACGATGCGGTGTCGGAGCCTACCGATCCGTATCCGGACGCTGGCGCGAATGACCCTGACGATGTCGATCCGTCAGGCGACGCGGCTGATGTGGCGGAGCCTGATGCACCGAAGCGGGGACGGGGACGGCCTCGGAAGGGGTAAAAGACGCTGGCGATGGTGGCGGCTCTTTCGGGGTCCGCCTCCCTTTGGTAGCCCGTAATCCAATTTAGCTCGCAGACGGGCCTTGCCGCGAGCGCCAGCGTGACAGGATTCTAGCCTATGGCCTACACCGTCCGCAACTTGCTCACCGAAACCTACCAGGATCTGACGATTCTGGCGGTCGGTGAGACGCTGGACGCGGATCAGGCGGCGTTCGGTCTGCTCAAACTGACACGGCTGCTCGACAACTGGAACGCGGATCGCGCGGGTGTCTACGCGAACCGGCTCATCTCGGACACGATGACGCCCTCGCTCAATCCCCAGACGATCGGGCCGGCGAGCTCCACGCCGGTCATCACCGTGACGCAGCGGCCCGTCTCGATCGAGTGGGTGAATATCATCCTCGGCGATGGAGTGCGCGTGGGGCTTCGGCCGATGAGCTCGCTGGAGTGGGCCTCGCTGACGCTGCCGGCGCTCGAGAGTTCCATTCCGGCGCGCTGGCACTATGAAGCCGAGTGGCCGGTCGGTAAGCTCTATCTCTACCCGGTGCCGGATACCAACTACGACCTCGAGATCATGACGCGCATCGTGCTCGCGGATTTGGCGATCGATGACACGTTTACGATGCCGCCCGGGTATCGCGATGCGATCATCCTCACGCTCGGCGAGATGATCGCGCTGACGTATCCGCCAGCCGTGCCGAGTCCGGAAGCCGCCGCCACGGCGCGCGCGCGCATCTTCGCGAACAACGACGAAATCCCGCCGCTCACGACCGCGGACGCCGGCCTGACGGGCAACATGCGCGGCCGGTGGTTCGACTACATGTCCGGTCTGTTCCGACCGTAATGGCGCGCTGGCTTGGATTCGTCGGCCCCTCCTATACCGCCAAGTCGAAGATCGCGGCCTACGATCGGTCGGTAAATCTCTTCTGCGAGCGGGTCGAGTCGGGCACGTCGGCAGAGGCGTATACGTTGTATCAAGCGAATGGGGTTTCCTCGGCGCAAACCGGACTTGACTCTCCAGGTCGAGGTGGCATAGCGAACGTCTCGACCATCACCGGACCATCCAGCAGTGCGCAGAACTTCTTTTTCGTGAGTGGGAGCACGCTCTACGAGTATCCATCAACGGTGCGTGCGACAGGCATCGTAAACGGATCGGGAGCCCCAGTCACGATGGTCTGGAACGGCTTCCAGGGACATCAAATCCTCATCGCGTCTGATTCCACGACCTATTGCTACGACACAACGAGTCACGCGCTCACGAATGTCGGGATCGGCATGTATGTGGACTTCCTCCAGGGCTACGGTCTGCGGCTGAACTCCGGAGACTCCACGTTCAGTTTCTCCGCCCTGTTTGATATGACGTCATGGGATGCGCTCGACGTGGTACAGCGGCAGGACGCCTCGGATCGCTGGATTCGCCTCATCGTGCACCACAAAGAGGTGTGGCTGTTCGGGTCGAATACGACGTCGGTCTACTACCTTGGAGACGATGCGGACACGCCGTTTCAGCAGATCTCGTCGGTGTTTATCACGATGGGGATCATCGCCCCAGACTCGGCGTGCATTGTGGATGGCACGCTCATGTGGATCGGCGGCAACGATGCGGGGCAAGGCGTCGTCTACCGAGCGGACGGGTATACGCCCGTACGCGTGTCGACGCATGCCGTGGAATATGCGTTGCAAGCTGGTAATGCCTTTGGCAATCTCAGCACAGCGGAGGGTTGCACGTATCAGCAAAACGGTCATGTTTTTTACGAAATCACGTTGCCTGGTATCGCGCCCGATGAAGTGGGCGGCGTGCAAGGTTCCACGTGGGTCTACGACGCCACCGAAGGGCTGTGGCACGAACGTGGACTGTATACCGGAATCGGCTATCAGGAGATGGACACGCGCGGCGCGTTCGACGGGTTCACGCTCAGTCGTTCGGCCGGAACCGTCTATTCCATTGTGACGGATGCGCGTTCTACGTCGGCGTTCAAAAGCACTGACGGCACCGGCATCCGCTGGATGCGCCGAGCGCCGCATCTCTCGAAAGAGAACAAGGGCTGCATCATTGACAGTGTCGAGTTGAAGTTTCAGCCCGGCATGGCCTCCGCGACGGGGGCCGGCTCGGATCCGCATTTCACGCTGACGCAGTCGAGGAATGGCGGCCAAACGTGGAGTAACGCGCGCACCGTGTCGGCGGGGCTGATCGGGCAATTCGAGAAACGCGCTCTGTGGGATGGCCTTGGTTACGGCCGTGATCGGTTGATTGAGATTGTAGGGTCGGATCCGATCTTTACGCCGATCATTGACGCCTACGTGGATGCGCGGTTCGGACGGTCCTGATGGGCACGTGGAAGATTCCTCTCCTGCATTGGTCGCTCGCGACGGGTGCCGCGATCTGGGCGTTCGATGAGGGAGGTGGGATCGTTCTGGGCGGTCCTGCGACCGGCGCGCTATCAGGGCAGTTTCCGGCCTCAGCGGTCGGTATCTATCTGGACGGAGCCGGTGTCCCGTCAGACTTGGCCGCGCTCCCGTCTGGTTTCACGCCGGACGACGCCTATACGTTTCATTGGCGGACGTGGTGTGCCGCCGCTGCGGATGCGATCGAGATCACCTTCACGGCTATTGCGAGTGTCTTGAATGAGGTCGGCCCTGACGCGGTGGTACTGGAACTAGACTCACCGCTGACGGGATGCACGCTGTTGGTCTTACAGGCCATCGCGTCATCCACAGTGACCGCCACGATGACGGCTGGTCCTGGGGGGCTCACGATCCTCATCGGCAACGAGATTGATCCAGGCCCCAATCCCAACACGATCATTTGGTTCAACGGCACGTATACGATCGCTGCAACGGCGCTGCCGAAGCTACCGCCGATGCCGATTCGCACGCCCATCATGCAAGGCGGCGGTCAGCGTGGACGATAGCGCGCCGCTCCTGCACGTCGATTGGATCCGCTGGTTCCAGGCGCTCAAGACGCGTGTCGAGTTGCCGGTGTCCGCTGGGACGATCACGGGCGGGCAGGCGCTCACACGGGCGAATGATACGAATGTCACGCTGACACTCGGTGGCACGCCTGCGACGGCGTTGCTGGCCGCGACGTCGCTCACGCTCGGGTGGACTGGAACGCTGGCCGCCGCGCGTCTCAATGCCAACGTCGTGCAGTCGGTGGTCAACGATACGAACGTGACTGGATCGATTGCCGCGCAAGCGTTGACGCTCGGGTGGACCGGCGAGTTGGCCGTGACGCGGGGGGGGAATGGGCTGACCGCGTTGGCGACTGGCGATCTCTGGTATGGCTCGGCCGCAAATACGGCGAGCCGTCGCGCGATTGGGAGCGCGGCGGATGTGCTCACGGTCAGCGGGGGGGGACTGCCGGTGTGGGCGGCGCCTGCGGCGGCGGCGACGAGCGTGATCGTGGACGACACGACCACGAACGCTACGATGTTCCCGACGTGGGTGACGGCTGTTAGCGGGAGCCTGCCGCTCAAGGTCACGAGCACGAAGCTCAGCTTCAATCCGTCGACGGGCTTACTGTTAACGACGGCGCTGACTGCGTCTGGCGCCATCATCGCCGACACACCGACGCTCGTGGTCGATGCGGTCAATCATCGTATTGGCATCGGCAATGCCTCCCCAGTCGGGAAACTCCAAGTCGACGGGAGCCTCTATGTGGCGAGCGCGAATGGATCGATTGACTATGCCGCGTGTGTCGGCGCTCTAAATACCGCGGAAGGCGGCATCGGCTATAACGTGATTTTTGGCACCAGCTTCACCTACGGCTTAAATGACTTCGCATCCTTCTTTGATTTTCCGGCGGGAGGTATCAGGTTCCTCACCGCGCCCAGTGGGGTCGCAGGAGGGGCGATTTCCTTCACGACTAGGGCGGCCATTAGTCAAGTTGGCAACTTTTCATTAGGCATCACCGGCAGCGTGGCCGATGCGCGCATGCATGTCGGGTCCAGCCAGTCTGGAAAAACGACGCTCGGCGCATCCCGTGCGTTTATTCTAGAAAACACTGACGGCGGCGTCAGCACTGGCGATCGTCTTGAAATCGGACTTGGCTATGGCGGGTTTGCCGCCGTGACCTACCAGCCGATGGTTCTGGGGCATATCGTGACGTCGCTCGGGGATGTCACGAAGGGCGATTTCTACATTGCGTCTCGTGACGTCACGACGGATTCGGCCCCGACCGAACGCGTGCGTGTGACCGCTGGCGGACTCGTGGGTATCGGGGTCTCTGCGCCGACCGCATTTCTGCACCTACTCGCGGGGACGGCAACAGCCAATACGGCCCCGCTCAAATTTACGAGCGGCACCAATCTCACCACGGCTGAGGCCGGCGCGATGGAATACAACGGGACGAACCTGTTTTTCACGCGGGCCGGGACCGTGCGCGAATATGTGGATGTCTCCGTTCCTGGCGTGGCAGCGCCAGGGACGTCCATTGGCGTCGGAATCGTCAACTACTACGGCACGGCCGCGACAAATTTTCTCGGCGATCCCAATGCTTGGGAATCGGTTAACTATGGCGGGACCGTCTACAAACGACCGCTCTACACATAGGAGAAAGACATGGCTTCCACCTCTGCTCAGCTCGCCGCGCTCGCCAATGAGCCCGCGTTCCGTCAACGCATCACCGCGCTGTTCATGCAGCAAGCCGGCGTGGTCTACAGCGAAGCGCCGCGGACCATCACGGCGATCTCGATGGCGAATCCAGGCGTCATCACCAGCAACGGCCACGGGCTCACGGTTGGCGTCACGCTGTTCATCAATGTAAACGGCTCGAACTCCACGCCGTCGCTGGATGGTGCGCAGTCGGTCTATGTGCTGACCACCAACACGTTGCGCACAACGGTCAACGTGACGATTGCCGGCACGGCCGGGACGTTTACGGTGTCGGCTCGCATCGCGTTTGCGACCTACGTCATGGCAAACACGGCCGGCGTCGAAGCCAATCTCGTCATGGTAGTCGCCAACCGGACCAATGTACTGGCCGCCAATACGACCTACGACTTCCCAACCAACACGGTCGTTTCGGACGTGACCGACGCGGCCATCACCGCGCAACTGGCGGCCGACTGGTCGATGATGGCGGGCGTATAGCGCGCGGAGGCGTATAATGAGCCGTCCTATGCCCAAAACACTCGACGAACTCGTGACCGAGGCGCTCGGCGCGCAACTGCTGATGGTGCTGCGGCTGCAGGCGGAGAATGCCGCGCTGACCGAAAAGTTGGCGGGCCTCGGCGCCGACCGCGCCGACGCGGTGTCGCTGATCACGTCGATGCTGGCTGACGATCACGGCTTTACACTGGCCGACGATGCCACCAGAGCGCGGGCGTTGATCGCGCGATGGGAAGGTGGCACGTAAATGGCGACACTCGCGCCGATGACGAGGAAGCAGCCAGCGCTGATGGACCGCCCAGCCCTGACGAACCTGGGCGCCCCGCCGGTGGCTCCCGCGCCGATCCAGGCGCCGTACCTGCCGCCGTCCCCGCAAGCGCCGCCAATCACCTTCACGCCGCCGACGATCGGCCCCGCGCCGACCGCGACGCCCACGGGCACGTTTACCGCGCCGGATCCTACGCAACTTTCAGCGGCAGGCCAGTTCCGGCTGAATCAGGGCATGCAGGCACGCCAACGGAGCGCGGCGGCCCGCGGGACGTTGCTGTCCGGCGGGTTTCAGCAGGCCCTGGAACGCTACGCGCAAGGCGTCGCCTCCGACGAATACGGCAACGACTACAATCGCGCGCTCGCGACCTACGGCGCGAACCGCGACACCAATCAGCAGAATTTCGGCCAGAACCTTGCCAGCTACACCGCCGGCACTGGCGCCGCGCTCGACGCCGGACGCCTCGGATTGGCTGGCACCACAGCCGTCTATGATCGTGCCTACGGTGCGCAGCGCGACGCGACGCAGGACACGCGTGAGGATGCGCGGACCCAATCCAATGTGCTCAACGCCAACCAGCAGGCTCAGGACATCTACGCACAGATGATGGAGGACTACCGCGCGCAACTCGATGCTCAGCGCGCGGCGGATGTGCGTCGGCAGAACGAAGACACCACGCGCATGACGGGCACGCTCGCGCCACGCCGTCCCCTGCCTGGGGCCGCGCGTCTGCACTTGGGATAAGTCCATGCCCAACCGCTACACCGGCACCAACAACGATCCGTTCCAGGAAGCGCAACACAACTACCTGGGACCGGGCTGGGCGCAGTTTTTCAAGTCGCTCGAGGGGAAGCGCGTCAATCTCGGGCCGATTGGGATGAAGCAATCGACGGGCCTCTTGCCCCGTCCAGGCGACGAGGATAGCGCGCGATCGAATGCCGTCAACGCCTATCTGGGCGATCTGACCGACGAGAACGTGATGCGGGCGCAATCGCTCCGTGATATGGAGGCGCACAATCGCGCGGTCGATACCGCGGATCGGGACCGGCAGGCGGCGGGCCGGGCGCTGGCGATTGCGAACGATCCGAACGCGTCTGCGTTTGGGCGCCCGGTCGAGCTCGGGCCGAACGGTAAGTATGTGGCCGGATCGCCAGGGCAACCTCCCGTTAATCGGCAGGCGCTCGCCGCGCAGATGGCGCCGGGCGTCATCGCGCCGCCAGCTCCTGTTCCGGTCACGTATGGAGCGCCGGTCAAAGCGACTGTGACGGTGAATGGGAAGCCCGAGCAGTTATTCGTGCGGCCAGGGTCGGACGGTCAGACTTACGACATGGGGCGGAAGTTGATTGACCCGGCTGCGATCAAGCAGGACATCGCCACGTCGACAGCCAACACTGAGGCAAAAGAGGCGATCATTGACGAGGCGGCGAAAAACCTGCTCGCCAACCCGCGCGATCTGACGTCGCTGAAGAGCGTCGCCAGCCTTCAGGGCGATCAACGCCTCAAGCTATACAATGCGATCAAAAAGGCGAATCCAGAGTTCAACGTTGGGAACATCGACCGTCAGATCAAGTTCCTGGACAGCTACGAGGATCCAAAGGGTCGCGCTGCGACCAATCGCGGCAGCATGAACAACATCCTCATGCACGCGTCGGACCTGAGCGCGGCGAATCAGGAGTATCGTCGGGCGAACATGCGCATCGTCAACACGCCGATCGCGGTGCTACAGCGACAGGGCGGCACCGAATGGCAGCAGTTCGCGACGCCGCTAGCCGTACTGAAAGACGAAATCGCGCTGTATTTCGCTGGCGGCTATGCGCCGACTGCCGAACAGGGCAAAACGTGGGATCGCATCGTCAACGATACCGCGACGCCAGCGCAGGTTGAGCAGTTCGCCAAGGACATCGCGCACGTCGGCCTCCGCCGTGCCGACACGCACAATCAGCAATTCCGGACGATGATGGGCTACGACGATCCGAACCTCATCACGCCTGAAGCTCGGGCCGCGGCCGAGCGTATCGGCATGGGGGATGCTGTCAAGAAATACAAGAGCGGCGGCATTATCGGCGCGAAAGACGCACCACCGGCTGGTGGGACCGTGGAATTCATCGCGCCCGATGGCGGCATTCTGGACGTGCCAGCAGGCGAAGTGGCGGCGTTCACGAAAGCGCATCCCACGGTGAAGCGGAAAGGTTAATGCCTGATTCTGATCCGTTCGCAGCGTATCGCAGGGCCGCTCCTGCTACCGCGTCTTCGGATGCGTCGGCCGACCCGTTCGCGGCCTATCGTCGGCCTCGCGCTCCACTGCCAACTAGGCCGGTATCCGCTGAGGACTTCATGTCGCCGGAGGACATCGCCAATCGCGACGGGCTATCAGGCGGCGGCGCGGGCCGATTCTTCTCGTCTCTAGGCCATGCGCTCGATCCGCGCCCACTCATCAAAAGCGCGGTGGATGCTGTGCGCAATCCTGGTCCGGTCGATCCCACTGATGCCGCGCTCGGTCCAGGAGCTGTGTTGGCGCCCATCATCCGCAGTGTGGTCGGCGGACAAGTCGAACAAGGTCGCCGTGCCGTCTCTGATGTGAAGCAAGGTCGGTATCTCGAGGCGGGCGGGCGGGCGCTCGCAGCGGCGATTCCGGTGCTCGGACCGGCAGCGGCGGCGGCCGGCGAACAGGGCGCGCGCGGAGACATTGCCGGGGCGGTCGGATCTGGCTTGGGTCTGGTGGCTCCTGTCGCGGCCGGTGCGGTCCTGCCGAAGTCGATCGGTGTCCGTGGCATGGGTGCGGCCGATGCCGAGGCCGTCGCGCTCGCGGAACGGGCCGGCGTGCCCGTGGATGCCGCGACAGCCACCGGAAACAAGTTCATCAAGGCCGTCCAACACGTCTCTGATCGCTCACTCGCCGGATCGCTGGTTGCCGAAAACGCAGGAAAGGCCCAGCAGGCCGGCCTGGCGACCCTTGGCGAGCAGTTGGCCGCAAAGGCGCACGGACGGGCCGTGACCGGCGCTGAGGCTGGTAGCGCGGCACAGCATGGCGTGAGCAGGGTCGTCTCGGAGTCCCGCGCGGCGGCGAATGCGGCATACGGACGGCTGCGAGCGATCGAAGAGGCGGCACCAGACGCGATGACGGTGGATGTCAGTCCCGTCATGCAAGTCGTGGCGCCGATCATGGAGCGTCTCGCAGCAAAAAAGGCTGTGACCGGCGTCTTGATGGGCGCGGAAGGCAAGGCCGCCGCGACGTTGCAATCCATCCTTGAAGGGCCGCCCTTCGTGCCGTTGTCGGTCGCGGATGCTGTGTTATCCGATCTGAAGGCGATGGCGCGCACGAATCATCCGGACTTGCGCAGCGTCGGACAGGGTCTCGCGGCGCGCGCGGTCGGGTCACTGCATGAGGCCGTGCGTGCGACCGCGAAAGCGGCCGGGCCTGACGCAGCTGCCGCGCTCAACGAGGGGCGCATCGCGACGAAGGCTAAATACGCCGCCGCGGATGTGCTGAAGCGGCTGGAAGGCGCCCAGCGGACCAAGTCCGCGGCGACGGCCTTTCGCGGCCTGACGTCGAGCGGAGATATCAGCGTCGGGCATCTCGCGGACACGATCAAACAGGCCCCGGCCACGAAACCGCTGATTGCTCGCGCCGTGCTGGACGGCCTGATCGAGCATCCGACCGCTGGCGCGGCGAAAACTTGGTCAGACTGGCAGAAGATTGGCCCTGAGACAAAGGCGCTCCTCTACGCGCCGGAACACGTCAAAGAACTCGATGCGTTCTTCAAGCTGCGCAAGATGATGGCGGACAATCCCAACCCGAGTGGCACGGCGCACACGCTGCTGTCGGTCGCGCAGGGCGGCCATCTCGTGGCGGAACCGTTGTCAGGTGCGGCGATTCAGATCGGCGCGGCGGCCCTGTCGAAATTGCTCCACTCGCGAGCCGGCGTGCGACTGCTCACGCGCGGGATGCGGATTCCGGTCAAGAATCAGGCGGCGAGCGCGGCGTGGGCGACGGATTTCGCGGCGGCTACCAGCCCCACCGGACGCCAACCGAGTCTAGCAGGAGCACCAACACGGTGAGCGTCACGATGAGCATCACGAGCACGGCTAGGGCGAGTCGATACAGGGTCCACCAGAGGTCCCAGAGCGCGCATGGCAATGTCACGAGGACAAATTTCAGCACCGGAAGGGTAGCGTAGCACATGGCGCAGGGATATCCGGTCATCCTTCCGCAACGCCTGTTCGATGCCAACGGACTTGTTGGGAATGGCTTCAAGATCTACACCTGGACGGCGGACGGCACGTTTACCACGCCGCTGACGACCTATTCGACCGCGACGCTCAGCGCGACGAACGCGAATCCGATTATCGCGGATGCGTCCGGCTACTTCCGCGCGTTTGTCGGCGTGGGGATCAGCCTGGACATCCAGGTGAAAAACTCCGCCGACGTGTTGCAATTTACGCTGCTCAGCCAACTGCCGTCATCGGGCTATGTGCCAGCCGACAGCTACAACCGCACGGGCGCGACGGATACCGCTGGCACGTATGCGAGCGCCACGTTGACTAGTCCAACGATCACCGGCAACAGCATCGGCGGTGTGGTCGTCGCCAAGTCGGTCGCGTTGGCTGAAACGGCGGCGGGCGTCTCACACGTGGCGACGATACCGCTACCAGTCGGGTCTACGCTGCTTGATATCCTCGTCAGCGCGGGCGTGCTCTGGGGTGCCGCGGCGGCGGTGCTCAAGGTCGGGGACACGGCGGACGACGACGGCTATTTTACCGGCGTGGATCTCAAGGCGACCGATCTGCTCGTTGGGGAAGTCCTCTCGGTCAGCGGGTCAACAGGTAATTGGGGCGGCAAGAACGGGGCGTATCTCGTCGCGGCCACGGGGCGTCGCGGGCCAGCGGCCACGAACTTCGGCGCGTATTATGCGGCAGGCACGAACATTCTAGCGACGGTCACCGTGACGACGCCATCCGTGACCACAGGACGGACGTATCTGACGGTGTTCTACGCGGTTGGGCAGGCTGTGACGCCGGTCGTGACGTAGTCCTACAGACGAATGGCCCAGATCGTGCTACCCTGACCGCGCATGGTGACAGAATTCGACGATGATTCTGCTCCGACTCTGGATGAGTTAAGGGCGCTTTATCGATGGTGGACGCTGAACTATTGGTGGAACGAGGGTGGTTGCGGCTTCGGCGGCGTCAAGATCGGACCGTTGACCATCGCGTGGTATCGCTGGTTCGATGAGCGCTGGCGCGTGGGCGTGTCGTTCAACTTCAGCGCGGAGCGCATCATTGTCGGAGGTCCGCTGAAATGATGCTCATCTTCCGCTGCGGCTCCACCTGTCGCGTATCGAAGCTGCGTCTCTCGTGGCGGCAGGCGGCGGAGATCCGGCGCGTGCTGGGACGGATGGCGCGATGGGTATGATGGCCCTGGACGCCCCGCTCGCGCTCGTCGTCGTGGTCGCGGCGGCGGTGTTGGTTGCGGCGGTGGAGGCGACGCGGTGACGATTGGCGTGGCTATCTACGTCGGTTGCGTGCTGGTTGTTCTTGTCGCGTGGTCGCTGTTTAAGCGCGACGACGAAAGGAACTCATGACCCTGATCGGCCTGCTCGTCATCGTCCTCATCGCCTGCGTGATCTGGTGGGCGATCATCAGCCTGATCCGCGCGTTCGGCATCGGCGAACCGGTTGCCACGGTCGTCAAGGTGGTGCTGGTCGTCATTTTTGTCCTGTGGCTGATCTCCGCGCTCGGCTACGGCGTGCCTGGGTTGATGCTGAAATGATCGACTTGCGAAACCCAAGCGTAGATGATGCCCGTGTCGTGCTGGCGTTTGCCGCCGCGTTCTGGTTCGCTGCCATTTGCGCGCTTGGGTGGATCACCGTGCGATGGGCGCTGAGGCTACGTCGATGAAGCGCCTGAAAGCCGCCATCTTCGCTGCCGCGATTGCCGTGATCGTGACGCACTGGACGCCACTGTGCGCGCTCTACGAGCCGTGGTCACCGCAGTGGATCGCGCTCGGGTGCTGGTTCGGCGAACCGGACCCCCCGCCGCAGGGAGACTGATGGGTCCGCACGCGATCTCGATGCCGGATACCGCGCTGACGTGGGTCGTCATCGCCGTGTCGTGCATGTGCGGCGCCGCATGGGCCTACGAGATCGTCGCGGTAGTGCCGCCCACGTGGCACGCTCCGGCATGGCTTCGTCGGAGTGCGCATTTCATCTATCGCTGGTTCCCGATCATCATCGTCCCGTCGCTGATCGTCCTCGGCTGGTTCTGGGTATCATGACGCGTGAGCAGTGGCTGCTGACGATCCTGTCGCTGTCGTGGTCGGGATGGATGGTCTCGTTCATCGTTGGCAAGTGGGTGCAGCGCAGAGAAGGGAGCACCGACGTGCCGATCTACCGGCTCGCGCTACTCGAGAAGCGCATGGATCAGGCGGGCGATAAGATGTCAGACCTCGCGAACGTCGTGCAGGCGATGCCGGACAAAATCCGCGAAGAGTTCGTGACGCGGCGGGAGTGGAACGAACGCAGGAAAGGAAAGGACGAGGATTGACACCAGCGTTCGTCCTCGCGCACACGATCCCTGCCGCGCTGTCGCTGCTGCCGGCGAAGATGGACACGCCCGCGGCGCGGGCTATGCTGCTCGCCATCGGGTTGCAGGAGAGCAAATTTCAGCATCGGACGCAAGTGCAAGGTCCGGCGCGCGGCTACTGGCAATTCGAGGAGCAGGGCGGGGTAATGGGCGTGTTGACGCATCGGCAGTCGGCCGCGCTCTCGGTTACCGTCTGCGATGCGCTCGGTTACGTGCCGACGCCGAATGGCGCCTTTCCTGCCATCGCCGACAACGACGTCCTCGCCTGCGCCTTCGCGCGTCTGCTGCTCTGGACGCTGCCGGACGCGCTGCCGACGACGGCCGTTGAGGGCTGGGCTCAGTATCTCGCCGCGTGGCGTCCCGGGCGACCGCATCCGGAGACATGGGCTGGCAATTGGGCGAAGGCGTTGGAGACAATGCATGAGTGACGCACTGATGATCGATGAACTGACCCGCGAACGCGCCGCGCACCGGCAGACGGTGGAGGCGCTCGAAGCGGAGCGCGCCAGATACGATGCCGCCTACGCGGCTGTTGTGGCCGCGATGCAGGCGTTCGGCGAGCACGCCAACCAGCTCCGCGCCGCGATCGAAGCCTGCCACGCGCACATGCTGCAGGCGCGCGAGGACGGCAAGGCGTGACGCGCTTTGTTATCGCGGGCGGGCTCTACGGCGACCATCTGCCGTCCGGCGAGTTCTGCGTCACGGTGCCGGGCGTGCACTGCACGACCCATCTCGGCCTAGTAGCGCTGCCTCCAGGCGAGACGTTCGGCCCGACGTTCCCGCGGTGCACCCGCGTCGAAGGCTTCCGGTTCACTGGGCAGGCGCACGACACGGAGAATCCGGCCGCGTGGGAGTGGGACTCGCTGAACTTGACTGCTGCCGGTAGCGGCTGGGACTCCTACCCGCCGCCGGCCTGCGGGGTGTCGGCTGTCATCTACGATAACGATGGCGTCCTGCATCGCTCCGACTGCGGTCCCGGCGTCGGCTCGCAGGGCTACCGCTACGTCACGCCGGATAACGTCATTATCAGCGGAGATGCCACCTACAGCATCGATCTGGGCGCCGGTCGGAAGCTGTTCGAGTATACCGACGTCGGCGGGCTGCTCATCGGGCAGGCGGCCTACGATGGCGGCGGGGCGCAGGTCTGGGATCAGGAGAACGAGGCGCTTCTACAGTTGGAGTTCGGCTCCTGCCGCTTCGTCAACGCGCATCGTCTCGGCGACGTCGTCTCGCTGGCCTTCACGCGGCCGGAAGGCGTTGTGCTGATGCTCACCAGCATGGCCGAATTACGCGCCCTGCCGGTCGCTGTGCCGCAAGAGCCACCGGACCCTGGCCCCGAGCCACCCGAGCCCGAACTGCCCAATCCGGAGCCGCCAGAGCCCGAGCCCGCTCCGGAGCCGGTGCCGCCAATCCCGCCGATCGATGGAGGAGTCATGGAGACGAAACAAGGCTGGCTGATTGGCCCCGGCGACAAGGTGTTGTCGTGCGATGCGGCTGGGCATGTGACGTTCTCGATCACGGCGCAGAGCGATGCGGATCTCGTCCAGCTCGAACCTATCCAGGGGGACCGCCGCGGCACCTACCGCCCAGTCGCGCATTTGGACATCTACCTCACGGCCGATGCGACGCAGTTTGCGCCGGGCGGCAATGCGTGCCTCGCCTACTACGGGGCGCCGGCCAGCGATGCGCTCGGGCCGGACGGGCTCCCCGGCTGGTATCAGCGCTGGGACGTCGGGGTCTGGCCGTCCGGCATCGTCACGGCGCTGGTGCCCTACATCGAGCAGGGCGCGAACAACGGACGGCATTTCGCGTCGCCTGGGCTGACGTGGGTGGAGAAGTCGTGATGCCTTGGGTTATTTTAGCTGTCGCGGTCGTGTTCTTCTTTTTTGGCTGGGTTATCGGCGTCATGACCGGCGCTGATTACGTCAAAAAGAGGCACCTGTGACCTACCAGTCGATCCGCCCCTACGGCGCAGCACTCCCTCCGGCCACAGGCGATCTCACGACCTGGCCACGCCGCGGCGCAACGATCGCGCAGTGCCTGATCGACACTCGATGGGACTTGGACGAATGGGCGTCTATGCTCGGCAGCATCTTCGGCGCCCGTGGCCTGACGCAGGTCAACATCCTGTCCGCGCCGTGGCCTGACATGGAACCGTTCATGGAAAACCCGTTCGTGCGGGCGTCGGACGGACGGTGGGATATTCGCACGCCCAATCCGAAGTTCTATGATCGGCTGGTGCGGCTGGTCGACGCGATGAACCGGCACGGCGTGCTGGTGCAACTGTGCTTCCTAGAGCTCTACTCGTGGTCCGGCCGCAAAACAGGCCTCCCGTTCGATCAGAACACGACCTACGCGCGCCGGAACGTGCAGGGCGTCGTCTGGGGGCCTGGTGACGAGACGCTGGACGTGCTGCCAGATGACTTCGCGGTGGAGCTCGTGGAACGTGTCGTATCCGCCGTCAAGGGCGCGGCCTATGCGATCGTGCCGTTCAACGAAGGGCCGGAAAAGCGCGTGCATCAAGACATCGCGGCGACAGCTCGGCGCATCGATCCGAATGCCCAGATCGTCTACAACCGGAACGATGACACGCCGGGGCAATACGCGAACATGGTGAAGCTACCAGGCGAACGGATCTGCTACCACGGCTGGGATACGCTCGCGTTTCTCGACGTCGACTTTCCGAACGAACCGCCCGATCGGCCGCGCACGTTCCGGCAGTTCTTCGACAAGCAGGACCGGAGCGGCAACCCCATCGATGTCGACTTCTCGCGCACGATCTGCTCGTCGGACGGCTCGCGCGTGTCCGACGATCCGGTCAATACCTACGACTGGCCGCGGCTGCTCGAGGTGTTCGACTTCGTCGCTGGCAAGAGCGGATCGATCGAGCACCAAAGCCGGGCGAAGATGTCGGATGGGGCGCGACTCGATATGGTCGAAGTCGACTTTCTGAAACAGATCGCAGCGCTGTAGGAGCCTGACATGTGGCGCAAAATCCTGAACGAGCCGGTCACGGTGGGCGCGCTCTTCCGTGCCTGCCTGCTGGCGCTCATGGCGTTCGGCTTCACCATCACGAATGAACAGATGGCGGCCGTCATGCTCGTGGTGGAGCTCGCGCTGGCGCTCTTCACGCGCGCCACGGTGACGCCAATGGCCTCGCTGCCGGTCGGTGTGGCCGGCGTCATTGCCAATCGCAAGGCCGCGGATGCGGCAGAGCGTCAGGCATCCTCGTAGGGATCGTCATCGTCCCACTCGTCATCGTCGTCATCGTCAAATTCGTCGCAGTGAAGGCACGCGAGAGCCTCTGGCGTGCCATCGAAACAGCAATCGTCGATGTCGCCACCGCAATGGCAGGTCAGACCGCATTCCTGACAACTGTGCGCCATAATCTGCTCCTGAAAGGTCGCTGAATGGACCCCTTGACCGCCGCCCTGAACCTCGCCACCGTCATCGCTGAGATCGTCAAGCTCGCGATCGAGTCTCAACCGCCAGAGGTCCGCGCCGAACTCGCCAAGCTGCATCTCGATCAGCAACGCGCCTGGATGGAGTTCCTGCGGCAGTTCAGGCCGCCTACGGTTCCGTAGGGGCTAGAGCTTCCGTCACAGCCACGCATTTAGCATGGTGCTTCGCTGTGCAGTATTCCGAGTGGATTGCTTCGCCGGCCGCCTCCAGTGCCGTCCGCAGGGAGGCGAGCGAGGCTTCAGCGCGCTCAGCACGGACGCGCATCTTCTGCATCGGTGCCGGCTGGTGGCCGACAATCTCGTGGAATCGACGCTGCGCTGGATGCTGGCACTCCGCAATCAGCTTCCTGACTTCATCGAACGCCAGCCGCGTCTCGTCACGATACCGATCATCGTCCCACTCGTAGGAGCCACGACTTTCCGTGACCCATGAGCGATTCCGGATCACGTCCTTGATGGCCGTCGTCACGCGCCACAGGTCGGCCGCGTCGTTCTCAAGCGCCTGCCTGGACTCGTCTCGTTCCTGCTCGGCCTGCGCTCGGGCCTGCTCGGCGGCGGTGAGGTGAGCTAGGAGGTCGGCGATCTTGCGCTCAACCACGGCGTAGCGGTTGGCCCCGCCATGCGTCGTATCCCACGCGCCAAGCAACGAACGAACGCGCAGATACGCCTCCGAGATTTCGCGCTCTGAGTCCTTCCATTCATCTCGTGCCCGCTCCGCCTGCTCTGCGCGCTCATGCTCAGCGTTGATAGTGTCTGTCAGCGTCTGTCGAAAATCGTCTGACGGCTCATCAGGATGCGCGTCGGCCTCATCCACGGCCCATTGCCGCCACGCTGCGAGATCCCGCTCCGCCTGCTGAAGTTTGGACCGTA
>ERZ1292644.220-Hain-H14-01um-R2-220-length-42113-cov-9_pt3 | contig 29708 bp, 52 predicted proteins | sample MGYA00564402_ERZ1292644 | MGnify/ENA primary metagenome ERZ1292644 (study PRJEB36523, sample SAMEA6512644) | groundwater metagenome | collected 2019-01-09 | study: AquaDiva: Metagenomics assemblies of 32 groundwater samples
TCAGCCAGTTTTGAATAATCAATATAACCCGGTTGCTTTTCGTCTGGTAAATATTCCCCATCCGGGCCGCATAGTTTCAGTCCCTGCATATGTTCTGATAACGATTGAGGCCCACGCAGAAGATTAACACTCGTATTCGTATCCTGCCAGATTTGGATTCCATGCCTGGTAAACCAGAGACTATTAAAACAGTCCTCATTAAAAATCATTGATTCGGTGAAAGGCCGTTCCCCGGTTAACCGAAAGCACATCGTTGAAATTAAATTTAAATACGGCGTTGTCCATTTAAGTTTTAAAATCCCCTGCCCTTTCCGATACATCGGCTCATGAATTTTATAAACCTCGCCATCTTTGCGTATAGATTCCTGGTCGAAATATGGCACAACATATTGTTTGCCAGTAGCCACCAGCTTGATAATTAAATCCTCATCATCTACGAGCACATCATTATCTATTATCAGCAGGTAATCAAAGCCTTCATTGCAGGCGGTCATCACCATAAAGTTCCGCATAACTCCAAGACCTAGAGGCGGAAGCACAGTTAAATTTTGCTCTACGATTATGCCACTTTTTGCCCCTGTTTTGACTGAATAGACATGAGTGGCATTGAAAATCCCCTCTTTGCAACCAGGAAGAAACTTATTGCCAATGCAAGCCACCATCACGGAAGGGCGATTTGCTATTTTATCAATTGGAATTTTATTGGAATCCGGGGAATCAAAGGGATTATTACTCATAAATGCTTTTCTGCTTTCTCATCCAATGGAAAATGCGGAGGCTCCAAGCATTGAACCTCAACATTGGTATCTACGAATGGATAATGCCCCAGCATGGCAAGCCTGCGAAAATGATACTCCTCGTCTGCTCCTAAAGCATCCTGCCAGAAAGGAATATGCGAAAATGGCAGGAATACGGCAGTTTTGAAAAGTAAAAACGAAAGCACGCAGGAAGTTACCATGAGCAAGCCTTGCTTGCGGGGCAATAGAGGCATGGATAGATGATGATTGCTGCCATCGGCATAACTAATTATCGGACTGACTATCGGGACCATATCATGCAGGAGTTTCACCAAAGTCTCCGGCTCCGGCAAAACATCGTTATCACAGTAGAGGATATATTCGTATCCCTCCTGGATTGCCTTCATATATGCCATGTTCCGCATAATTCCCAGGGCATCATAAGGCCGGTAGCAGCAATCGTGCTCTTCGTACATAGTTACAAGATAACCTTCTTTCCAGGTATAATCAGCCATAAATTTGACTTTTTCATACGAGTCGCCCTCCCAGTGGTTTCCCATGCAGGCGATTAAGGTAGAATTCGGGCTAATATGTTTTGGGCGGCCATCTTTCTGGCGTTCCTCATAAATATCTTTTGCGTGTTCCGAATCAAAATAGCGGTGCTCTTTAAGCATAATTTTATTAGCTACCATTTAATTATGCCCCTAACATAATTTAAAATTCCCTCTCCGGTTGTACCTGATAGCCGCTCCAGCACTTCACGCGGGCTAATCACCGCAATATGATTCTGTCCATGCCTGCGGTCTTTTATCTCAAGCGCCTCGCGAGGATGAATCTCTGCAAGTTTCTCTTGGTGATGATTGCCATCACAACAGGAACAATAAATACCAGTCCCTGTCTTATCCAATTGCGTTGTCCAACGTTTTAACTTTTTCATTTTGCTGAGATTTAAAAGGCCAATATTCACCATTTTCAATATTGTCCTTAGATTCATTAGGATTGATAGGCCGTCTATCTGGAGGCTGTGCCAGTATTGCTCGCTTTTCTTCCCAGAATCTCATTCTTTCTTCGAAACCCATACGATTCCCTGAAAGAGGATAAGTTGGTCGTTTTGAAACCACTAGCTGCGTATTGGTATCAAGATAAGGTCTGTGTCCATAATGCCATAAGGTTTGAAAATGATAACCTTCATCCGCACCTATCGCATCACCCCAGAAGCGCATTCCCACGCAGTTAAAAACAGAAACCCTAAATAAGAGCATGGATAAAACAGTCCATTTTACCGCTCTTAACCCGGTATTTGGACTCTGAATCGGATAATGCAGAGGCCGGCCTGTACCAGATTCCACAACAAAAGGCGCAACAATCGGCACATCCCAGGAAAGCAACTTAATAAGATAATCAGGCTCCGGATTGGCATCATTATCCACATAGCAAAGCCATTCAAAACCCTCAGTTGAAGCGATAATAATCGCTTCATTGCGCATTGTCCCGAAAGCGTCCATCGGGCTTGAGCACCGATCCATAAGCTCCGAGTAGCCGCAACATACGCCTTTTTCTCCTGTGTATTTAACCATGTCTATAGTTTTTTGCCAGCACCCTTGTTGCCAGTGATTGCCCATAGCAACGACCAGAACCGATTGAGGCCGGACATGAGGCCAGCTATTTTCATGGCGCCATATTCCTAACTCACGTTCTTTTTCGTTTGCATAGTTGCGACGGACTATATTGTGGTATGGATTAAAATTGGGTTGAGATTGAGTTGTCATGAAATCCTTTCCATAAGTTTCTTTACCAGTTCAATAGATTCGCTGTCTTTATTATCCGCGAGACCTTTTATGATTTTTAGCAAATCCATTCTATTAGGCTTACTGGAATCTTTTAAAATATTATAAGCCTCCTTTTTATATTTAGGTTTGAAATATAGCTCGTTGCTCCAAACACCTATAGCAATAATAGATCCAAAGAAAATAAATCCGTACAATAGCCAGGTAATCATCTAATCCTCCTCTCTTTTTATCACTCTCTTTTTATCAATAGCGGGTTTTGAAATACCTTTGCGCCTTCCTTGATTTGGGGGACAAGAGTGCAACGACAATTTATGACATTCTCCGCGCTACCCTCCCCTGGCTGAAAAACATACTCTCCGCCCACAAAAAAGTTAGCTTCCAGGGACACAACCTGTCTATGAGCTTCCAGATGTGTTTCTCTGGTGCGCTCATCGTTTGTCGCGAGCCACATTTTGCTCTCAACTATTCCCGATTGTCTATAACTCTCAACTGTGCCCCTGTTGATAGCGGATTGCATCTCAGTTCTGGCTATGCGCTCCGAGCGGACGGAATCATTAAAGCGGAATACTTTACCCACACGTGCCTGAATTTCCCGTATACTCTCGCCCAGGTTATTAGCCTCTACGATTTCCTGTATAAGGAGTCGCCCTGTTTCCTCATTCACACGATTAGCCCAGAATTTAATTCTCTCGGTTAGCCATTCCTGAACAAGCGGATGTTTGAGGTCAAAAGCAATTCCGAGTCCATACTGCGCTATCTGGGCGTCGGCAGCCTCCTGTATAGCTCCAGCGTAAAGAGGTTTGCCTTTCTCAATAAAATCTTGTAGCCATTCTTCCGGGTTAAATAAACTTTCGCCAGCCTGTTTTATTATAGCTTTTTGTCCCTGATTTAGTTTTTTCAGGACTAATATTTTCTGCTTTTCAAATAGTTCTGTCTGCGCTGTTTTAAAACGCCTCTCGAATCTATCAAGCCTCCTGATATGTATAAGTCCAGCCCGCTCGATAACTTGGTCGGTAAGTTCCGGCGGCTGATAAAGCCTGTATCCATCTGGGACAGCTATCTTTAATCCTTTTACTCCCAGGCTAAATGCCGGCGCCGGCGCAGGTGGTTCATCTCCCCAGGGAACAGGTTTAAGGTTGCGTTCTGCCCTAGCCTCGTTGATTGTAATGAGACCTACTTTCACATCTTCACGCTGCCTGGTAGCCAAGGCGTTAAATTCCTCTTTTAAGATTTCTATTTGCGATAAATCATATTCCACGAAGATGGAATCGTCTTTGAATTGAGGCACAAGCATTTCGTTAATTTCGGCCTGTAAGAATTGCATTTCCGGTATAACCGTATTGCGCCAGAATATTCGTTCCGCGATATCGAAATTGCTATAAGTGGCATTCTCCAAATCACCCAATAAAAGTTTGGGGACATCCCATACACGGGCAACTTCCTCCAGGCTCCAGCGAAGATTTGATACGAACTCCATTTCTTTAGGGGCAAAGCCAAGATTCTTCGCTTTCATGCCCGGCGACATCACAATTGGGCGATAGGCATTTTCAGGGCTGGAAAATCGTTTTTTAAGACGTGCATAAAAATCTTCTATCTCAGGGTCGGTAGCTGTATTTTCTAATTCTATGCCAACATTCCCAAAAAGCATCCCATTTTTAAATAAATTACGATTGCTCCTAAGAGCCTCTATGCCCATATCAGCGGAAAGCCTGCCCACCGCGACTGGAGATAACGCGCCCAACTCGGACAGCGGATTAAAATACCGCATCCAAACAACCTCATCAGGTAAAAGCGATAGATGTTTCGTCCCATCATCATATTTAAAACCTGCTATATATTTGACTTTATCAGGTATAATCCGTATTTTATCCGGTCTTGCAGGCCATATTTCAATCGGCGGACTATCAGGGCTGGGTTTGATTAATATCCAATAGCAGGCTCCCCATATGCCGAGATACGTCTCCGTTGCTCGCTGCAAATCCTGGCCTGTCCAAAATGGGTTGACTTTATTCAAGAGTTTTTGCAAAGGATGATTCGGAAGTTCTTGTTTATTTTGCTTGTCCTCTGCGTTTACTATATTTTTGTAAACTTTTAGAGGGGCACGAATAATAGCATTAGCTCGCTTATTGATAGCGGCATAGATAGGAACAGATTTTATGTAATATTCGCCGTAAATTGTCTGTGACCAGTCCGGGCCTGCACCATAGGTCTCTGTGCCTGGCTCGGTGATTGCCTCAATATAGCTGATTCCACGAGCTTTAAAAGCCCGCAATTGAATGCGAAGGTCTTTAATATCCTGCCCGAGTATTTTATTAGCTAGCCATTCCCGCACGCGCATGTGCCCACCTCCAGCAAATTATCCTGATTAGATGATACTACTTTTTCAAATCCATCATAAGAAGAGATAAAAGAGCACTGTAGACATTTTAATACTGTCACAAAATCTTTTCCAGCTAATATAAAATCTGAAAACATTTGTCCGCCGCATTTAGGACAAAAAATCATTATCTTAAACCCAAATTTTAAATCCCGCATTCGCTGCGGGTGTAAATGTCATGGCTAAACTATCTCCGCTATCGGGGCTTTTCAAGCCCTTCGATTTCATCTCTTTTTTAGATATTAGCTTTATGCATCTGTCAGATTGGATCTCGCTCTGCCTGGAACAAAGTTCCCCTATAAGTTTCAAGTCATTGTCTATTTGAATTTTCCCATCTCTGAAAGCCTCCGCCATAGTTCCCCATGCCTCGGCATTCTTATCCTGCCATTTATCAGAGCTAGGCTTTTCGCCACCTTTAAACGCCACAACTGCTATATCCTGCTCTCGAAGCCGACTCACAACTCCAGCTCCGAGTCCGACAGCATCAATCACTACGCGCTGCAATTTCTGCCTTTTGATTTCCGATTTCTCGTGTTCCTCATTCCATTTATCCGCCGCAAGATTATAATCTTCCAGGAAGCCTTTCAACCACCCGCAAATTTCCATAGGAGATTTACCATTTACCCGCCAGACTATCCGGGCCCTTGGGCCTTCCCGCAATGTTGCTACAGTAAAATCCTCACCATCCCACGCCACATCACAGGCCAGAATAGGCACTGCCTTAAACCGCTCATCTTCCGTGGTCTGCCGTTTAATTGCGTTATCAACTGCTGCGCGGCTGATAAGTGTATTTTGGAGACTTTCTGAGAATTGGCCCATAACGCTGGCTAGAAATAGCGGGCTATTCTCGCCCCATTCTTTTTTGCGCTCCTCGATATCCTGGAGAGTAATCATGCCAGGTATTATTTCTTTGCACTCTATAATGTTTGGCGTATCGTAAGCCGAAATAGAGATACCGTGATAAAGTTCTGCGTTAATGTGGAAAGCATCATAGAATTCGCCCGAAATACAAAAAGGGTTGCCGGTCAACAAAATACGTTTGGGATTAAGTCGCTTTAGAGCTTCAATATGGCTTTGCTCCATAGCGTGAGCTTCGGAAATAATTACCATCAAATTTGGCGAGTGAAAACCTTGCAAGTTCATCGGATTGTCAGTTGAAAGTCCGATAACAAATCTGTCATCTGCCAGAGACCAATAAGGAGTTTCCAGGATTTTGCCGCCCAAGGGATATAAAGCTGATTGATAGGCGAGCCTGGTTTCTTTCCAGATAATAGAATGGATTTGCGTATAGGAGGGGGCCACAATGACAACTTTGGCCTGATTATAGGCTGATAACCACCACAAAGGGATACGCCCGGCTGTAAAATCCTTGCCACTAGAGTTACAACCCACGCAGGCGGTTCGGCGGTTATCGCGCACGGATTCTATAATTTCAATTTGTTTTGGATAGAATCCATATCTATTAGGCGGTTTTTCACCTAGATATTCACTGAAAAAATAGAGCGGGTCTTGCTGGATTTTTAGCTGTTCGTCTTGTTGATTAGATTTCCTGGAGGGATTGTAAATGTGAAATATCTGCCCCATGAAAAGAGGTTTTACCTTGGATGGATAGCTATTAGTTGCTAGAGGCATGAAACTATTCTATCACTGCTGTCAAGCTTTTGGAATCTCTTAATTCCATAAGCTCATCTGATTAAATCTGATTATACTGAGACCCAAGGCTACAGATTCCCCAGTCAAACAAAGATTCTCACATTTCTGACCGCACGAAACACACCCATTCATTACAACCTGTCTCTGCTCAGGCAGAAGCTCCTCTACACGCTTCTTGTAGGAAAAATAGGCTATGGAATCAGCTTTAGTCATTTCCTTTTAATCTTCTCACCAGCGCTCCCTGTATTTCCTTTTCTAACTCGGTATCTTTTTCGATTTTAAAAATATAGGATTGCTCCTTCGCCTTAACAATCACATGCCCAATTCGCCTTAAGGGAACAGCGCTCCGCTTAACAAACCCCGCTCCAGGCGGTATACCTCTAAGATTCCCACCAGTCAGAAGCGGTATATTTGTTAAATTGATTCTTAGTTTAATCACTCAGAATCCTGCCGCTTTTTCCTGTGTCCCTTTAGCCATTAAATCACTACCTTCTTTCGATACTTCTTTAACCTGCTGTATTCACTCTGGTATGTAGACCACTTCGCTATATGTATCCCATGGTCATCTATACTTACTCTCCCCTCGGTTTTGAACTTCTCCAGCGACCTCTCTAATAATTCCTGACTTATATTTAACCTGTTTGCTACAAAACTAATTGGAAATGACCTCTTATCCCTGTCCGCTATTATCCCATCATTGTTACAAATTGCCGCAAAATTGAGTAAATCATACCATACACTTCTTTCATCCGGCTCTAACTGGTATCTTATGCTTCCATTTATACATTCTACCGGATATATCTTTATCCACTTCCTTCTTTTTATATCTGCCATACATACACCTTCCTTTTTGTTACTTCTGGTGTATATATTAAATTATTTTCTGTTACTTATCAAGATACAAAATGTCCTATATAGACATAGAGATATATAAATTAAAGTAGAATAATCTTCGTCCCTCAGATTTTACCCTTCCCCACTTCCTTAAGAATAAACATATGAATCTTAACTTTCCTTTCATAGCTAAAACCTCTTATTCAATTGATTACTATTCATTTACAGGGTTTGCTCTCTTCTCATTCTTCCCCCGGTGGAGGCAATGCCTTATGGTACTTTGTCAAAATCTCGTCACACCGCCGGGCATATTCCGATTCCCTGAGTCCCACTTCCGGAAGTTTATTAACTTCCATGAAAACTAGAGCGAATTGCTGCACAAGCGTGTTCGTCACCTCAATCTGGATTTCCTGTTTCGATGTGGCCTGCCCTCGGGCGAGACGCTCACCCACCTGAAATACTTTGTAAAGTGTGGAGATATCGCCAGGTTCCAGGATAAGCTTGCCCTGGTTGGCCGTAATTTTCTCTTGGAGATTGCGGATCCCTGCTATTACGATTGACATGCCAACCTGAGCTATTTTGGCATGTCGTTCATTCATTTCGGTAACTATTGCCTGGGTCTTTTCTTCCAGGAATTGAGCTTTGATTGTAGCGTGTTCGAGTAGCTTTTTTTGCCAGCCAAACTTACTAGAATAAGTTTGAAGCGTAGTTGTGTTAGTTTTTAAGCCATTTGCCAGTAAGGTTTTTTGTAAAAGTTGAATTGAACGTTCTTGTCCTAATTCCTGATAAATTATAAAAAAGAGATTTGCTTTTTCCTGGGTTCGGGCTTTTTGCTTAGCGGCATAGATTTTAGACATCTCGGCCATGGCTGCTGGAGGCCGAGGGGTGCCGAGTTTGTTGTTACCGCCCATGCGTGGCATAGGAGACAAAATACCACAATGAGGGATGATAAGTCAAGGTTGTATCTAGCAGATAGGGGAAAAAAGAAGTGGGGAATTAGCTTTAGAATTTGATAAAGATTCTATTTCCAGATACGAATTATGGGGATAAAAACATGGAGTCCCCAGGAAGAACCACAGTGCAAATGTAGACAGTGGTTTCCCACCTCCGAATTCGGGAAACGAGGGAAAGCGGTTTGTTCTATGTGTAAAAGGAAGGAGAATTAAAGTGACTGAAAAACGAATAGAGGAAATAATAGAGGGCTATACGAACGGTAATTTATCGTGGGTTAAAAGGGAAATAAAAAGCAAAAAGGATCTCGCGGCAGTGGCATTACATATATATCTATACAACCGAGAAGCCATAGGCCTATTTTTGGAAACAATGGCACAAAGCTAACTCAGATATGAGTAAAGTTAAAACATCATCTATCACCAGGGAAAGAAGGAGAAAACAGGATGATTAAAATACATAGGGATGAGGAGTTAGGAAAAGTGCCCTATAGAACTATGGCGGGCATCGATTTTACCCATTGTGAGAAAAACGGCAGGGAAACAAAGTGCACAAATTGCTCTGTCAAAGAGCAAAAAAAATGTGAACAGGAGAATAACCGATAGCCTATATCAGCCCTGCCTTTGCCTTGAGTTTTGGCAATTGTGTAATGGATTGTGTAATGGATTTTTAAACCCATTTACCAGATACATTACACAGTATAATACACTGTATATTCCCAGCCCATTACACAATATATTCTCTTATTATAAGAGAATATGTATAATGGGTGTATAATGTATTAATTAATCCTCTTTAAATAAAACTGATAAATCCCACTTGTACCCTGGAAGCCCATTTATTAAGGTTCCTTCCGTTTTCATTCTGGTTAGAGTCGTTGCCAAAGATTTTATCGCTGTCAGATTAAATATCTCTTTACTTGTTAATGGCCCCTTCTCCCTCAAAACGTCTATGATTTTATCTGAATTTTCCGAGCTAATATCTCCAGGAAGTTCCTGCCCTTGTGTTACCTTTACCTCTGTCAGCCTGTCATTTTCGTCTTTGTTAAAAACCAGCTTGAGCGCCACCGGAGCATGAAGAGACGAGTTATTAACTTTCTTGTGGACGATCCCGATATTAGTAACATTATCCTGCCAGTTGGAATTTATCTCCCAAACGCTACGGGCATAATGTTTGAAAAAAGCGCTCCCATAAACCCCAGCTCCTGTTGACCCTGTGCCCTTGCCAATGTGCGCCACTATCAATATCGTAGTTTTAAGTTTGCGACACGCAGCATAAAATTTTATCACCGGCTCCGCGGAGTTAAGCTCACCCCCACAGGCCAGAGCCAGGGAGTCCATGATTATAAAATTCGCCTTCACTTCTCTGATAGTTTCCTGTATCTGCTCCAGGTCATCCACCAGTGGCATAGCACAACGCCTATATTTCAGGTGTAAATCTACATTGCCATTTCCTTTAGTGAGTAAATGTAACCTCCAAGCCACTTCGTCCCGGGATGTTTCCCAATCCAGAATCAAAGGTGTTATCTTGCCCTTTGATTGAATTCCACCCGGGCAATCCTGCTTATTGATAATCGTAGACATCGCTAGATATAAGACGAGATAAGACTTGCCCGTCCCTGAATCCCCATAAAATATAGTGGGTTGGTCTTTTGGGATGAATGGATAAATCAAATATTCCGGCGCTTGAACCTCTTGTTGAGTATCTATATCATCAACGAGCTCCCCTTTGCGTATCCTTTCCAGGCTTCCCAGACATATTTGGTCAACAACGATAGACCAGTCTATATCCTTTATGCGAGCCGTCAGCGTTTTAATAAGGTCATTTCTCCCAAAGTTTTTGGCGATGTTGATGCTGGAATGCGCCAGATGTGAGCCGTAACCGGGCCGGGTTGTCTTAACTGTAATTTCAGCGTCCACTACCCCGTTTTTGTGGGCGTGTATCATCGCCACTTTAGCTGTAATTTGCTCTGCTTCCCAGGTAAAGGTATAGCTGTTTATAGATTCCGTAACATACGGCATGGATAGGATTTTTAATTCAGTCATAAAATTATCTCTTAATCCTGTTTCCCCATACCCCTGGGGGGGGTTTTGTTTTAATCACGGAATTTCAAACCCCCCTGCCTGCGGGAATATGGGTATAGCATAATGCGCCTTATCCAGCAAGTCTTTAATTACAGATATAAATTCCTCTTTGTAAAACTTCTTAACCCTGGCGGCATCCTTTGCCACTTCAGGAGCTTTTATCACAAGTAAAGTTCCCCATACCTCGTTGTTATCACCAGGGCAACTAAAATCCTTAGCGACAAGTTGGGTAAATTTCTCTCCCGCTCCATCCGATTCTTGCCAGGCTAAAAGTATAATATTCTCTGAAAAATACTTTGCCCATTCTGATTTCCAGGCTTGCGCCCCAGGAATGCCCAGCGCCGGAAAGCCGGATTGCACTAATACTTCTGTATCAACCTCCCCCTCTACTAAAATGCAATAGCCCTGCTCATGTATCCATTTGAGATTATGGAGGCCATAGGGCAAGACAGAATCCCCTTGCATCCACTTGAAGCGGTCTCCGTCCTCTTTGTTCAGGTTCAGGCGAAGGCGGTTCCGAACAACTTTACCCGATTCGTCTTTGTAGGGCAAGAGTACTGCTGGCTTATTTTGATATAGGAAGTCTTGCCAGCCAGCCTCTTTAAGTTTTTCCAGGTCTAAACATCTATCTTCTGCCAGAGCTTTCAGCGTTATACCAGGGCCCCGGCCTTTGGCTGGAATGGGTAAAGTCCTGTCGTGAACTGGCAACCCCTCTAAATCGTGAAACCAGCCGCCATTGTGAGCCTGTTTGGGGCTCTGCAACCTCATGCAGCAGGCGACTTTGTGGTCTGCCCGGATTGTACACCAATTATCATGGTTGCAGCAGGGACAGGGTTCTTTTCGGCTGACTCGGAGCCATTGGGAATTGTCGGGCATAGCGGTATCTCCTTTTCTAACACAGAACGTATCTCTCTTAAATATAAATTTAACCTTCGAAATATCTTGCCTTCATATTTCGTCTGGATATATTGCCTGAGCCATTCCTGGCAGTCCAGGGCGCGGGAAAGCTGCTTCTGTTCCGGCGTCATTTGAGAGATTTTTGCCCTGGCTATGAGTCCATGGACGGCCTGTTCCGAAATATCCCACAGTTTAGCTATTTCCTTGAGCTTCAAACCCTGCTTAAAAAGCTGAAGGGCTTTACCTGGAGTAGCTTCTTTTGGCCTTTTCCGCCATCCGCCTGCGAACTGTTTTATTGTCATACTTGACCTCCTGGCAAAATTATCTACCTTATTATAATAACTGTCAAGGGGTTAACCATATTTTTGCCACAAACTAAATAAAAACATTCCCCTGCATAATGTCGCTAAACCCCTTGACAGAAACCCTGGAATAGTTTTAAAATGATTGTGCCTGAAGATTTTAATTCTTTGGAATAATCCGCGCTGGTGAAATCCAGAACAGGCAAGGGGCTGGGATGCACAATGCCCCAGCCAGCACCTTAATAATAGAATAGTCCCGACCAGGCGAAAGGGCAAGCGGGACGTAAAAAGAATTCCTGGAAGCCACTCATTGAAGCGGGTGGCTTGGAGATACAAAATATGGATATAAAACATGAATCCTATGTCCTGGCTCACACATGGGCCAAGATAGAAGATCTAAAATCCAACGGCCAGAGGGTGGCCGTAAACAAAAACACCCTCGAAACAAACCAGTTAGGGGCTGACACCCAGCTCGCTGGTTACGAGGCTAAGGTTGAAAGCTTGAAAGAGCTTTTAACCTTAGCAATTCCAGTTCTCATCCGCAAGGCAGGACTGGAAATAAAAAGCGTCCAGGAAGTCCTGGACGAAACAAAGGCCCGGATAGGACTGAGAAACAGGCAGATTCGGGACTTGCGCCGAGAGTTGCGCAAGAAAAGCTAAAAACTCTCCGCAGCCATTAGTTGCCACCCGCTGAACCCTCCGTATCCGCATAAGCGGAACGGGTCGAAGGGCAGTGAGTGGCTTTTTTGCTTTCTAATCGGACTGATGAGCTAAGGAGTAAAAAAAAAAATAAAAGATGAATAAAACACGCCGGAAAGCACTTAATAAAATTTCTAAAGAAATAGGAGACCTTTTAGTCCTGCTAAAAGATTTACGGTCTAAGGAGCAAGAATCCTTAGACCATATGCCTGCATCCTTGAAAGAAAACGCGCAATATTTTGCTGGAGAGGAAACAATTATAGGAATAGTAAACGCTATTAATTCTCTGGGGGATGCACAAGAATTTTTAGAATATGCAGTCCAATAAAACGGCTTGAAGAGTTGGTGAGATTCCAACGAAACCTGAGAAATCAGGTAGCCGTTACAAAACGGCTCGCTCCTTTCGTTAAGCTCCGGGATGCACAATGCCCCGGAGCCAAAGAGTAGGGGCTAAGAATTGGAAGGAGTAAAGAGATGAAAATAACACGAGAGCTATTATTATCACACAAACCCTCTTCCTGTTTGGAGCGGATAGACGAGTTTCTGAACTGCTTCCCGGGTGGGATTGTGACCCCGGAGGGGGTGCTAAAAGCCAAGGACTATGATTTATACTGGGTGGCAATTTCTTTGCTGCCTCCCGATAAATTGGCTGACTTCAAGGCAAAGACCGCCCCACTGCAGGCTGACTTCAAGGCAAAGACAGCCACACTGCAGGAGGACTACCGGGCAAAGGTAGCCCTACTGCAAGTGGACTACAAGGCAAAGGTAGGCCTCCTGTTCTACGAGGCGTTCAAGGAGTAGAGAGCTATAAATTGAGTGAGAGAAGGAGTAAACAGATATGGAAAACACGTTACAAGAGCAGATTAGACAGGTGGCGGAACTCAGAATATTAGTAGCGACATTATCGCAGTTGCAAAAGTTGTCATACGAAATATATCTAGCGGCTCATTCTTTTGATATTGAACACCTGGCAAAACAGAAAAAGGGACTTGAGAAAGCCGAATCCCTGTTACGCCAAACAGCCCTTGAAAGCTACGCGTTGGACGGCAACAAAGCACCTATTGCGGGAGTCATAATTAAGGAATTTGAGACGTTAGTCTATGACCCGGCAGTAGCCTTGGCATGGGCCTTGAATCACAGCATGGCACTCCAGTTAGACGTGAAGGCTTTTGAGAAAATAGCGAAAGTCAGTCCGTTAGCATGCGTGTCCTATCGTGGGGAAGCCAGAGCCCAGATAGCCACCGATTTAACAAAACTACTTGAGGAGAAAAAGGAGAACTAAACTATGATTTATCTGGTGGCAGCAATACTTCTACTAGAGGTTGTAAGACTGCTTTTGTCAATCGCCGACAATCGCTATGTTAGAAATTTGAACAAGGGGATTCAGGAACGGATGCTTCGCAATCCGAGGACATGACCGAAACCCGCAAGGCAGAAATAATAGTGATGAAAGAGCTTGTTGAAGGGTCAGAGATGCTGGCTGATATTCTGGGCGATTTGAAGGAGGTGAACCGTAAATGAAAAATGAAGCCCTGAAATCCATGGTAGAGAAGGGCCTGGCAGAAATCACACAGAAAAGGCTTATCTATGAGGCCGATGAGTATAACAAATGAAGACTCTCAAAGAGCTAAATCTTACCAGACAGGAAGCTGAGAAGTTTATTATCAAGAATATTTGCGGGATTTGTGGCGACGGCTTAGGCGTGGCATGGGGGGGAAGCTTTGGTTATTCGGAATACATTATCAGGTGCGGAACAAACGTTGACCATTCACAATTTGGCAGACGTAAAAGTTTAAAAGAGGAGATGACAGAAAAAATGGCAAACGAACAAGTATCAGCGCAGCCAGGGAACAGGGCATTAGCTAAAGTGCCGTCGGCAATCCAGCCGCTCATGAACAAGCTGGTTTTAAATCAGCAAGAGGCGATTACAATTTTGAGGACATTGTGGAATAAAGCCCCTGACATAGAGATTAAGAAGGCGGCGGCCATCTGTGCCCTTTATAGGCTTAACCCGCTTATGAAGCACCTCTTTTTAATCCCCTATGAAAAGAAAGACAAGGACGGAAACATTATTGAGACCACATGGGCAACCGTGCTGGGTATATCTGCAACCCGGCTCATGGCATCCAGGAAGCATAGGTATTCTTATATGGATGGCCCCCGGATCATGACAGAAAAAGAGAGGTTGAATACATTCGGGGAGTATGATGAGATTATCCTTGCTGTAATTGTCCGGCTAAAGAACGATGCTGGAATGGAAGCTCCCGGATATGGTTTCTGGCCGAAGACTATTACCTATTACGATAAATATAAGAAGGCAGAGGTCACGAAACCAAACGAGCCAAAAGGCACCGATAAAGGCAATACTATGTTCAACATGGCTTCAAACCGTGCCGAACGCCTGGCGTTCGGGAGACTTTGCCCGCAGGACTTGCCGGGAGCAGAAATAGAAGTCATAGATGAACAGTATCAGGACTTGCCAGCCCTAGAACAAAACGGCCATATCGTTGAAGGAGAGATTGTCAATCAGGAAACAGGGGAAATAAAGTCAGAGAAAGATACCGCTTCCGCCACGGAGACCCCCGCAGGCGCAAAACCAGAAGGGGAAAAGCCACCTGAGAAGGGCAAGTATCCCGAAGACTGGAGACCAAAGAACGCTGGAGAACTCCTGCAGTATGCCTTAGACGAGAAGGGCTTGTCTAAAGGAATGGTCATGACTGAAATATTGGTCATTGGGAATAGCAAGGACATTGAGATTGAGAGAGATTGGCCGAAGATAAAGGCAGCGAAGAAGTTCGAGGCGGTAAATTAGGTATGCTGGTAGCCGCTATCGTCAGTGGTGCGAAACCACTTGAAAAAAATAGGACTAGCTGCGGCCTAAGTGTCGTCGGGTTTGAAACGAAGCCAGCAAAGTCGAGCCAGGGGCTTAGCGGAAAGGGGCCGGACCTTGTTGCTTAGGCACTACAGAGCCGGCCCCGAACTAAATAATTGGAGGAGAAATAATGGAACTGCGAGAGAAGATTGAGAATATCTTTAGGGATAGCTGGGAAAGTCCAGAAATCTATGCAGACCTAATTCTAGCACTACCGGAGATGCAGAAGCTCGCACTCTTCCCGGAGTTGGTGGGAGCTTTGGAAGGAGCTATAAAACAAGTCCACTCTAGTATATGCGACCAGCCAGAGCATCTAAGCTGGGTGGACCTTATTACAAAGGCAAAGGAATTGGAGGTATAATGGAAAAAGAATTATTCAAAGAGTGGGCAATTTTGGAAATCTTGGGGCACAGGAAGTTGGCCGGACTGATTACCGAACAGGCAATCGGCGGGTCCAGCTTTATCAGGATTGATATTCCTGGAGATATGCCCGCTACTCAGTTTTACAGTCCAGCCGCAATTTATTGTATAACACCAGTCTCGGAGGAAGTGGCTAGATCTGTAGCCAAACAATATCAGCCGACTCCGGTGAGCCGGTGGGAATTGTCAGAGCCTAAATTGTCAGAGCCTAAAACTGAGCAAAATCCAACCGAGGTGCCGGAATACGGAGATTAGCGGACGGATAAATAGAGAACGAGGGAATGAAACAGGTGAAACAGGTAATCAAAGAACTGGAAGCAATAGAAAACGTGGAGGCGAAGAATGGAAAAGAATGAGTGGGGGTTAGAATGAAAGTTAAAGTTTGGTGCGAAGATTGTTGTGGGTCTGGGAAAGTATGGGATACGTGGGGCATAAGTAGGACTTGCTTGCTCTGTAATGGCAAAGGCTATGTTGAGAAAGACCTATACGAGCTAGATTCTCACCAGAGTTTACCAAATCATGAGTGGGGTAAGGCTTTTGAGTTAATAGAGACTGCGGTATGCAATGTCGTTCAGATAGCTATGCTCAAGGCAGGATTTAGGAAGGTAAAATTATGACTCCCAAAACAGGCGCGAAAGACCCGCATGAAATCGTAATCAAAATGCTGTATATTCCTGGACTGAGCGTCAATCACTACAAGTTTTCAGGCGGGAAATATACGAAGCCAGAGGTTAAGGAATGGGTGAAGAACCTCAATAGTGAAGTTTTGTTGCAAGTATATCTGTACCCCGATATAGCATTTAAGCCCCTCGTAATTGCCGTCTCTGGGGAATTTAAAGACAAACGGTCAATGCCTGATTTACATAACATTTTAAAGATAATCTGCGACTCGATAGCGCCAGCCCTGGGAGTGAATGACCGGGACATTAAGACCGAGACCGATATTCCCAAAGTAGTTAAGCGGGACTACGGTATTTTCTTCGGCAAAAAGATAAAGCTGCAAGCCACTGGTGAAATAACGATTAGGATTACGGAGTTGAAATGAAATACGAAGGCAACGATATAGAGATTAAAATCTCAAATCAAATGGCGGATGTGTATCTGAAATCTCTTGATAGTCTTTCAAGATATAAATTTCTCATGTTTGGCTATTACGCTGCTCAATGGGTAATGCTTAATAAGCTATTGCAAAAGCCGAGGCCGAATCCTTTTAAGCCTCTAGTGGATTTAGCGAAGAAAGTCCCTGATATTAATATAGGAGGGATAGAATGAGCAATAACCTTTTGCTTAGTCCAGAGGAATTAAACACAATTTGGGATAAACAGATTGAAGAAGGCGAGACAATAGCACAGGCTTACACACGGATAGCCAAAGCCCAGCATGATAAGATTCTGGTTGAATTGCAAAAGCTGGATAGGAAATATTCCTGCTCACTGGACTACTCGGATGCCATGAAGAGTCTAATAGCCGGAATGGAGCAGGAGGCTAAATGAATAAAACAGCTATCGAATGGTGCGATTACTCAGACGGGATTAAATCGTGGCAGTGCTTACAAAGAGTAATGCCATTCACAACATCCAATCTGAATTCAGGGAATTTTGAGAAAAGCTTAATATGGTGAGCAATAAGTATCTTCCCCTTGCTATAACCGCATTGACGGCAGGTATAATTGTCCCTTTCAAATACCTTGCGTCTCCATTCTTTCATTTCAAAGGAATATCTAGCTCTCTGATTTTCTGGGCTAATGCCACCCTTCCAGCGTGGATGATCAGTACCTCTGAGAGCATGAACCTTAGTACCATTGCTGATATTAAGTCTTTGTTCAGGCGTATTCCTTCGTCCATGAGTGCGTATTCTAGCCTTTGCCTTTTCAGATATTATTTGTTTGGCTTGATTAGACAGATGTTTACCCTTCCAATATCCTATCTTTCCCTTGTGAATTATGCCAATTTTAAGGCGGACTTCATCCGTATGGGTTTTCCCAAACATGGGATTATTTTTGCCAGAGAATATATCAGACAGTTTCTTCTTGGTTTCATCACTATGATGTTTGCCAAACATTGGTGCTTTCTCACCTTTATTGCGGGATTTACCAAGTTGTGCATTTCTCTGTCTTTCTTTCCAGAGTTGAGCTTTTACAGGGTCTTTAGGCAAAGGCATAATTTATATACTTACTAAATAATCAGGCTATTCTATTATACAATGAAAGGAGTTAAGGATGCAACACAGCAAAATTGAATGGTTACAAGGAGGCTACTCCATAAATCCCGTGAAGGGCTTATGCCCTATGGATTGTAAAGACAATGATGGTAAATCTTATTGCTATGCAAGGCGGATGTATTTAAATCCCTATTATGAATCTATGTATAGCCATCCTGAGATAAGGCTAGCTCAGGACATACTCAGCCAGTTTTATGCTCTAAAACATAAAAAGCCGAGTAAAGTATTTGTAGGGTCCACTATGGAATTGTTCGGCGAGTGGGTAAAACCTGAATGGTGGCATAGTATAATGGCCTATGTCAAAGCCTATTCGGAGCACACATTCATATTTTTAACGAAACGGCCTGAGAATCTTCATAAGTTCCAATTTCCGCCAAATGCCTGGGTGGGCGTGAGTGCCACTAATCAATTACAGGCAGCGGAGGCGTTTCATTACCTGAAAAATGTAAAGGCTACCGTAAAGTTCATATCATTTGAACCTCTTTTAGGACCAATGCCATTTGAATACCTGGATAAGCATTTTACTCAGGCGGGTATCTCCTGGGTGATTATAGGGGCCCAGACCCCGGCGAGCCTCAAAACTATGCCGAAACTAGGCTGGGTAGAGGAAATAGCTAACGCAGCGGAAAAGGCTAAAATACCTGTATTTTTAAAGGACAACTTGCTTTCCTGTATTGACCAGTATCCCTTTGCTTGTAAAAATGGCAAATATAGGCAGGAGTTCCCGAAATGACTGGTCTTGACTTTCTGGTGATTTTCTTTGCCTTCGTGCTGGCTGGCATTGTCCTGTCTTCCCTGCTTCCCAGTCTGATGGAGAACTTTGTAGAATGGTATGTTAGGAGGAAAAAATGACACCAGTGCTGATTTTATGTGAAGTTGAGCATTGCAAATTTAATCAGGAAAAGAATTGCAATGCTACTATACTCACGATTGTTAGCGTCTATACCAGTTTAAGCTCAGAGGGAAAACTAATATCTAATCCAGTTTGCAAGAGGTATGGGAAAAAGGAGACAGTGAAATGACGGAGACCAACAAGAAGAAGCTATTGGAGTTCTGCGGTTGGAATTATAGAAATGGCTTTTGGTATAAGGATAATCAGGTTGATTATGTCATTCCCACCGCAGACCTCACAACCGACTGGTTATTTACGAATTTCGTGCCTGCATGGAATAAGGCAAATCCTGAGAAAGAGATTGATGCCGTAAGTTTCGGTCATTTCACAGACGAAACAACTAGACCCAAATATTGCCAACTTATGGGCTGCGATGTTCCATTGATAACCAAACAGGGCGATACTCATGCCGAAGCCTTCGCAAATGCTTGTCTGAAATTGATTGAGGCAAAATGACCATCCTGCTAATCTTTGGCATACCGCTTGCCGCTATCCTGTTCCTCTGGAAAGAGTGCGAAAGATGGGAGAGACGATGACCTGCACGGATAGCAAGGCGTGGCCCTCTCTGGGAAACGGCTATGCTTAAGCGTAACGTCAAACAGAATCCCCTGCCTTTAGGTATGGGGAGTATCAATAACAACAATCAGAAAAGATGTGCATGGAAAAAGAACACTATCCCGCAGGGTTGCTCTTTGTTTAAGGGGACATGCTATGAATGTCCGTTACCCGACTGTAAGTTTGAGTTTGATAGAGAAGCTAAAGCTAAGAAAGGATAAGGTGATTTCGATAATGACAGAAACTCTTAAAGAAGCAGGGGTAAAAAAAGATAAAGCAATTTTAGCCCATGTAAAAAGCATTATGGAGGTTGATATCTTAGAATATCAACTACATTTAGCCAATGCTGAAATGAACGCAAAACGGATTTTGGTAAATGAAGCGGTTGCTGAGTATTTAAAACTAAAGATAGAAGGAGATAGATGACAGTAGAAAATCAAACACAATCGGCGGGATACCCCTCTTTAGAGGATATTATGGGCTTGCAGCAATACCATCAGAGTAAAGAAAAACCTATTGATAAGGCGTGGGATTTGGTTCTTGAAGCTATAGATATATTAGGAAAAGCCCACGACTTTCTAGTTAAATACAAATTGATGAATGTGAAAAAGAATGATCCATTGCGGTAAATGCGGCGCTTTTATTAGCAATAAGACACCCTGGTCATGGGGGGGAACAGTAGTATTTATTTGGTGCAAAAAGTGTAAAAAGCTACTAAGTTTATGCTGGAATTGGTAAAAGAGATTAAAGGAGATAATTAAATGACGACTAAAGTTTGGACATTTTATATCTGCGACCGATGTGGTAAAAAAGTTGAATATGAAGGTGAGCGGGCAGTCGAAGTTCTCCCCGAAGGCTGGTCTATCTTCACCTACAATCTCAAAGAAGGCGAAGATAAGCAGATTGACTGCTGCCCCGATTGCGACAAGGCAATAGCAGCAGTCTTGCAGGGTAGCGATACTCCAGAGAAGAAGCCACGCAAGAGGCGCAGCGATGCGAACATACCGAGGGTAAAGCTAGAGCAAAAGCTAGGGCAAAAAACCATTCTTGTAGAAAAAATAAACTTAGAACCCATGGGCACACCTACCACTACGAAGGTTGATTATGTGAGCGCCTTTCCAGGTACGGATACTCCAAAGGCAGCTATAAAAGTCGAGCGCCTTATCACAAAGACTGGCTTAAGAAATACTCCATACGAGTATAGATATGGCAACGTTATAGTTCATGGAGAAACAGCACGGGCTACTTTACAAGCACTGGATTTAGCCATAGGAACGACAACCTGGCGTTTAAAGCTCTGCCCGGAAGATGTTGAATTGGTCAAGGCAATCGAGGGGAATTGAATACGAATACTCGGCGCAAGCCCCTGACTTTAGTCATGGGGTAGTTGACTTTTTACGTATCATCCCTGAAAGGTATAGTTTCTGCTACGGAAACAAGAACTTTAAAGTTCTGCACCTGTCCTTGAAAACTTGCTCCGTCCCAATGTGCCCAGATTTCCAGAGTATCTCCTGCGAGTACCGCAAAATCTTCTGAGGGCTGCGTTACAAATCCAGCCGCATTCCTGAGTCGTTCAGTTCCTACAGCAACTGCTGTAGTAATTCCATTGTTGCGATACACTTTTCCATAAGATAAATCACCCGCTAAATCAAAGACCACCGATACTGTGCCACTCCGGCCAATCTTAGTAGCTTTTACTCTCCCATAGGTAGTGGCAGGAGAGTTAACAACAGCAGCAGAGTTCAAGCCAAGTGCAGTGCCGGCAGAAAACTCACCAGACGAAGCCCAGATGGGATTAGCGGCAGTACCTTGCGTTTTCAGAAAATACCCTGCTGTGCCAAACGCTAGTCTAGCCAAGGAAGTGCCATTATGATAGAAAATATCACCCTGAGCTGTATTCGGATAATCAGGGTAAGCGCCCAGAACTATCTCGCCTGCATTGCCTTTCAAAAAGTCGGTGTTGGAAGATAAATACGTATTGAGATTCGCGGCAGTGACCACGAGACCCACGGTATATGTAAAAACTGCTGTCCAAGCCATTAGATTATCCCATGCTCTTTATTTTCTTTTTTAATCATTTCCAAATCCTCTGATAGTTCTAGATTCCTATTTTCCACTTTAGGCCTCTTCAAAAGTTCTTTTTCAATATCCTCTTTATCGGCAGGAAAGAGAACTTTATACCATTTGCCATTGTTTTCAGGGCTACCACAGTTCGAGCAGATAAATATTGCATTCTGAAAAGACGCCACAACAGCGCTTTTACAATTCGGGCAATCCACTATCCATCGCCCGGCATTAATTCGAGCCGCTAAATGCCCTATAATTTTATCCTTAGCAGGAATGGACTTGCCAAAGGATTTATAAAAATAAGAGCCTATAAATTCCTGATATGGCAATCCCTGCTGATCCTCATGATGGTTAATAATATCTAGTTTCATTTTAATAAGCTAATTTTGTTCTTGTGCCTAACTCCGAGGTATCCAAAACCCAAAAATCACTAAATCCTTTAGCCTGTGAGCATTCCCAAGATACAATGTGCTCATGATGCTGGCTTATCCTGTGATGGATAGACTCAATAAAAAAATCCTCATTAACTCCCAAACCGGCAGAACCAGTTCCTATAATTGTTATTCTGTCTGAGATTTCCCTATCTCTCGCATGAGCTAAATGAGTGCCATCTTTATTCGCGCTGAAAGTAACCGATAGAACCGGAATAGGATTTTTGTATATGCTGAGATTTAGACGTCCCCAATTGTCAGCTTCTTGACTGCTAGGAATAAATTCAGCAGGATTGGCATATTCCCTTGTACCATAAAGCGTCATGCTGGGTGCATCCAGTTGTCTTACTTTTACAGGGTCGGAACGAGATAAAAGTGAACCCTGAGCTTGCAATTTAGTTACATAGGCATCAGAAGTAGGATTTGTATTTGTCAAAGTAATTCGCATTTCATTGCTCAATTTTTCAACTGCCACAGTAATATCCGTATTCATGTCCGTGCCAGCTCCGGCTGTTGAACTGGCAGTATAATCCGTTCCTGCCACAGGTGTTGTCCAGGCATCAACCGCAATGGAATCCGTAGGACTATCGGGATTAGGATAAGGTGCTATAAAAAGCCGTGTTCCACTATTTCTAATAATGAGAGGGGAATTTGTGCCTACCTCTGGCAAAGTCCAAAGAATAGTTGAGCTGCCTGCTGAATAAATTGTTACTTCAGCTTCCAGAAGATTTGCTATTTGCTCTAACGGATCTCTTTGTTCAATACCAATATAGGATAATGTTCCCCCGGGTCCATCGGATATAAGAACTTGTGAGATAGTATGAGGAGACACTAATCTGTGCCATCTGTCTTCATAGGCTATCTTGCCGTCTTTAGTTTCAAGCAAAAAACCAGCCTCTGTTTCCTCTATTTTCCTGAGAGCTTCAAAAGGTTCTAAATCATTTGTAAAAAACTTAGTGATTGTGGTTTGCCCATTATCAGTTGTCCGTTTTGCCGTACCGGTTCCCCAGCCTGCGTAATCAAGCAGATTATTAATCAATGTGCCTGTCAACAGAGTGGAATATACAGGTGTTGATAGTTTGCCACGATTGATAAATCCCAGAGGTCCTATTGCTTCTAAAGTAACCGTGTTTATTCCCTTGATTTGTGGAGACGGATTAATGCTCTTTAAATAACCTGTCCAGAGGTTCGTGCCCGATTCCTGCAATTGCACTAATCTTCCTGGTAAAATGCTGCCAACTAGCGGGCTAGATAAATTAAAACTCGAATAATCCTTGCTTTGATTATTTATCTGTGCGGATAGCATACCGGCTATGCTTTTGCCTTGTATTTGGCTGGCATAATCGCGCCCGCGGGAGCATTCCACATCAAAGGTGAGAGCAGAGATATTTTCACTCGTGCCGGTAAAAGTGCCGTCTCCGTTCCAATCCACGAGCAAAGTATGGGAAGGCAACATTAAATTACTCCCCGGAATCCGCCGGCCAATTTAGTTGTTTTGACAATCTCCTGAACTTTGCGCCTGAACTCATCGAATCCATAAATAGGCCCGCTGAAGTTTATTGTTAGCCCGGAGTTAGATTTCAACCTGCTTAATGGGATCACAGCTTCGGATTCTTTCTCGCCCACAAGGGCGAGGGTTGGGCTTGTAATTATGCCCCCATGTTGAAGACCAGGCACCATTTGGGACCTGCTAGTAGGCGCTGGGATTCCTCCCCCACTACCACCACCAATAATAATATTTTGTAGCCTTTGCTTGGCCGCTTCGACTGAGCTAATCATGCCGAGAATATTATTAACAACTTTGGTTATACTTTCCATTTGGCTGTTTAATCCATTAAGTAACGATTCGCCTAAGCTCTGGCCGGCATTTTGCCAGAGCGGATTATAGGATTCGAGTAAAACAACGAGGTCATTCTGATTTTTAGATAACATTAAGTTTCTAGCTTCCGCTTGTAAAACCTCTTGCGCGTTAAGCTCTTGCCAATGCACTCCAATAGCGTTTCGTTCGCTAGTCAGTTCTTTTTGTTTAGCTTCCAGTTTTTCAGCGGCATCCGCTTGCCTGAGCGCTCTTTCTTTAGTAATATTTTCCTCAGCTAGCCTTGATTTCTCCTCAATTAACTTTATATCCGATTGCAGAGATTTAATAGTTCCATTTTCTTTCTCTTTTTGCGCTTTCTGAGCTAAGGCCAGCTCAAAATCAGCTAAGGCTTGTTTAGCTTCTTTCACTTTTACGGCGTTCTCTTGCTCAAGAGATACCCATCGATTATCAAATATCTTCCTGGAGGGTAAAGCCAAAGCCTCTTCCACTCCAGCTAATAATTTCTCGCGCCGTGCCGCATTTTCCATTGATTCCGTGGCTTTATCGCGAGCTTTTTGTTCAGTGTTAATTAAATCAATCTTATCTTGTATGGGTTTTAATACGGCTTTTGTAGTGGCAGCTAAAGTTTCTAGTTCCTTTTCGGCTTCCTTATCTATTTGCTTTAGCCGCTCTTTATGAAAAATCCCGTATTCTTCCAATCGGGCATCTATAGATGCAATATCAGCTTTTTCCATTTCAGTATTACGAGCCTTGAGAGCTTTAACGACCTCATTGCCCATAAAATCCAGTTGACTGATAGTTGTTTTGATTAAATCCTCAGTGGCTTTTTCAGTTTCCTTCAATTCATTAATCACTTTGCTTAAACTTTTTTTATATTCTTCGGATAGATTATCTGATTCCTCTAATATTTTTTCGAATGACTGAATTGTAGTTTTAAGCCAGTTTTCGGTAGCCTCTGTGGTTGGCCTCAATGATTTGGCTATGCCTATCCAACTATCTTCAAAATTCTTAGTAAATCTATCAGCTATTTCCCCTGAATCATCAATAGCTAATGCTAAATCGCCAAACGCTTTGGCATTATCTTTTACTTCGTTTTCGGATTTTGCAAATAGAGAGATGATAGCCCCTACGGCAACTCCGATAGCTGTGAGCCCCAGGATAATTAAACCTACCGGCCCCAACATAAAAGCTATGGCTGCTCCTAATGCTTTAAATCCCACTATAAGGCCTGGCAAAGCCAATCCTAATGATAGTATGCCTGCCAATATTAGAGATACTACCCCGGCAATAGCTGTTCCATGCCCGATAAAGGATTTCATTTCGGGGGATAAATCCTGGAAGCCTTTGAGCATTTCATTTAGCTTTTTAGCGGCATCGGAGACAGCGGGTAATAAAGTTTTGCCTATTGTCTCCCACAAATCATTAAGGTTATTTTTGATATTCTTTATCTGCCCGGCTGTTGTATTGCCAAAAGCTTCTGCCTGTCCACCAAATTTCTGAGTCAAAGCAGTCAGGGCTTCCGTTGCCGTAGCCCCCTCTTTAAGCTGAATTCCGTATCTTCCTAGAATCTCCGTGTTGCCGCTGGCGACCCGGCCTATTATCATTGCTGCGGAATTATAATCTATGCCCTTCCCGGTAGCTAAATCAAGGGTTAGTCCCATAAGTTTAAGAGATTTTTCGTAATCTCCAGTAATAGCTACCAAAGAGGCCAAAGCCTCACGCTGTTGGTTATCCGCTATAGCTGTTTTTTGGATTGTAGCTGAAATTGTAGCTTCAATTTCTTTTTCCACGTTAGCATAAGATACCCCTACATTATCCAGGGCCTTTGCAAGCTTCACAATTCCAGCTTCTTCATCAGCGGCGGATTTAACAGCTAATACCATGGCCCCGGTTGCGGCAGCACCAAAAATAGCCAGCATATTACGGGCCTTAGAAAGCTCTTCGTTATGCTGCTTGATAGAGGAAATTATACGAGACATTTGAGGTGTGAATTCGTCCACGGCCTGAATTACGGCCCTTAAACGCATATCCCCAGCCATTTATTCTTTTTCCTTTGCGACTTCTATTTCGGCATTTATCAAAATAATCATTTTTTCTATCACAGCATCCGGTGTGGATAGATATTCCTGATATGTCCACCCGGTTTTTAGCAACAAAGCCGCATCTAACAGTTCACCTTCCAGAGGGCCTTCGCCCTCATGCCAGATTACGGCTTGTCGAAAAAATCTTTATGTGCAACCTCCGGCATTTCGATATAAAGTTCTTTCATACGGGCAAGAATTTCAGATACGATTTTATCATCTATCCGGTCAATTATTTCCAATGCGATTTTATCCCCGAAACTAAAGGCAATCGTTCCATGTAGCAGGTAGGCATCATCAATAGCATCTAAGTTCCATTTATCCGGATGCGATAGCACATAGGTTTTTAATTCTTCCGGATTAGTCAGGTCTATTGCGTGTCCGTTCATGCCAGAAGATAAACCGGAGAGGCTGGCTTTCCGAAACTCTTTCCTCATTCCCCTGGTTACAACGGTGCGAATATCCCACCACTGCTCATTTCCCAGGTCTATCCGCTCGATATTTTCCGAGCCCATAAGGCCTCCTTTTTAATTCTAGTTGGTCCCTACAGTTGAAGCATTATCCTGTTTAAAAACGGCTTCATAATCCACGCGGCCTTTTACCTCGCCTTTCACGGTATATCTCAGACAAAGAGCTTCACCTGAGAATTTTCTTGAGCCTGTGGCTGTTCCCGCTGGATGCCATTCCCAGGAACCTAATGTTCCTGGTCTTCCAGATAATACCGCATCCGGGCCAGTAGTAGCGGTATCATCAAAGGGACCAGAGATTGTGAACTCCTGCCCGGCTTCGATGCCCGCTATTATCCGTTCCGCAGTATCAACAAAAGTTGTAACGTCCAATTGCTGGAATTCCTTGCCGAGACCACTAATAGTATCCACATAAGCGGTTAGATTTATCAGTGTTCCTCCGGCATTATCCACCTTGAACTCACTTCGGCCCGCCACCTTAAATTTTGCCATGATTTACCTCCTGCTATTTAACTTTTTTAATAACTTTATCCGCTAATAACCAATCAATCGGCAATTCCGTAGGAAAATCCTTACCCGGAAATTTTAATTTATCACCGGGGGAAAACTTTTTATGATTTTCAGGATATCCTCCTGGTTCATATTTAAATTCTTTCAGGGTCAGATATTCCACTTTGTGTTACGACCTCACCAAAATTGATGCTATACTATCGCTTGTCCCCGCACCACCTCTGGTTAATCGGGTATATCGGTTGATTGTGCCCGTGAAAGCGGAAGCAGCCGAGTATTGACTTACAAGGCCAACAACCGTGCCTTTAGCCGCCCATGTGGTTCCATCCGTGCTATGGTCTAATGCTATCGTGCCAGTACCCGCCCCTGAATGGCTAAAATCATGAAGATAGAGGGTCCCACCATTTGTGCTGGCTGCCGAATTATCATTTGTGCCAGTTTGCGAGCTTGTACCCGATATGGTTTCCTTAGGAGTCAAAATAATTCCCCTATCTATTGCCTGGTCAGGCCTGAAACTAGCTTCTTGTTTTATCAAATCCCCGATATTGGCCGGGTCTTTCATAGCGAGGAAAAAGGTTTTACCGGCATAAGCTTGATTTCCGATACTGTTGCCGATAGCAACCGAAAAAATTCCAGTTCCATTAGAAAGCAGGGCTTGAGCGGCATTCAGGGCATCCACACCATCATCATATAATCCGCTCACCTCAAGAACATCATTTCGTTTCCCTGATATTACCCTCTCGGCAGTATCACCCAGACTGGTAGGATCAAGCGGGTCAACCGCCACTGATAATTGAACAGAGGTCATCGCTGTTCCGATATCATAGCCATCATAAAAAATTCTTATATCTCCAGAGTATTTTTTTGCCATATCAGCTCTCCCAGAATTTCTTTATTTCACCGTACATTTCTTGCAGATATTGGTCTATTTTATTTTTAACATCAAAATCTTCAAGTGCATATTTAAACATATATCGTGGTCTAGTTCCATGTCTGGCTATTGCCAGAGCTACCAGAAAAGCCCCTGCCTTGCCAGTGGGAAAGCCATGTCGTCTTGCCCAGGGTTGCATAGCGGAAAGGGGAGGAAAATGAGGTCTGGTCCCGAATTCCACAAAACTAGAGTATTTAACATTTGTTCCCACGGTTGCACGCAAAGGCTCAACTTGAGTCGTAATGGAAGCCCTTAATCTGCCAGTATCAACCGGTGTATAATTTTTGACTCTGCCCTCTACAGTATGACCAGCTTTATTCAAAAAAGTTTTAAGAGGACCCATAATCAGCTTATGACTGCCCAATTTATCTTTTAGTTCCTCCAAACCTTCAATTTTTATTGAGTAAGTCATACTTTACCCCTTAAAAGCTGCGACTAAGCCAATCAGAATCATCAAAACAGTCAGTCCTCCAGCCCATCGGTTAATCTGTTTTTGGAGAGATTTTACTGGCTCACACTCTCCGGGCTTATGGATAAGGCTAATTTTCTCATCCAGGACTTTGAGTTTATCTAAAATAATATCGTGGACTTCTCTGTCTGCCATTTTTACCTATCCTTTCCTCTCACATTCTTTCCGGTGTGAGCATTGTTCACACTCAGGGTCTCCAGGTCTATGAAGCCCGAAACAAAACGGTTCACCATTAGTAAGTATGGAACTTCCTCACGATATAGCCATCTAAAATTACTGGAATCCGAGTCATGGAGTCCGCTTGAGGTTCTACCATCACGATTCCGTTAAAGCAGACTATAAGAATCCATGCGTGATAGCCAATAGGAGCATCTCCGAGAACTATAACTCCTGTATTGTAGCCATAGACCTGCCTGAAATGGACTCGCAAGTCCTCTGCAAAATCATCACAATCGTTTATATCAACCCCAAAAGGTCTAAGATTGCCAAAGTCATTACGAACTGCTTTTTCGGCAAAGTCCATGCTCGGGGCATAGTAGGCATTATCCAGTGGTTCAGACATAAATTTAGCGTCTGGAAAGGCTGTGTATAGAGCGGTTACAAATTCAGCTTGAGTTAGGATTTTAAACTCTCCGTCATTGGCAAGAGCGAAGGCGTTTATTAAAGCAAGGTCAAGCTTATCCCATGCCTCAGGATTGCCCTGAGGATACTTAGCTTTTAAGGAACTCGTAAGGCTTTCGGGTGTAATGTCTCTGGCTTCGTCTCTCTGTTGTGTGAGATTTTCTATCGTTCCCTGCCGTCTCAATGCAGTTGCCTGTAATTCTTTAATCAGCTTATCTTTGGCAATTATCGTCTCACTTATGAATGAGACATAGTCTGTTTTCCAGAGGTCTTTCAAAGCCTGAATTTCCACATCTTTATAGGCTGATTCGTTGGCAAGTGCAGTTAGTGATTCAGACAATGACTTTTTTTCTTTTATTGCCCAGGTTAAATCCGTGAACATTTTAGACCTGTCAGTCTGGCAAGCAACCAGTTGGTCTCTGTTCTCTTTCAGTAGAATGTTTTTAACCACAAGCTGCTGTGCCTGCTCCCGCACCCTTCCCGGAGCCGTGAAGAAATCAGTTAGCCAATTCCAGTTCATTACCACTCCAGAGCCTGCTTTGTGATTACCCTGAGAATAAGGTTAATGACTATCAGGAACGCACCCTGAATAGCAGGATTAAACCAATCTGTTCCGGTAACAGTCTGTATTCCTACAGCTATGGCAAATAGAACGTTTGCCCAGATAGTTTTTGATTGATACCAATGTTTCATAGAACCTCCATTTTACAACTGCCTCCCTCTTTGTGGAGGCATGTATGCTTCTGAGTAATGCCGTTGGGGATTAAAGCTACCAGACTTGCCTTGTCCGCTCCTTCTGTAGCAGGGTCATAGAAGATTCGTGCAAAGTCCGCTTCCTGCCCTTCTGGAACTATCTCTAATCTTTCCAGGTAAACTATCAAATTTCTTCCTTCAAGGGTCTATCTTTGGTCAGCTTCTTTATCAAGTTGCGTTTGGTGGGCGTAACCACTTTCAGCTTGATTTCTTCTTCCCATACATCCTCTCGCCCTTTTACTGGCTTCTCGCCCTTAAATATCTTCATAGCCAGGG
>ERZ1292644.434-Hain-H14-01um-R2-434-length-29294-cov-5_pt1 | contig 29294 bp, 42 predicted proteins | sample MGYA00564402_ERZ1292644 | MGnify/ENA primary metagenome ERZ1292644 (study PRJEB36523, sample SAMEA6512644) | groundwater metagenome | collected 2019-01-09 | study: AquaDiva: Metagenomics assemblies of 32 groundwater samples
AATAAGCCACAAAGGTTTCAAATGCACTTGGATAAAAAATGTCATCATCACCCAAGTACATTACTAACTCACCGGAAACTAACCCTTTCCTGTAGAATTCGTTGTAGCACCAAGGTGCCATTGCTTTATTCGCTCTTATTTCTGCTGTTTCGTCAGAGCGAATCAGTTTGATTCTCACATCATATCGCCATGAAAAATTCTCATAATAACCCTGATCATAAAGAACGCCGCTATCTACAATTAAAAGCTCCCAATCTTGGTGGCTTTGATTTACGACGCTCTCTATGGCTTCATTGGTGATATCTGGCTTATTATGACAAATACAAATACAAGTTACGAGCATGGAAACCTCAATTGGCTAAATCTCTATCGGTAATCTTTACATTTGGGTCAATAGTTTTTGCAGCGACGACCCAATGAGTTATGCCAGTCAATCTACATTTCACAGGAACTCGATGTTCTGGAGTTACCTCTTTTGGAATAGCGATGTTCGCAAGCATTTTATTCTTAAAATAAGCTACATCGCCAACCTCATCATAAAATGTAGTTGGAACCCAATGAATGATGCCAGTTAACGGACATTTGTAAGGCATCTTTTTAGTAATAGTAGCAGGAGAATTGCTACGATTTAAATTATAAACAACAATAGCATCTCCCATTAAGTCAACTACCTTGGCTGCTATTGCCTCTTGCTTCTCGTAGTTATCAACGACCTTGCCGTCAACCATCGTCATTGCTATTGTTTTCTTACGCATTTCCATATTTTACCGATACCGGCTTAATAATCCGGTACGCCTTTAAGAGTTCTTGAACGCCTTGTTCAACGCTAATCTGAGCTTTCCAACCCGCAGCTTCAACTTTGGCATTAGAGACAATATAGTTTCTTTTATCTGGATCTTCACGAATGTCATCACACTGAATAGAAAACTGTGGCACATGACTTTTAATGATCTGGCACAATTCCATCTTAGTTAGATTCGCATCACTTAAACCAATATTGAATGTTTCGCCTTTGAGTCTGTCATAATTATCCATCATGAATATGAACGCAGAAGCGACATCACGAATATGAACATAATTTCGTTTGAAGTCTTTTTCAAAAAGCACAACATATCCATCAGTCGCTGCCTTATAAGTAAAATCATTAACCAAAAGGTCTAGTCGCATTCTTGGAGAAGTTCCAAACACGGTTGCGAGTCTCAACGTGATTCCATCTGTATAATCTTTAATTGCCTTCTCAGCAGAACATTTGGTTATGCCATAATGACTAATTGGATTAAGAAAAGAAGTTTCAGTACACTCTCCATCAGTGCCTACACCATAGCCGCTGTTGGTATTAGGATAAATAATCCTTTGCCCTTTTTTGCAAGCATATCGAGTAATGAAATTAACTTGCTCATAATTAACGTCAGTCGCCAATGCTTTATCACGCTCACAAGCAGGGAAGCCAACAATCGCAGCAAGTGGGAAAATTACATCCGCATCCTCTGCAAGATTCCTCAAAAGGACGTGATCTCTTACATCACCATGAAAAAATTCAAACTTAGGATTATGACAATAAGGCACAAGACTATCTTGCTTGTACATCAAGTTATCCAGGACTGTTACGTGATGCCCAGCGTGTAACAAACGACTTGTCAACACTGAGCCAAGATATCCTGCTCCACCTGTAATTAACACTTTCATATTATTCCTCACTTTATGCTAAATATTTCATGCAATCATTTAAGCTGTGGTTTGAAAATATCGAACCTTTTCCACAATATACTCGTACTTTCCTGTGGAAGAAAAATAGGACTTGGAAGAAGCTCTTAAACCAAGAGCCTGTTATAACTCTTAACCATTACAGAGATTTGCTCAAACAGCATGGTAGCGTTCGCGCAACTTACTTAGGTGACTATTTACTTAATGTTATCATAAACTCTATTTTATCGCAAGTGTTTTCTAAAGAACTAATTGGTTCTCATCCTAGTCCAGACAAATTTATAGAAACAATCAAAAGTTCGCTTAAAACAATTTCTACTCCAGAAGAAGCTTTGTATGAAACCGAACAACTCTACGATGGAAATCATCCAGTAATGGTTCAGAATTATCAATTCAACATAAAATCTTTGGTTTATCTTAACTACGATCCAAACAAATATTATAATTAAATATAGTTCAAAAAATACAATTTGATGCATAGATAACTATTCCGCACATTTTTTAATTTCTCAATCCATATATACCATTGAATGAAGGTCGGCGACATGATGTTGCCAAGAAAGTTAACTTTAACTGTGTAAGGAGACACATGAAGTATTTGGCAATTATGCTTGGTGTTGGATTGATCTTCATTTTGTATGAAATTGTACTTTATGGTATTTCAGCATACATTTTGCATAGATCTCCTTCACTCAAAAGCGATTTCTTGTGGAGTTTGGCTTTAGCGATCCCTTTTGCTTTAGCAGAGGTTCTGTGGTTGCGAGGATGGAGGATAGCTGAGAATGCTGGTATGAGCGTGTGGACGGCAGATATTTTGTTTTTAACTTGTGCGGTGATAGGAAGCAGTATTGCTATGGTGTTGTTCTTCAAAGAAGTGCCAAACACCACTCAAATAATCGGTCTAGTTTTAGTTTTGGCAGGTGGCGCAATCGCTGCCTGGAAGTGACCTACCTTTACGTCTGAAGGGATTCTGGCGTAAGGGATAAATGGAGTCAGGGGTGATGGAAGGAAATCGTCACCCCTGACTATGTGATTTACCAGTAATAGTTCAAAAAGTAAAACTCATTATCTTTTTTGCCTAACACAATTGGATAGACAGCAGAGCGTTTAATCAAATAGGTGTCAATCAAGAAAGCAACCTCATCTTTATTGATCAATTCAACAGAGTCTTGAGCTAATTTGAAACTATATTTCAAAGTTGAATTATTTTGGAAAAATAATTTTTGAATTAACACCCCAGGTACAACTACAAAAAATCTATCAAATAATGGCTTACCACTAAAGTCTTCAAAAGCTTCTAAGCTTTCGATCATTGACTTAACTCGTTCTGGCAAAATCGATTGAAACGCATGAATTGGATATACTCTTGGTTGATAAGTAATCGGGTTAGATTGATGCTCATTTACAAGATAACTGTAAATTCTGTTAATTAACTTATTGCTATCAACATTTGGAAAACATATATTTACATTTTCTGCTATTGTTCTCTTATTGCTCCAATCAATAGGCTCATTAATGCTATAGTAGCTACGAACAAACTGACAAACTAAATCAGAGAATGCAGGCGAAGGAACTATAAAGTTAAGCAGATCAATTATCTTAGGGTCTTCTGGCGACAATGACATATTTTTGCCATAGGCATAATTATGCACTTTGCCCAATATTGAACAAACTTCTTCTACAGTCACCTTATAAAAACCACAATATGTTGATCTATTTTTAATTTCTGCTATTTTTCGACTATACGCCGCAGCTTGATATGACAAATCCATACTAGTGAGTTTTTTGATCAACGAATTCATTCGATCTACAACTTCACTTCCTACCGAAGACAATCGAACGTAAGATGCAAATGTAGATGAGATCGTTGACCAATTTGGCGGGACTATATCAAAAGCATTAAACAGTATGGTTGGAGGGGGTGCTTTTACTATGCGTTCGCCTTTATCGATATCTATATTAGAGCTTCCCAAAACTCTTGCATACTCTCGATCAGTTCGTTCTTTAAGAACTCGAACCGGCATATTTGCTAAGTTAGTAGATATCGTTTTAACTGAAGCTGTGACGTTCGCATTGAAGGCACTGTCCAACAAACCAAGAAGTCCTACAAGGTTATTGTTTACAGCAGTCTCTGTGATGTCGATAATATCACTTAACTCCGCAGTTGCTTTGGACGCCAATAGCGGAGCTATAATCGTCTCGACTTGCGGATGATTAATATCACAAAATTCTGTAAAGTTTTTTAGTCTCTTGCCAAAAGTGCCAAGACTAGCAGCCAACAATGTTTTGTTGGTTTTGGAAATTTTTGATAAAACTTTATTTTCAAAAGGAGGCGTTGGTTTGATTCTAGTACGCAACGCTTCCTCAGCCAGTTTAGAGACTTTTTCTACTTCAACCAAAAGAGATTCTGACATGATTTACTCGTTATTTAGGCATAACATTAGCGACTAGACTTTTGCCTTCAAGTTTAGGTTTATTTTGCAACTCGCCTAATTCCGTAATGGCTTCTGCAATTTGTTGCAACACTTGTTCACCCTGATGCACATACGCCATTTCACGATTCTTGAATTTCATTACCAATCTCACCTGACGCTTCTCTTCAAGAAATTTCTTGAGCGCCCGGACTTTAGTTTCGATATCATGCTGCCCAATACAGTATCGAAGTTGTATTTCTTTAGCGGCGACTGTTTTTTGCTTTTTCAAATCATCTTTACGTTTGATCTTTTCTTCGTATTTCCATTTGCCTAAGTCCATAATTTTAACAACTGGAGGTTTAGCATTTGGAACAACTTCCACTAAATCAAGTTCTGCACTTGCTGCTCTACTATGAGCTTCAGCTATAGTAATGATCTCAGAATTGCCGTTATCGTCTGACAAACGGACTTGAGGGGCGGTAATGTTGTAGTTAACACGAATGAAACGATTGTTATTCTTACTGTCTTTCATAAATTAATAATTACTATGCCTTTCGCTATGGATTATCTCTGGAGTAACAAAACTGAACTCCCCAGCATTATCAAGTGCTGTGGCAATTTGCAGTGTGGTGATACGATCAACAAAAATATCTATTGAATTTTTGGAGATATAATCGATTTTGCCACCATACTTTTCAATTAACTGCGTGGCTTTTTCGAGGTTTGCGCTGCTTCTTAGACCGATCATTAGTCTTCCCGGTACATACTCGATGTTCTTCCCCTTCCACAATCCTTTCATCTGTCTCTCCCCAGAAATACATAGATTGATTGCCGCTTCCGCCGCAAATAAAGCAATTAAAGAATTTACCGGCATCTTCAAAAGAACCTTTTCCATTGCATACTGTACATTTCATAGCGCTCCTACATTTTAGATACCAACCCACCAATTACCTTTTTAAGTGCAGGACTCGCATCATTCTTATCCACTACTGCGTTGATAATGAAAAACTGCTTAGAAGCCAGAGCATGCTTCATAGCAATATCCAATTCTCCTTCAGTTCGGACAATTTCACCTTCACCACCACCAATCAAATCGCACATTTTGTGGTAGTTCCAGTTTTGAATGTCGTTATACGGTCCATCCTTAAAGAGTCGTTCAGTTAAAAACCCACCGTTATTGACAACAATAACAATTGGGTTAAATCCCTTTTTCACAATAGTGCTAAGTTCGTTGCTTGTCTGCTGGAATGATCCATCACCAACAATGACAAGGCAACGAAGATTGTTATTAGCACACTGCACACCAAGAGAGCCAGGAATGGCAAATCCCATTGAATTATAAAAAGCAGGACTCAGGAAATGATTACGATTAACGGTCATGCTGCTACTGCCAAACATTGAATCCCCAACATCAGCTACAATTGCCATGTTGTCTGTTATAATAGAATCAATCTTTTCAAAAAGCCGCTTTGCTGTCAATTTATTACTCGGCTCCGACACATATGCTCTATTTTCTTTTTCGCCAATCTCTTGCACTTGTTTCCTAGCGTAGGGTGCTTTTGTCAATTTTTCAAAGAAATCTACAAAACTAATTTTCCTGAAACTATGGCTACGAATGCTTGTTTCGCCACAAGCAGAAACAATGGCGTTTCTACGAATAACCTTTCTAGGCAAGAATCCTACACTAACGTCGGTCATTTCTACACCAAGCATTATAATGCAATCGGACTCATTAAGCAATTTCGCACAACGATCATTTGCTAAAGGTCCGCAGAATACGCCCAATGACAAAGAATGCCGTTCATTTACAACACTTTTGCCTAAAATTGTAGTGGCGACTGGCACATTAATGCGTTCAGCAAATTTTATTAGCTCTTTGCCTAAATTAAATCGTGCAACCTCAACGCCAGCTAAAATGACTGGTCTTTCAGCTTTATTGATCCATTCTACTGATTCTTGCAAAGCCTCTAATAGAGTCTCTTCATCGCTAACTTGAGAAGGTGGTGTTCCTTGTTCCCATGCATCATAACTAATAGATTTACCTACTATGTCGCGAGGAATTTCAATGTAAATAGGTTGTTTGTAATGCTTGCAGGCTTCTAAAACTCTATCAATCTCATAAGCTGCTGTTGCGGGATTGCGCAACACAGTGTTTGCACACGTGATTTTTTCAAAAATCTCATGTTGGCATTCAAATTCACGAACGAGATGATGAGGAAGCAATTCATCATCTCGTTCCTTGATCCCAGGTGCGCCGCTAACTACAACTACAGGAGATTTTTCAGCATAGGCACAGCCTATTGCATCAACAAGATTGAAGCCACCTACACAATAGGTAACAACAGCAACACCAATCCCATTGATCCTAGCATACGCATCTGCTGCAATTCCAGCATTACGTTCACATGTTGTTGTAATAAGTTGGATATCACTTTTTTGAAGCTGATCATAAAATGATAAAACATAATCGCCAGGGTAGCCGAATGCATGTTTTGCACCAGCACCACTAAGACGTTCAATTAAGAATTGTCCCACGTTAGGCATAACTGTCTCCATTACCTATTAAAATAGGTTCTCGGATGTTGGACTATCAAAAATTCTTACTAAGTAACCATCTTTTTCTACAGGAAATCTTCTAACCCATTCCACGCCACTCCCTGCTTCACATCCAACTTCATCAGAAGTATAGGAGACAAAACTCGGTGTCGATGGAGCTAACATCAATGATGATACTATATTGTCTTCACTCATTTTTAGCAACTTGAATTCAAAATAAAAGCAACCGGGTAAACAGGTATCTGGAGCAAGCCATTCATATACTAAACGACTTTTTACCAAAACATCAGTTGTAATGCTTCCATCCACTTGCGGGATATCTTCTGTATCCATTTCTGTTGTTGCTATAGCATTTAAAATGCGAAAAATTCGTAATGGGGTGCCTTTTTTGAAATATGATATACGACTTCCATTATAACCACGTTGAACTTGAATTAATTTCAAGTTTTCATCAAACCCTGTTATTAACATCTGTTCTGGTGCCCGCACACGATTTATTACAATGATATCGCCTATGTTGCATTGATCAAACCCTATATTGTCTGCCAAAGCAAAATATTCATCTGTGGTTTCGAGAGCATTTTTCAATTTTCCTTTAAACCACATACTGGCTTCTAAAATTAAGCCAGTTAAATCCATAGGTGTTCCATCGCACTCTGTTACGCAAATTTTGAAAGGCGGCTTGGTATCGTGTCTTTTAATCCAAAAATCAGCAGCTTCATTGCAACCAAATGCGTCTGGGCAATTGTTGCCAACAATGAACGAACTATATGGTCCTGGAGTAGTCACGTATACCATACACTATATATCAAATTGCCTTTTTAATTAGATTGAATAGTTGTTGTTCTTGTTCAGCTTGTTTAATACGCCGTTCTTTGATCCATTTTTTAGTAATTGGAACAATATCTCCAATTTTCCCAGATTCATCGAGATCATCAACAGCCCGATATCCCATCTTTTTAAGACCACCAAAATATTCTATAACCTTCATCATGTATTCATGATGAAGATCACTTGATATCTCTCTATTGGTATTAAGTTGAGCCTTATATTTACGGCGAGTCATTTGTTTGCGCATATTTCGAGCAAACCTTCTGGCTTCTTCTATGCTGCATTTGACTGCCATTAAAAAGCCTCCGGTAATTGAGACTCAAGAGAAACCATAACATCTCGCATCCAATTAATATTTCCCTTATATTGATCAAGGGTTACGGTTCCTAATCGACACATTTCTTTTACTAAATCACATACTTCTTTAGGCACCATAACGGCACATCGATGCCCATAAACAATTCGCCTAATTTTTCTATTAATGATTATCTTAGTACATTCTGGACACGGCATACCTGTAATGTAAATCGTACCATTGACAATCGAAGCGAGGTCGCCGCTGGCGTGATCAAAAGCATTTTGTTCAGCATGTATAATAAAAGGATACTTATCTGGACGACGCCAATTGATATCTGAATCCCGCATTTTTTGTGGGGTTCCATTATATCCCCAACCGCATGGGATATTATTTGAATCCACAATAATGGCACCACACTGTGTTGAGGGATCTTTTGATCTTGCTGCTATAAAATAGCAGATTCCCATATAATAATCGTCCCAAGCCGGGACAGCACGTGGCGGTGATTTTTTAACTGTCATTTCTTCCTCAAGAAGTAATGGCTTGCATGTACTGGATAACAAAACGCGGCGATGCATACTTTTCTCTAAAACTCTTTACTGTCTTTTTCTGCACTGGCGAAAAATAATTTTCAATCAATTCATCTGGTAATGCAATTATGTTATTGCAATCAGCCATTCCTTGGCTCTTGATACGATAAGCAACAGGAATTGAACCCAAATCCACATGAGCCTTACAATTAATGTAATATCCATCATGTTGAGCATTATATGCATAACACCCCAAAGGATCACCATTACAACTTATCAAGTTAATCTCATTAAAATCCCCTTCTTGATCTGTTGCGACTGCAATAATCCTCATTCGCTCAGGCATACGTTCAATCACCATTGACTGACGAATAATTTCTACATCATTATTATTAGCAGTGGGTATCTCTTCTGCTACTGTTGTAGATAAATCTATATTGTCAATTAACTCTGGCTTTTTAGCACTCAAAATTTGCGCCCGTGGCATACTTTTATGACTCAGTTTTTTTGCTTTTGGCGAAAAAAAGTGATCCGCTGATGGTGGCGGTGCAGCCACTGCTGGAGCCAATGAATCATCTTCATATGTATCGTCTAAATTCTCATCATCTAAATCATCGTCTTCCTCTAGGCTCTCTTCAAGCTTTGAAGTCGATGGAGACTCACCAAACGGTGAGACATTTAGTTTTTCCCAATTCGGGCGTGGTTTGCTCGTGATCGCTTGCTTAATAGCCTCAAGCGAAGGCTTTTTTGTTTTCTTGATATTGCTCATATAACCTCCAACGTTAAGATAACTTATTTTAAAATTAAACACAAGCCAAATTCAGGATCAGCAAGATTCACACTATATATTTTATATCATGATTGATCAACTTAAAGAAATCGAAAAAGGAACTTTCTTTGCTTTCAACAACGAAGAAGTAATATCCTTAGCCGAAACAGATGAAGCAGAAGTTTCATCTGTCAAACTATACTCAACAGACGAAAATGAATTGGTCGTCATTGAGTTAGATGAAACTTACTTAGTGGCGCATGATTTCGACACAGATCCTCGATACTTCTTTTACCAGATTTTAGATTCAGGAGCTATAGAGGATTTGGAAAACGATGGCTATTACTTCCTAAATGAAGAGCAAGATTTTCGCAATAAAATTGTTTGCAGAGACGACAGTCGTGGACATATCTATAAACATTCAGAGGTTGGTATCGTTTACGATATGGAAGACCATGAAGAAGAAACAATATCTATCTGCGAATATATCAGCAACTCTCATGAATTAAGCCACATTCTTGTTATCAAAAATGATGAAGAAGATAATTTGCTAATACTTCAAGGAATTGAAATCAATGAAGAAGATTTTGAGATTGATTAAATAATCCACCAGCTTTAATGCGAGATATCATCTTAAGATCTGATATTTGATAAGCCTGCTCAAGCGATTGTGTTATATCTTTATGTCGTTTCAGTAATTTTCTCACCCATCGAGTTGAGCAGGCACATCCGGTATGATCTTGGAAAATGTTGTAAAACCTCAAAAACCCTTCCTGTTTGTACACGCTTCCAAAAAGCTCATAATAGCTTAAAAACATCAACTCCAAATCAGACGTAAAGTACTGTCGTAAAAACTCTTGTTCTTTTGGAATATCACCAAACAAAAAGTTCCCTGCTGCAAAATGTAAGTCTCTCATATAGCGCTATTATAGTTACCTTGCAGCAAGGTGTTAATCTCTTTCAATTTTTCAATGTAGTCAATTCCTTGACACAAAGACAGATACACCAACATAATGCCTCCTGCGAAACATTTAGGAACCATGCGACGAGGACAACTCTTCAAAGTCTCGTAGCAAAGTTCAACCTCCCAGCCTGGATTAATTGTCTTGTAACTTTGCGGTCTTTGTTCAGTCAAGCATGCGTATGCGACATCTAATGCGTCTAACACAGAAGTTTGAATGACTGTGATTATGTTTTCTTCGCAAAGCAGCTTTTTCTTAGAAATGGAGCCGCCTGCCCAATACTTTTTATCCACAAAAAAGGATTCCATGCACTCTATTGCTTGAACGCGAATCTCGTCTAAATAGAGGCTATCCTTTAACTCATAAGAAGACTCTTTGTCGTCAACCTCTTCATCGTCCATCTTGTTCCCCCTGTCCATGAGGCGAAAGTTTTTCAATACTGGAACCATCTCTGATAAATAACTATCAGGAGGGGTAATGAAAAGGACTTTCGTCTCTATTATAGCAGCACTTTTAATATTAGGTGGCTGTACTGAAGTATTAGCCCAAGATAAGCCTAAACAAAACGAATTAAGTCGTAAAAAAATACAGATACTGTCGGATGATGGTTCTTATATTTTAATGTTAGGACTATTTACTACGGGAACCATTTGCGTCTACTTCTATAGGGTAGCAAATAATTACAAAAAAATAACTGAAATTCTTAGTCAGGAAATTCGTGACTTGAACGACCCAGACCTAAACACTCGGTGCATCAAAGCCGCCCAACACACCGAGGTCCACAAGAGAGTCGGACTTTTGCTAAAAAAACCTAAATAACGTCGTAACCTTGTTTTTTATACTTCAAAAATATGTATCCCTGACAATTATCCCCTAACGCTCTGCCCATCATTGCAGGATCTTGACCATTCTTTTTAAGCTTAGCAAGATATTCGTCAATGCGAGTATCAACGTCTTCTTTAAGCTGTTTAACCAACTTGCTGCACACGTATTTGCCAGATTCACTATCGTATACTAAGTACCGGCATGCTTTATGTGAACCATACACCAAACATACATCTTCAGTTTGTTTCTTAGACAACGCCATCGGTTTTTCTCCAAAAATTGAGTGTACTATAAAAAATCAAATATGTAAAGTGTACCCGATACTGAATCGATCTGTTTCAGAATAAACACTGTGCCAAAGCAACGCATCATCAATTTTAAACACTCGAAAATTCCAATTCGCCTTATCCCAGGAAGTTATGATTTCTTTTGATACGGGATCTTTATGTCGAAAAAAGGACTTTCCTGCCTCTCGAACAAAAGAGCAATATAATCTAAACCCCTTGCTATTGCTATTGGTATGCCAACCCATATAACCATTTTCTGGATACCACGTCCGTCCACTTAAGCCAAAACTCTTAACACCAAGATTCTTTACAGCCGTGCCCACTATTTTATTGACCGAATCAAATTGAACATTGTTGAATTTCAAAACATTGCAATCTTCAGTTGCGACTTGTCGATCACCAAGCTTTTCAATCTCCAATAATGTTTCTGGCGATACTCGCAATAAAGCATCTTCTCTAGAAAAATCCGGCTTATAAAGTGCTTTACTGACTTTGTTTTTGTCATAACCAATTGCATCTACCACTTTATTCAAACTCTTAGCGAGATCCAATTCAAATTCGATCTCTTGATAAGATCCTTTAATCATGACGAATAACACTCCCACCAAAGTTTTTCAATTTCTTCACAACCTTCAACCGATACTAACCAAGGTTTTTCAATAGTGTAATGGATAACAGATATTTCTGCCGACATTTCATCCCATTTATCTCTAGCTGCTGTAAACACTCGTCTGGTCGCATTATAAATTGATGAAAGTTTGTGCCAATTATCTTTATAATATGAATTCAAAAATCCCTGATCGGATGGATCATGATTGCAAATGAACATATCTTTCAATGAAAGCAACTCACCATATACTGACTCGTGAGGTTCAATTAACAAAAAACCAGCATTAAAATAATTGTCTGACCAATTTGAATTCAATAGTTTTTTGTTTTTACCGTAAACATTGACATATGAAGGACATGCTGCAAATTCTACATCTAATTCAAATAAGTGATCGATATTTTTAACCACTAACATATCAGAATCTAAGTAGATCACTTTATCGTATTCAACCAAATTCCATATGTGAAGCTTATTAAAGCAATTGTTGGCAAAATCTTTATTTTTATGCCAGGGTTGCGTTTTAGCTTGTGTAGATCCAATTCGACCAAAGTTGCGTACAATTGCCCCGTAATTCTCTAACAAAAGGCGATTTTCATCTGCAAGATCAATATCAATAACATTAAACGGTATGTCCGTAAATCTACGGAGAGATTTAAGCAGACATACCGTTCCTTGAACGAACTCATTACTTGTTAAAGTAACATACCCATACATTATTTCGGTCCTTCAGGGAAGAACTGATTCACTAAAGTTTGTGATTTCTGAGCCAACCATTGTTCCAATTTCTCACGAGAAAGTATTACATCCTGTGGTATTTGTAGCACCACAGGTTTAATGTCATTTCTTTCCAAAGAGAAATAACTCAATAGCTGACGAACGAAATCAGAAGTTTTCTGACCCTTCGCTTCAGCCTTGTTATCTAAAATGGTTTTCATTTCCAATGACATCGACAAACTCATTGGATGCATTTTTTTTGACATTTGAGCCTTTCAGGAATCGTTTTCCCACTCTTTCCCATAACGATTGTTATTGGGATTTTGAACTTCAGTCTCGCTCTTGATACGAGCAAGCTTTGCTCGCAATTTACGACGCCTACGCTTCTCTCCATTACTTATAAAGAATTCTTTTTCTTTATACATTTGCATAACGCCATATTCTTGACATGCCTTCTTAAACATTCTTTGAAGAATCATACAAATCTTTTCTTTAGACTGCCTTTGAGCAGCAGGCGACAAATCATCATAAGAAACACGAACATTAGTTGCATTACTCATATCACTAACCTTTCAACTTTAATAAAACGTATACCAAGTTTTTTTTCTTTATGTTTTCTAACAAGACTATACGGCACTGTTTCAAAAGATTCCAATGAGGTTAGAAGTTTTGTTGAATCTAAATTCTCTACAAACTCTTTTGTTACACTTATAATGTGATCGATGACCTCTGTGTAATTTCCATGTTGCAATATGCTAGTAAACGACATTATGTACCTATATGGAAACTCACCATTGATGCACAAATCATTTATTTCATATTCTTTTGACAAAACATATCTTTTTCTTTCATCAACAACCAAAAAAGGACACCTTGCCAACATAGCTAACCGCGAAATCCCAGAAAAAACATCTAAAACACACGCTGCTGACCGCATTTGCGACATCAATGAAGACACATTGTTATCAGTAACATATATGCACTTATCACCAAAGTCCTTAGATATATCATACGTCGAATAATTTTGATAAACAACAGGTATGAACCCAGATTCTAAAAATCTTTTTACTAAACTAGACCAAAAATCATATTCAACAATAACATCAACTTCTTTTTTGTTCCAAGATCTCATCAGTTTGGATGGATAAATAAAGATGCTTTTGGCATTTCTACGATGCAATTCCTTAGTAAACTCTATTTTAGGAGAAGGAATGCCAGGACGAAACCTAACCGGATCACCATAATGATCAAAAAACTCTTGCGTTAAACCATCCTCATAAAATTGAGCCATATCTTCCCAAGTTTGAACATCGAAAAATTTTCTGAGGTTTTTGGCAATAATATTGAAACTTTTATTAAAATTATCAAATTTAATGGCTTTGCTGTGCAGATCCTGCAAAGCCATCTGATCTCCTAGTGACCAATATTCATCAACATATGGAAACAATCCTGCATGCCCCTGCCAAGAGCATAGGATAACGTATTTGCCCGCCAATTGCTTTTTAACGTACTGTTGGAGAATTAAAGACGATAAAATCGCTTCGGCTCTATAATCGCCAAAGAAACACAAAACAACAACCTTAGAGAAATCTTCTGGCACATTTGCTTCTGTATATTTTTCTCGATCAAAGCCAGTCTGTTGTGCGGCTCGCTTAATAAACGATGATACACTGCCCAAATCGCTGCTCATAATGCCTTTCCGTTATACACAGTCTCAACAATACTTTTGCTACCGCCAATTCTGTTAATATTTGATTCATGAATAAATTCGCCAAATTCTTTGCCACAACCAACAATTTCCTTAAAATTCTTTTCCTCTATCTCCTTGACTGCTTGATGGATTAAATCAAAGCCAAATTGATTGTTTTCATGAATATCTTTGTAATGTGCTATTACGATCTTTTTCTCGCCTTTAGTGCAAAGATTAAGCCTAATCCCTTCTTGTCCATTCAAATAAATTTGATCAGGACTCTCGACAAGAATATAAGGAGTTCCTACCAAAGCAGCCAACCGTGAAGAAGCAGTGTAAAATTGAACTGTAAACTCTAACTTTGATACCAACAACAATGTTTTCTCTAAATCGCTGGCATGCTCGCTATCCATAAAATTAGGAATATGGGGACATGGACACGGATGTGAGGTTGCTTTTTCGCCTAGCCAAATAGGATTATACCCCATCGACTCCAACTGATAAATCAATTTTTCATAAAAGCCTATATCTAAATTTCTTCCATAACACCGCCTATTTCTAGCAGTAATGCCAACCATTTTAGGTTTAGACAAATAACTAGCAATCTCAACCATTTTCTGAGGATTAACTATTCTTGGATATGCCGCATAAGGCTTGACTTCATGTATGTTAGGAAATATGTCCATTAATGCTACACGACTTTGTTCGTTAGCACTTACTGTAATTCCATGTTTTTTAGCCGCCTTCTCTGCTTGGCGTAGATTTCTAGACTCATGATGAAAAGCACGACAATAATCTCTAAGATATTGACAATTTGGATCAATCTCCCAATATTCATCAACAAGATGCTTATAAAGAAATGCTCTACCGTGCCAACCCATTGCAATGCTGTAATACCCAAGATATTTGTCACTCATTAACTTAGGTATGCAATACAAGCAGCCCACAATTTCTGAGCCAAACTCAGAAAAGCAGGAAAATATAGCTGTTCGATTTCGATTTTCAGGCTTAGGTCTATTATTGAATTTATGAACTGTAAACTTTATTTGCGATAAGGACTCTTCTTTTTCAATTTCTATGCGTGAGCCTGGACTGTAGATTCTACCATCGAACAGCTTAATACCTTTGAAAATCTTTCTTGGTAACATTGTCAATCCGGTTTGGGATCGGGAACTTCAACTGAGACTTTCTTGCCCTTCATAACAGTGCCACACTTTGGGCACTTGTACCGAAAACCAGTACACCCCTGACACTCGCCCACTTTGACAAGATCCTCAAAATTTAATATAGTTCCAATCCGTTGAAAATTGTCTCGGTTACACTTTAACCAAATTCGGTCTACGTACATCTTGCCTCACTGTTGTTTTATTGCATCTATATTGTTGCATAGTGCCCGTAATGTTACCCATTTCTTTAATAGTATATCTTGTATTAGCAGATACTAATTCGTTTTTTTGAATTGCCTGACCAGAAACACTAATTGGAAATGAGATGTTATCAATAATAGATACTACTAAATTGCTGACATTTTTAGTAAGTTCAGCACGTATTTCTAACTCTCTACATTCATCAATACCATCACTGCGAACTGCATCGGTCAACGCATCTCTGATGCGATCATAATTAGTAAACTCATGCCGAATTTTATTACAAAGAACCATAGCAGGATTTCTAATCCCACCATATCGTGCTTGAATTCCAACTTCTTTTTGATAATGCCGCATTAAGTCAGCAGAAATATTGTTGGACACTTTCAATGCTAACTTAGGCACTGATTCTTCGCCAACTTCATTCAAAATCTTATTGCATTCAGCTAGGCTTCGTTGAATCAGCCATTCCTTGTAATTAGTCTTCATGAACATATATAGACACTTATTAAAAAGATAAAAGACCACTTTTTATGTGGTCTTTTATCTTAATCTATATTGATAACAATATCAACCAGGAACCTTTTTGCGCTTGTGCTTATCATGCTTGAACAATAGTGGTAATTTTTCAACTTCATAAACCACTGTCACACTAACAGAAAAAGATCGCTCACCTGCCTGAAAACGAGGCGTTGAGTCTGCTGACAAACCACGAGCGGTAGTGCTGCTGTCATACGCCTTTGGCGAATATGAAGAATTCTCATGAACAGTCTTAACTGCACCAACCTTGATCCCCAAATTATCAGCATACAATTTGGCTTTTTCCTTAGCATCTGCTGATGCTAACTCTCTAGCTTTATCAAACAACTTCTTGGAATCAGCGACATCAAATTGCACATTAGATACAGTATTTGCTCCACTATTTACAGAATTCTCAACAACTGCTCCCAATTGTTTTAGATCATGAACAATTACGTGAATCCTGGAAGATGCTACAAATCCAATCAACTTTGCATCTTCTTTTTCTTTATATGAATATTTCGGGGAAAGATTATACCCTACAGTGCAAAGATCTTTATCTGCAAGCTTCATTTCTTTCAGCTTGTTCAACACGCCATTCAATTGTTTATTCAACTTATCACTCGCAACAGTGCCGCTAACATCTTCAGCGACAACGCCTAACGTCACAGTAGCCATATCAGGCTCAGCCGTAACTTTGCCCTCACCAACAACGGTAATCTGTGCAAAACATGGTGTAGAAAACACCATCAATGCCAATGCAATTAAACTTTTCATACTATTTGCCTTTCATGAAATCGTGATCTCTAAATACATCTTCATCCTTAGAAACTATACCAGTAAAGGATGGTTTCTTATCCAATCTGTCTATTTCCCAAACCAAATGGGTTCCAAACTTGGATATCAACGTCAAACCATTGTAATCTATTTTGTCTGGCGTATCATCAGGAGTATGGTAATCATTATGCTGACCAGTATGCAAAAAACAAATTGGTATATGTTTTTGATAAAAAGGTGCATGATCAGAACCACCACCCGAACCACTTGTACAATTTGCTCTAAATGTATATCCCTTAAGGCTTTCACAAATTGCTCTAACTTCCGGAGAACTTCCTGCACCCAAACAACTTAGAGTTCCTTTGTTGTTATATCTGCCAACCATATCCATGTTAAGCATGAATACGGTATTAGGATGCAACGGGTTGTCCACATAGTGCTTTGAGCCATACAAACCCATTTCCTCACCAGAAAACGCTATAAAAACAATTGTGCGATTGTTCTGCCCCTTCAATAAAGAAGAAGCTTTTGCTATCGCCATCAAAACAACCGTACCAGATGCATTGTCATCTGCTCCAGGATGGATCTCTCGTCTTCCTGCTGCCTGTGACATTGCTGGACCATAACCTATGTGATCCATATGTGCCCCAACCACAATAGTCTCGCTCCTAAGAGTAGGATGATTTCCTGGCAACACACCGATAATATTTGAACTACGACCACTGCTTTTCTCCTTGTGTTCATTCAACACACGAACTCCAAAAGTTTGGAGTTGTGGCTGTAATCCCCATGCTTGAAATTTCTGACTTATCCAAGTAGCAGTTGTTTCGTTCCCCTTCATTCCAGACATTCGTCCTTCAAGATTAGGGGAACACAAATACTTCAAATCAGCTTCCAACTCAGGTCGCTCTATTGTTTGCAACGCTTGTTGCAGATTAGATTTAGGCTGATTTGGTGGACCAGATTGTTGTTGCTGAGGCGGAAGTTTATTTGGTTGTTGTTGATTGTTATTTTTGCCAGAAACTATAAAAATAGCAATCATTATGCCAAATGCCGCAAATCCAACTGCAAGTTTACGCATGATTTAATCCTAATTAGCAGGAATTGGCTTAATGTGATCTACTGCTTTTTTGAAATCAAGCAATTCTTCTGACCAAACACCATATCGTGTTACATTTTCTGTAAAAACATGCAAATCAAGCGGATGGACTTTCCACTTTGGAGTTCCCTCGTCATCATACTTAACATTATTACTCATCTGAATCCTACCGAATTCATCTTTCACTACGGTGGATTTATTTGTAATAGGATCAGTTGTAGTTTCCGGCTCAAAATCAACGTCGCAGCGAGTAAGATGAAGATCTACTAAAGCTTCACGTTGAGTGATGTTAAGAATGTTTTGCCACGCTTCACCACAAAGAATAACTAAGAAATCATACTTCTGACTTTCGTGGTGCCAAAGTTTAGCAAGAGGGGAGAACTTCTGCACTTTGCCCCAATTGAACCTTCCTTTTATAAAAGGCTTTGTGTCTGTAAAACAGACTGCAAAATTTGCTAATTCTAGACGTGGGTGATGATGTTTTTCTTTTGTTTTCTTAAATAAATCTGTTACGTCGGACGCTGCCTGCCAAGGTGCTACTGCCATTTCTTACCTCTCAAAATGAGTTAGATAAGATTAGAGCGTCTATTGGGAATAAAATCAAGACGAAAAAAGCCTAGAAGCAATGCTTCTAGGCTTGGCGTAGAATTGTTATTGTTCAAGAAACATCATTTTTAACTTGTGGCACAATCGATTGGCTCAATGTGCTAAATTCTTTTTGCAACTTCTCCAAACGTGTTTCTAACGCATCAATATTTTTACCGCCCATAGCTTCTGCGGTCAACATCTCGCATTCTAAATCATACATTGCAGCTTTCATTTTTGATAAAGCTGCCAAAGCTGTGCCGCTCGTCCAATTTGGAGTTACACGCATTTTTTGATCCATTCCAACTGAAGCGAAATGAATTGGATTTGGACTAACAAACTGATCTTTATCACCCAAGCTTTTTGCTAAAATAGCTCCAATACCTTCTGTATCATCAGGATCGGCTTCTTCGTGAGTGCTGTCTGCTGCGGACTTCTTTTTTTTCTTGACTGATTTTGATTTTGGTTGCTTTTTAGCCTCAATGAACAATTCATGTGAATCTACTTTGCTATGCAATTGATTCAAACGATCATCAACATCTTTCCAAACATCTACATCGCTAACAGACACATTGTCTGAATCCATATCATCATCATTAACACTATTCATACCAAAAAATGAAGTGTTTGGGCTGCTTTGACGTGTAGGCGTGACTTTAGGCATATCTGCCTGGGATTTCTCCCACATTGCCACCCAACTGTTAAATTGATCATCCATACCCATATTTAGCTTATCTCTTGGATTTTTTCGTCTGCCTCACGTTCTTTCTTCTCCATATCTTCTAATTCAATCTCTTTCCAAGCTATCTCCATCTCAGATTTGGTCACTGTAATCATCTCCCAATGAACATCATCTGTCGGTATGTTTTCCGGTTCGGTCCAATAAAAATACTCAAGTTGAAAGCGATAAGGTTTGTTCTTAACCTCTTCTTCGGTCATACCATTTTTAAGGTCTTCTGCAATTTGCAGAGGCACAGAAGTTGCATAATCATCAGTAGCATGGCAATGATACTTCATTACCTGAGATGACATCTCAGCACCCATTCCGCTATTCATTAATGCTGATACAACAAAGGTTTTGACCTCACCAGCAATAAACTCAGCCATCGCTGTGTATCTCGCCAATACCTGCCCTTTTTTTGGCTTATTTTTACCTATTTCATGGAAATACAAATGGAAATTAGATTCATCTATGATTATTTCATCTGGCATATTTCACCTTTCTTAACAACATGTAACGCCACATTTATCTGGAGCCAAACACCCTGTCTGCCTGCCATCAAGGACAAGAGTCAGACCATCTTTAACAGGAACCATATCTGATAATGCATATGAAGAAACAACCTCAACGCCGTACTCTATCTCTACTTGTAAATCTTCTTTATCAAACAATGGTTTAGCTGAATTTAATATCTTTACTAATTTTTGAGAAGTCAATCGATGTTCAAAATCATGTGCGGTCCAAACCTGCAACACACAAGTGGTGCTTTCACGATAAACTCCACCACAATCAACAAATGATTTTTTAACCTGACCAACTTCTGTAACATGAAAATGATCAGGAATCAACTCTCCTGATGGCAACATCATATGTAGTGCCACACCTTCATTTGCTCCAAGCACTTCTATTAATTGTTTGTAATTCATACTTCTCCTGTTAGATCTACAAATTCCCAAATAAATATGGATGATTGGGAATTTACAACAATCGTTCTAGCTTCAAAACTGTTTTCAACCATATTATCATATGTAAAATCAATAGTTCCTCTACAAGCTGACATTTCTACTGGATCTGAATGTTCCACACAATCATTCCAAATGACCCCATCATAGTGGATCTCACTTATTTTATTCCAATTCAACTCATCGGTGCTTTGCCATGTTTCAACAGTAAAATTTTCTGGTTTTAGAACAACGTATTCACCCAATAAACAACACTGACAAAACCCAGCAACGAAAGTTGACTTATTTCTTTCCTGATGACTAGGATAAATGGTAGCCCCAAGATGGGCAGATCGTATAAAAGATTTAATCTTAGGTTTCATTTTCCTTCTTTCATAACATATACTCGAACATCTGAGGATCGATCTTTTGGTGCTTTCCCTTTGTCTTGCCAACCATAACTTTCCAAGTTGTACCAATAACCATCACGGTCTTTAGCTTTTTCTGCTTTAACACGCAATCTGACACAAGCGCCAACCTTCAATTCATCCCCAAATCGTTCAATCTCTTCACTCCAGGCTGTTACTAACATAGTTTGTCTAAGTGCATCTTCACAACGCATTTTCAACATCGACTTGCCAGTTTTTGTAGTTGTAAGTTCTACTTGTTTAATTAAAACTTCAACAGGCAGAATCTGCGGTGATCCCACAATACTCATATGTAAATCAGCCCAAGTGAAACCTTTGTAGTCAGTACATTTAGTAAGCGGATGGTCCCATTCAAAACCATAATAAGCAATCTCACACTCTACTTGATTTGCAAGCAAAGCTTCTGTTTCTGGATCAATTTCAACTTCTTCATGCCTAAAGCCTTCCAAAGTTAAAGCTTCGTTAGTTCTCTCTGCCTCAACAGTTTTTGATGCGTAAGTAGCGAGACACCGATCATACTTTTTCTTTAATGCGGTCATTTCTTTCCATTTAGAAACATCAACATAAGGACGTGCCCTAGAAAAGTCAACCTCATCAAAAGTAATCCAATCCAAATCAGGAACCATTTCTTTCAATGTTTCCTTATATTTAACAATAGACTTCACATTTCGCCTGCCACGATCATCTTCTCTTTTGTTCCTCTTCTTATATGTCTCATAAAGCTTATACAACACCAAAGGCTCAGCTTCATTAAACACACGCAAAGCAATCAATGGTTGAACGATTTTAGCTTCTGTGCCACATCGTTCAAGAAAGTCTACAAAACCTTCATAAGGTTGGTTGTCTACAATTTTTTGTGCCGATTCATCACCAATACCTTTTATCTTATTAAAGCCAAAGTAGATCTCATCACCGTCACTTGCAGGCATGCCGTGGTGCCCATACTTATCAACAATAGCAAAATCCACATCAGACTTATTTAAATGCAATCTGTTGCATTTAATATTGTGCTGACGTGCATCATCCATATATTCTCTAATACGCTCATCTGCTGTTTTTAAGTGCGCCAAATCCTCACAGAAAAACTCAATAGGATAATGTGTTTTCTGCCACAACTGGCGACTACTGATATAGGTATATGCTACTGAGTGTGAGAGGTTGAACCCATAACCCGCCCAATTTAAAATCTCCTGCCATTTTCCTTTCGCTGCTTCCTCAGTTATGCCCAAAGTGATTTGGGCATTTTTAACAAACTCTTGTTCATATTTTTTAAATTTTTCTTCTTTCTTTTTTGATATAGCTTTAATTACACCTTGGCACTGAGCCATTGGTATTTTCCCAACGCTACTTAAATATCGCATCACCTGCTCTTGGTACACAAGAACAGCATACGTTGCTTTTAATGATTCCAGAAATTCTGGATTTCCAACCGGAGGTAAATCCCAAGTTTTTTTACCATGCTTACGCGCAATAAACTCTTCATGCATTCCAGATTCCATTGGACCTGGACGATAAAGAGCCGTGTATGCAGCCAAATCATCAAAACTACTTACACCACCTGTGCGAACCAACTTGCGGATACCATCACTATCGAATTGGAATACGCCTTTTAAATCACCTTTGTTTGCCATTTCTAAAGCCAACGGATCATCAAGATAACTCGTATCTGACCATGTTGACATACCAGGAAATGCACAAATAGTGTCTAATCCATGTCTGTTGCGAATTAATTTGTTGCACTCTGCAATCTTAGCATTAGCTTCCAAACTCAAGAAGTCCAGTTTGATAAAACCAACTGATGACAAGTCTGTGTCAGCTAATCCTTCGACCCAAGCTGAAGCTCGTAAGCCCTTCTCTCGATTGCCAGAAGACACAACCATTGGTACGAAATCACTTACAGGCACTGAAGAAATAATCAAACCAGAAGCATGCATACCCATGCCACGCTTACGATTAGGAGGATTCTTGTATCCAAAGACTTCCCAATCAATATCGCCATGTATCAATCCTTTTGTGATTTCTTCTACTCTAGGATGTGCTTTCAAATAATCAGCTAACTCCTTATACAGAACCTGTGCGGTTTCCCACGTTAATGGATCACCTTCTTCGTCTTTCATCCCCAATTTGGTAGTAATATTAAGAATTTCATTTCGATCTTCGCCTAAAGTCCTAGCAATATCAATCAAAGATGATTTCAAACCAAAGGTGTTGTAGTTGCTGATATTACAGACGTACTGTTCTCCGTAACGTTTGGGAACCCATTCGTCTTTAAGATATGTCCTTACTTGTGGCAAAAAATCGACATCAATATCAGGCCACTCAGCATCTGAGTATTTCGCAGCAGCTTCAATTTTGATATGATCACAAATATCCAAAAGATATGGAATCAATAAGTTATGCTCGTTTTTAGATGCCTTAATTTTTTTATCGTTTAGTTTTAAAAAATACTCCGAATCGCTTTGTTTCAATATTTCAGTCAATTCTTCTTTCAATCTATTTTCATAAGCAAGATTACCTGTCAATCCTTTTTCTTCCATTTTCTGACGACAAAGACTCTGAAGTTCATTATGGCGCTCAGTCATTACTTACTCCTTTTATTTGTCATAGCAATTTGTAATTCATTGACAGTTAATCTATATCTATAGTAACATGAACAAGCTAGAAGAATCAATATTGCTTTACATTAGTGGTCTATCAACTATTAAAGTACGTAAAATTACGGGAATAACAATTTCTGTGTTAGCCGGGCATCTAAAAAAGAGAGGTTTAACCAGAAGCAATAAACAAAACTCTCGCAAGTACCACGTAAATCATGATTTTTTCGAGAAGATAGATGATGAGCATAAAGCTTACTGGTTAGGCATGCTTCACGCTGATGGCTTTGTGTCAGCAAGAAAAAATCAAAAATGTATAGGCTTATCGCTTCACGTCAACGACAAACATCATGTAGAAAAATTCCGCGATACTTTAAATTCTAATTACGATATTAAAACATACACAACAAAAACAGCTTATGGATTAACAACTTATTCCAGACTGCTTATGACCTCAGAAAAAATGTTCAGTGATTTGTTGTCGCACGGCGTAATTGAACAAAAATCACTAGTTTTAAAATTTCCTAATATATCTCCAGATCTTCGACATCATTTCATCAGAGGCTATTTTGATGGAGATGGTTCATTTTCCAAAAGTCATGACGGATATAAATTCAACATGTGTGGCACTAAAGAATTCCTTAACGATCTGTCTTTGCAAATTGGATTCCCAAATAGAAAGCTAAGTAGACGCTATAAAAAAAGAAAAACCAACAATTATTATTTAGAAATAGGTGGACGATTGCAAGTCATTGCAATCGGCGATTATATGTATCGTGACGCCACGGTATATCTGAAGAGAAAACATCAAAGATATATGAATCTTAAACAAGATTAATTCACGAAATGTACGCCACTCCATCTTTTATCTCAATCAACTTTGCTCTACCTTTTACTATAAATCTTGGCTGAGTCTTTTTAATATGTCCCCAGGTTTTAACATTACACACAATGTTGTCAACAAAAACACATCTTTTGTCAAAGTGTACCGATATTACCGGCTTACCAAATTTTTGCGTCAATGGTTTGTTATAATGGTAAAAAAAGATTTTTGGTTTCATTAATAGATCACTCGGTTATTAGATTGTCTTTATACCACAACCAACCAACAAAACCAATATGATTTTATTCATCAATGTATTTATCACGAACGAACGATTGACGCATCACGAACGAATACGTGGTTGGCTTAGAAATCCTTCAAGAATCCACGTTTACAAATACATGTTGGCTAGTCTCGCGGTAATCCCATATTGGTCTAAAGTCATAATACACTGCAAGTTAGATAAAGAATTTATCGGTCAAGAACCTGAATTGAAAGAATACACTACCAAACTTTTTGGTGAAAACAAAGTATCTTACAACACTACCAGAAACGAATATCAAAAAGACTGGAGAAACAGTCTAAAAGAAGTGTTTGACGATAGAGACAAGCTCGTATGGTTCCTTTGCAATGACGATCATGTTTTCATGGACTACGATTTAAAAAGTGTTGAGAGCGCTTTGAGTGTTTTAGAAAAAGAAGATGACAAAATGGCAAGTTTCTTTTTCTCTCATCACCCAGAAGCGTTAAAAGCTACTGCTCATCAAGGAACTATGAAAGCCACCAAGTATCTCAGCTACTACAATGGAGGCAATATAGATAGTATTCAATTAGTGACTAAAAGAGTTCTAAGACGTTGGTTTGTAGAAAATGAAGATACCAATCGTTTTATGCCACGACCAGATTGGGTTACTGGTTTTGTTAAAACTGATTTAACTAAACATTACGTCCCATACAAAGAATGTTGTAGGCATTTTGAAGGCTATCCAATGGTCAACATTGACATCAATCAATGCCCGCCAATAGACATACCAGGAGGATTTTTTAATAACAATATCCAAATCGCTTATGGACACAAAGAAAATCCAGATCCGGAAAAATGGGTATTGTTTAACCCGTTAATTAAAAACTATCGAACTGTAGATCCAATGGGAGTTGACTATAAACTAGTATTAGCAGACATTCCTTTATTTTGGAAAGATCGTATTAAAACAATCGAAACTGCTGCTAACATCAATTCAAAATCAATGATAGCGGCACGAAATGAGGCAGTCTGGATTGCTGCCAATTCTCGTCCAAATGAACCCCATAACGTTATTGATCGCACCGCTGTAATGGCAATTGCTGGACGAAAGAGTTAAAAAATTCTTATTATCTCTGTGTCTTTAGAAAATTTTGCCGGACTAGTATCCTCAGCATGATTATCATGCGTGGCATACTGATCCAAAGAAAACTCATCTGATTCTGACTTTACTTTTGTATAAATGTTGCTTAAACGACCAATACACTTGAATTTGTCACCCGGTCGAAGTCCGAAAATTCTAGTCGTGATAGGGACTGGTTGGATATTCCATATACTCCAAGAGGAACTCCAACCATGTTTAGTTTCACTATCTAGATTGGGCAGTTTAGCATACGCTTCTTCTTGAGTCCTGCCTTCTACTCTCATGAACTCATCGGTTGCGTATTGAAAACCTAACGGTCCCCATTTTTCTTTATTTGCTTCAAATAACATGAAATTATTCCTTACAATAATCCTTGACAGAAAAAGTGATGATTTTCGGCGAAAACACCGATGAATATACTGAAGATTCAATATTTTTGTTCATATTAAACGAAAAATCTATATCGCCATCTTCATACCATTTCAAAAAATTATTTGGCATAATCAATTCTGTTTCTGACGATACAGAAACAGAATCAAGATACAACCTATCTTTATCTTTATCAAAACCAAAATAATACTTTAAATATGCAGTCATCAATGACTCCTACATAGAAAATGATGAACCACAGCCACAACGACCCGTAGCTCCTGGTAAATTTACCGTAAACCCGCGTTTATCAATGCCTTCATGGAAGTCGATCTCAGCCCCGTCAGCATAAAGTAAACTCCTATTATCGACTGCAATCTTGACACCATACTGTTCAAAAATTGTGTCTTTTTTCTCATCAATATTGGAATCTAAATCAAGCTTTGTCGTAAAACCCGAACAGCCTCCACCTTGGATTTTGAGTCGCAAATAGAGAGTGTCCGGAGCTTCCGGATCACTTGCTTTTCCTTCTTCGGTAACGTGTATAACTTCTTTAGCTGCACGTTCAGTCAATGTTACATTAGCCATATTATAACCTTTCTTTTCCAGAGATTGTTGCTTTAAATTCATCCCATTCGCCAGAACCTTCGCACATTAGATCCCAACCGTCTTCTTCTGGTCCCATATCCATTACTCCCATATTCAGCCTGCGAAACATGAGTTTTCCAGTCATATATTTTGCTCTAGCATAAGCACCACGTTCTAGTGTCATTCGTATCCAAGCATCCGAAGCATTATCTATTGCAACCTTATCAGTGATAAACTTCGCCACTTCTAAAACGCATTTGCTTATTCTTTCATCGGACAACAAAGGTTCTACAACAGGCGCACCAAGCATCAATTTTACATAATCAATTGCATGATCCAATGTTGCATTGTTTAATTTTTCATCATCAGTCATATTATCCCTTCAATAAAACATCAAAGTTGCCCTTCATAAACTCTTTGATATTAGTAGTTTGCCTATTCAAAATATGATCACAAATTTCACCACGTATAAAATTGTACGTGCGACGTTTTTCGCCACGACCACCAATTTCATCGCTTGCACCCTTCATCTGCTGTTGTCTATGATCTTCATATTGCTTTTGCGTATGACCGTTATTTTGATCATTTACTCTGGCAGTAATGATAGCTAGAGCTTCCTTCTTATTCTGAAGCTGATCCCTACCATTGATAAAAACTGATATTCCTGTAGGAATATGAGTCATCCGCACTGCGGATGCTACTTTATTGGCATTCTGTCCACCGGCTTTTTGTTTGCCAGTCTGAGTTTTTATCAATAAATCCTTATCTGGGATTATAACTTGTTTGCTTTCTGGAGGCAACGGCAACACTCCAACCGTAACAACAGACGTTTGTCTTCTACCGTTACGTTCTGTAGGAGGAATTCGTTGAACAACGTGTTTACCACCTTCATTTTTAAAAGCTTTCCAAACACCTTTACCTGAGATTTTCAAAATCGCATGACCTAATTCTTCTAATAGGATTACGCAGTGAAGATTAAGATTAGTTGCATAGCGAATATACATGGAAAGCAGATCATCTACAAACAATTTTGAGTCTGTTCCCCCTTCGCCGAACTGTATTTCTAAAATGAGTTCTTTAGAGGCGTCAAAGACAGACGTAATTTATGTTTGTGCCAACCGACCCTTTGTGATAATTAAACATTTCAACTCCTAGTTATAGTAAATTAGTTTTACAATCCATAACAACGTTCAACAGTATGCCATCCTTGTTCTTTAAGAACATCTACCTGTTTAAGTATTTCTTTTTTCATTTTTTTCATATCCCACTAGCGACCTCGGAAATATATAGTCAAATACACTTTTTCATCATCAATAATCTTATACATCTCATGTGTAGTACGTCGCCAATAAAACATATCAATCTCCTAGTATGTTTCCTTATACACTAATTGAGCATTGCTATCAATAGAAAAATCGCCTCCAGGCTATATATTTGGTGACAGAATAAGTATATATCATAACATAATTGGAGAGCAAGCATGGCATTTAAGAAATTCGCAGAATTCCTAAGCGAGCAGAAAGGCACCAAAATGCCTGGAGCAACCGAACAGCCACTCGGTAAAAAGGGAAAATTACCAACTCAATACCACGCTAAAGGTGCAAAAGAAGATCGCGGATTAGTCACGGCAGACGATAATCGCGGAACTCCTTTGGGTGATAAGGGCATGCCAAACATGTCTCCTAAAAACGCCATGCCAATGGGTGAAAAACCTGCTGGCGCACCAAAGAGCCTCAAAAGCAGCAAAGGCAAAATGCCTAAGCACATGAAAACTGAATCTTTTTTAAGCAAAACTTCCGATCTATCCAATGCTGAATTCACCGCAACACTACTAGAAGACCAAAGTATTCCTAAACCAAAGATTCACTCTCTAGACGGTCGTAAATACACTCCTGAACCTGCTGAAACAATGCGATATGTTGTTTCTTTAGCACTTCAGAATGAAAACCTTATGTCTCGTTTGATCCGTGAAGTCAAACGTAACGGCGGCTTGGCTAAACTAGTCTCAGAACTCTTCAATCACAACGAAACTTTTGCCGTAATTGAAGAAGTAGCAGCCAATGACAGTAGAGTCAATCGTAAAATAAACGAAGCAGTTGCAGAACCACGCGGCATGAGTGGCGGATCGCCAGCCGGTCCTAATGGCGCTAGTGCAGGACGTACACCAATGGTCAAAAATGGTGGCGGAATGGGTGCTGCTCCTCCTGGACCTCCTTCTGAAGGCGAAGAAATGCCAGGAAACCTTCTAGATGACGAAGAGGGTGGAGAAGGCGAAGAAGATGAGGATATGGGAGACGAAGATATGGGCGATGAAGACATGGGTGATGAGAACGATGAAGAAGGAGATGAGGGAGAAGAAGATGGCGAAGATGAGGAAGAAGGAAAACACACTCATATTCACGTTCACAACCACCATCATCACAAAGGCAACAAAATGAAGGGTGACATGGAAATGCCACCAATGAAAAACGGTATATAATTGAAAATTATGTTATGATTGAAAAAGAGCATCTTGTTGATGCTCTTTTTTTATTCAATCTGGCATTGGAATATCTGAGAATCTCACCTTCATACTCCTGCCGCCACGAGATTCGCTAAGAAATCTATCGAATAACAATCCATGTTTGACTGGATCAACGTCTGTAATACCAAGACAATAACACACAAGAGAACCCACACAACTTCCTCGCCCTGGTCCGATAGCTTCGTCTCCATTGCCCCAACCAATCAATATTGGGCAAATCCTTCTAGCTTCTTGAATGATTTCTTGTTGAATCATAAAATAAGAAGAGAATCCTTTACGGCATATTAGCTCCCATTCCATTTTCATTCTTTTTTCATAAAGAGGCTTATTCTTTAACCCTCTCCAATGAAAGCCTCTAATGCATGCTTCACGGAAACGAATATC